>Ga0102938_10000496_pt1 | contig 29062 bp, 26 predicted proteins | sample SalPonR2_B_D2_MG_FD_84516 | JGI IMG/M metagenome (GOLD analysis project Ga0102938, IMG submission 84516) | Salt pond soil microbial communities from South San Francisco under conditions of wetland restoration - Salt Pond MetaG R2_B_D2_MG | ecosystem: Environmental > Aquatic > Marine >... | reverse complement strand
CTGTAAGTGTCGTCTTTCCATGGTCAACGTGTCCGATTGTTCCGATGTTGACATGCGGTTTCGTTCTTTCGTATTTAGCTTTTCCCATTTCCTTTCGTCCTCCTTTATTTGGTTGATTTATTTATTTGGAGCCCATGAGCGGATTCGAACCGCTGACCTACGCCTTACCATGGCGTTGCTCTACCTTCTGAGCTACATGGGCACTTAAATCGATCTCATTTCCAAAAACTTTTCCAGTTTTCTCTTGACTCTCTGCAGCGCATTGTCGATTGATTTTATGTGCCTGTCAAGCAAAACAGCAATTTCCTGATAAGATTTCCCCTGCAAATAGTAAGATAGCACCTGAAGCTCAAGCTTGCTGAGGATTTCGCCTATCTTTTCCTCTATGCTTATTACTTCTTCCCTGGATATAATCAATTCTTCGGGATCGGTGATTCTTGCACCCGTAAGAATGTCCAAAAGTGTCCTGTCTGAATCTTCGTCATAAATCGGTTTGTTGAGCGACACATACGAGTTGAGCGGTATGTGTTTCTGTCTTGTTGCCGTTTTTATTGCTGTTATTATTTGCCTTGTTATGCAAAGTTCAGCAAAAGCTCTGAAAGAAGATATCTTGTCGGCTCTGAAATCCCTTATTGCCTTGAAGAGCCCTATCATGCCTTCTTGTATGATGTCCTCCTTGTCGGCTCCTATAAGAAAATACGACCTCGCCTTTGCTCTTACGAAATTCTTATATTTCTTTATAAGAAAATCCTGTGCATACAGATCGCCGTCCCTGGCGCATTCGACGATGTGTTCGTCTTCCATGCACTCATATTCGGGATACGCTATGCTTTTCGCTTTAGTGGATTGTTCCATGAAATGCACGCCCCCCGATTTTGATAACGATATTATTATAACTTGCATCATTTAAAATATCAAGCATCAATCTACTTTTTACCCCATTTGCCCAAAGCATCAAGAATTTCCCTGTCCAGCGAATCGGAAAGGAAAGATTTGGCTTTTTCCTTTTCATCGATTTTCGAAGCGATTTTCCTTTTTGCTCTATCCATTTCCAGGCGCAATTCCCTTGATGACATTCTCGAAGCGCCTTTGCCCAATATGAATTGCTGTTCCGCTCCGTCAGATGTTGCAACAATTACGATGTTTTTGCTGCTGACCGTCAGTTCGGCTGTCCTTTTCTCAATATAAGAGTCCGCCGTCTGATGAATCTTTGTATAAAAAACGGAAACATTGTCGAATACCTGTCTTCTTGCCATTCTGCTTTTGTTTCGATAGGCATCAAAAACAATCTCTATCGATGTTCCTGTAAAGGCTCCGTATTCCGACAATTCCTCTATGAGCATATCCCTTGCGGATTCAAGATTTTCCATTCCGGCATCAATAAGTTTTTTCCAATCATTGATCACATTGTACCCGTCAACTATAAGAATCCTATTTTGATTCATGACTCTAAATCCCTCTGTCTGCGAACTTCGTACATGAGAATGGAGGCTGAAACAGATGCATTAAGGGAATTCACTCTTCCCTTCATTGGAATCCTGACCAAAAAATCACACTTTTCTTTTACCAGCCTGCTTATTCCCTGCCCTTCGTTTCCTATTACCAATGCTGTATGCCCTTTGAAATCTTCATTATAATACAACTTGTCTCCATTCATATCCGCTCCCGTAACCCACACACCGTTTTCTTTCAATTTCTCTATTGTTTTGACCAGGTTCACGACCTTGCATACCGGAACGTATTCAACGGCTCCGGCAGAGGTTTTTGCCACAATTGGGGTTAGCGTGGCCGAACGCCGCTTTGGAATGATTACAGCATCCGCCCCTGATGCATCGGCTGTCCTCAAAACAGAACCAAGATTGTGCGGATCCTGTATCTCGTCAAGCAAAATCAGGAATGCCGGCGTTTCGCTTGCCCTTATATTTTCAATCAGTTCATCCAATTCCAGGTATGAATGGGCGGAAACTTTTGCCAACACGCCTTGATGGGCGCGATTTTCTGACATTTCATCGATTTTCTTTCTGTCTACGAATGAAACGGGTATTTTTTTTTCTTTTGCCATATCGAGTATGGTCTTTACGTTGGCGCTCTTGCCGCCTTTTGCGATGTATATTTTGTCTATTGTACGGCCCGAAGCAAGAGCTTCCTCAACCGGATGCCGCCCCTCAACATAAGCCTTCTCTTCACTCATAGGACACCTCTTTACACCATGTTTTCATATTTGTTTTTCACTTCGTCCATCATTCCGCAACTCATTGGACCTTCAGGGCAGCGGCCTTTTATGCACGATGGTCCCGATTTCTCAAAAATGGTAGGAGCAACTCGCTTTACGCATTTCAGCATTTCATCAGCCACAGAGTGTATCTCCCACTGGGCCCTGTTGCAGCATCTCTGTTCAAAGAAATGAATAAGAGTCCTCGCATTCATTGTCACAACAATCTTTGTTTCGCATGCATTCGGAAAAACAAAACGGGCGTCTTCGATGGCCTTCTTTTCCATTTCCCCCATCCGCCTTTTTGTCATTTCTTCTCCGCCTTCCACATACGAATCATAAAGAAGCTCTGAAATCTGCTTGTACGCCTTGCGGCTGTTTTCCATGGCTTCCTCGAATACAGCGAGCGCTTCAGGGTTTTCGGATATTGCAGGCGGAACAATATAATTGAAGTCGTCAATCTTCACATATCTCTGCGACTGCTGTGAATACGAAGCTATGCGGTGCCGTACAAGCTGGTGGGTGCATACGCGGCTTATGCCCTCTATTCCAAATGTGAATGACACGTGCTCGATAGGCGACATGTGCCCCATCTTCATGAGTATTCTAATGAACTTTTCGGTGCTTTCTTCCTCAAGCTTTTCCATTATTTCGGACACCCCAACCGGTGAATAGCAAAGTTTTGCTGCCGATGCAACCACCTTTTCAGGATCCGGTGTGTGCTGAATCAACTCGACTCTCATATCATTCCTCCTCCTGTGCATTTTCCATGGATATCGAAAAATCTCCATACGGCAAAATCCAGAAAATATATTTCCTTACCCTCGCCGTGTAGTGGCCGCTAAACTCCATAGGCCGTTTTTCATTATCCTCAACTATTATTGTCGCGGCTTCCTCGTCTGTCTTTTTGATTTTCACAATTTTATAGGAGAGCACATCGGTTTTGTTCAAGGCCCATTTTTCGCGACTTTCTATTGTTTGCTCTACATATTGACTAAATTCCTTTTCCTCCTCATTCAAATCATTGACGCCGTCAAGAAAAAGCGATTTCATTGTCAAAAGCAACAGCATTGCCATAATCGCCAATAGATAGATTCTTTCCCTATTACCCATTGGTTACCTCCCGCCTGAGGCATCTTCAATAAAAGCTATGGCGGCCTCCACTATTTCATTTATTCGATCATGATTGCCGTGAAGATGGTGGTATCCAATCAAGGCCTCAAACCCTGTGGCGTATTTGTAGTCCGAAAGCGTAGCATTCTTCGGTATTGAATTCGACTTTTGGTTGCGGCCTTTTTTTACAATTCCCCATTCCTTTTCTGACAGAATTCCCTTTATTGCGTGGACAGTTGCCGCCTGCGCAGAAGCTTTTACATAGCGGGTCGCAAATCTGTGAAGTTTATTGACATTTCCCCTGTGTTTTTCAACCAGGTGGGTTCTGATGCCAGCCTCGAATATGGCATCTCCCACATAGGCAAGAACAAGCGGAGGATAAGTTCTTTCCTCTCCTTTTTCCATACAGATTACCGCCTTTTCCATTTTACGCCTTGAGGCGTGTCTTCAAGCGCAATGCCCTGCTCACTCAGCTTGTCCCTTATTTCATCGGCAAGAGAATATTTTTTTTCCTTCCTCGCAAGTTGCCTCTGGTCAATGAGTTCCTGTATTTCCGCGTCGAGCATTTCTTCCTGCTTTTCAAGGAATCCCAACACTCCGCTTAGCTCAACGAGTTTATCCAATTCTTTTTCAGCAAACTCTTTTGAACTGTTTCCGTCTGTTTGAGAATTTATATGCTTTGAAAGTTCGAATATCGCCGCCAATGCATCGGCGGTGTTCATGTCGTCGTCCATTGCCGAAACAAATTTCAGTTTGTGGGAATCCATGTCTTGCAAAGCTTTCTTTTCAGTATCGTCCATTTCAACTCTCACCGAGTGTTTCAATATATGTTCAAGATTTTTTTTGGTATTGTAGAGTCTTTCAAGACTTACTTTTGCCTGTTCCATCAAGTCCCTGTTGAAATTAATCGGATTCCTGTAGTGTGCCGACAAAAGAAAAAATCTTATGACCTCTCCTTCGTATTCCTTTCTTATGTCTCTGACCGTGAAAAAATTACCTTTCGATTTGGACATTTTTTCATTGTTGATTGTAATGTATCCATTGTGCATCCAATATTTCACATATGGCTTTCCTGTAGCAGCCTCGCTTTGGGCTATTTCATTTTCATGATGCGGAAAAATCAAATCCTGTCCTCCGGCATGTATGTCGAGAGTATCTCCAAGATACTTTGTAGACATGACCGAGCACTCTATATGCCAACCCGGCCTTCCCATTCCCCATGGACTTTCCCATCCCGGTTCGCCGGGCTTTTGGTTTTTCCAAAGAACGAAATCGGTTGGACTTTTCTTTTCCGTATTGACTTCTATTCTGGATCCACTTACAAGGTCTTCAATGCTTTGTCCTGAAAGCTTTCCGTAACCTTCAAATTTTTTCGTATCGTAATAGACATTCCCTTTTTCGGCGTAAGCATATCCCTTGTCCACAAGAACCTTGACAAATTCTATTATTTCAGGGATGGTTTCAGTCACGCGTGGATGTTTTGTGGCTCTTCTTACCCCCAGTGCATCCGCGTCATCAAAATATTCTTTGATATACTTGTCTCCCACTGCCTCAGAAGTTATCCCTTCTTCAATAGCCCTTTTGATTATCTTGTCGTCGACATCGGTGAAATTCTGCACATAATTCACCTTATACCCTTTATACTCCAAATAGCGCCTGGCGGTATCGAATACCACGAAAGGACGCGCATTTCCTATGTGAAAGAAATTATACACAGTAGGACCACAAACATAAAAATTCACCTCGCCTTCATTTAAAGGTATGAATTCTTCTTTCCTGTTGCTTTGAGTATTGTAAATCCTCATGTCGATTCCCCTTTCTCGATTATCGTATCGCGGCAATAAAAAATCTCCGCACCTGTGCTATGCACAGAGACGAAGATTTCCGCGTTTCCACTCTGTTTGCCCCTCGCAAAAGGGACCTCTCTTTTACCGTCAACGCCGGTTCACGTCCGAATCTACCATTCTCGATCCGGAAGCTCCAAGGTGCACTCATCGCCTGAAATGAAACCGCTTTCAGCAAATGCGGCTGCTCTCTGTATTCCAGTTTAGCCGATATTATTTCCTCTTCAAAGCCTTATGCCATATTGTTTTCGAGCATATAATCTATACGTTCGATTATTGTTTTTCTTCCCAATACTTCAATTATCTCTACCATTTCAGGTCCATGCATTTGCCCGGTCAGGGCAATCCTTACAGGCATGAAAAGATTTTTACCTTTTATTCCTGTTTCTTTCTTAAGCGTCTTGAAAATCGTTTTTCCGAACTCGGAGTCAATTGACTCCGCTCCTTCAACCTTTTCCTTCAAGACGTTCAATAAACCGGGAACATGCTCCATCCTCAGAAGATCCATTGCTTCTTCGTTTTCAACAGCAACCTCTTTCCCGAAGAAAATTTTCGCTTCATCACCTATTTGGCTCAAATACGAAAGATTGTCCCTTGAAACCTTTACCACCAGCCGAATCCAATCGTAACGGCAGCTGCAGTCTTTTTCACTTACAAGTCCCGCTTCCTTGAGGTATGGTATGCAGAGACGCGTGAGCCTGTCTATGTCAGCTTCTCTTATATAATGCGCGCTTACCCAATTCAGCTTGTCGACATCGAAAACGCCTCCGCTTTTGGAAACCCTTTCCAAACTGAATTTTTCCACAAGCTCTTCCATTGACATTATTTCCTGGTTGTCTTCCGGAGCCCATCCAACCATTGCTATATAGTTGACCAAGGCCTCCGGCAGGTAGCCCTTCTTTCTGAAATCCCCAACCGCTACATCTCCCTGCCTCTTGCTGAGTTTCTTCTTATCCCTGTTGAGTATGTTTGGAAGATGAACAAACTGCGGAGCCTCCCATCCAAAGGCTTGGTAAGTGTATATATGCTTTGGAGTCGAAGGCACCCATTCCTCGCCTCTTATTACGTGGGTTATCCCCATAAGATAATCGTCCACTATGACAGCAAGGTGATATGTTGGATATCCGTCGCTTTTCATCAACACCTGGTCATCCATGTCGTCCGTATTTACCGATACACGGCCTCTCACCAGATCGTTGAAAACTATTTCGTGGTTGGCGGGAAGCTTAAGCCTAATAACATGCGGTTCGCCCTCTGCAACCCTTTTTCTGGCTTCTTCCAGGCTTATCCCTCTGCAAAGTCCGTCATATTTTGTAATTTGCCCCATTGCCTTCTGATCATTCCTGAGTTTGTCCAATCGTTCCTTTGTACAGAAACAATGATATGCATGACCGCTTTCCAACAGCTGATCTATATATTTCTTATAGATTTCAAGTCTGTCAGACTGTATGTATGGTCCAAATTCCCCATTTTCATCGAGTTCTCCGTCTTCTCCTACAAATGGTCCTTCCTGATGATGTATCCCGGTCCATTCGAGCGCCTCGATAATATTCTCGACAGCACCCTCAACAAGGCGAGTCCTATCGGTATCCTCTATTCTCAATAAATAAACTCCATTCTGCTGCTTTGCAAAAAGGTAGTTATATAATGCCGTCCTGAGTCCGCCAATATGTACATAGCCTGTCGGACTGGGCGCAAATCTTACTCTTACACTCATTATGCCTTCCTCCTAAATTGGTATTCTTCGTTAATTATATCTTATATGGACAGGGCTATCAAGAAAGATTGTAAAGGGGCTGGCATGAAGCGGATTTATCTAAAATACAAATTGGCCAATCTAATGATTGGCCAATTTCACAAGTTCTTCATACTTCATAATCGTTTCGCTTCCCATTCTTCTGTCCCTATATTCGACAATCCCCTCTGATGCGTTTTTCCCCACTACAACAATCTTCGGTATTCCAAGAAGTTCACAATCCTTGAACTTGAAACCCGCTCTTTCCGGACGGTCATCCAATATAACATCGATTCCCACGGATGAAAGTTCCTCTGCCACTTTTTCACCCAAGGCCACCTGATCTTCTTTTTTTGAATTGAGCACAAGAACATGAAAATCGTACGGAGATACTTTTTCAGGCCAGCAAATCCCCAATTCATCCCTGTTTTCCTGACAAATCATACCCACCACGGAATAAAGGTCCAAGCATCCTTCGTGGCAGCTGAAACTGGAAGCCTTGCCTCCTGAATTCAAAAATGTAATGCCGGAAGCTTTCGAAAAAGATTCGCCGTAGTTTGCAAAACTTCCCAACTCAAACCCTCTGCGAAAACTCATGGCTTTCCCGCAGCAGGGGCACGAGTCGCCTTCCACTGCATAAACCAGGTCTTCTACTCTCGAAGCCTTGTAGTCTCTTCCATAAAGCACATTTTTCAAGTGATAGTCTTTTTTGTTTGCTCCAACAAGCATCATGCCTGAAACAGGTATTTCGGAATCAACCCAGATTTCCGCCTCAAGACCAACCGGACCTATGAAGCCTGTCTTGGAAGCAATTTTTTCTTCTATTTCTTCCTCTTCAGCCATTTTTATTTCGCCAACATCGATTCCAAGGATTTCAGAGAGCTTATGCGGGTTGAATACCCTGTCTCCCCTCATCATTAAAACAATGAGCCTGCCTCCTGCTGAAACGGCTATGGCTTTTGAAATTTTCGTTTCAGGAACATCCGCGAATTCGCTTAGATCCTTTATTGTTTTTACCTGCGGAGTGTGAATCGGCTCCGGCATTTCGGAGCCGTATTCTTCCGACTTTTGAAGCCTCTTGGCCGCTATTCTTTCCGTAGCTGCATAGCCGCAGGAATCGCACTTGAACACAACTGTATCACCCTGGTCGTGACCCGCCCAAAATATGCCTTTTTCCCCCGGCTTGCATCCATCTCTGGCGTCTTTAACAAAAAGAGCATTTACACCGATTTCATCCATTTTTTTAGCTATGGCCAATTGAATCGACATATGTTTTTTTTCGTTTGTTTCCGGGCTGTCAAAAATTCTCCAGTAGTTTAGTCCATTAAAATATTTGCCTCCAAAAATTCCTGAGCCGGCTTTGTAGTCCGTGCGCTCCACCATTTGGCTAAAGTAGAACCCGGCAGGGTAATCCTTGTATGACTTGAGTTCATTTTCGAGCAACAAAGCCATCAATCCGGGAAATCCATCTTCCTTTTTCATGACGGGCGGGACCGTAATCATCTCGCATCCGGTTTCCTTTAGTGTTTCTTCGAAGAACGCACTCAGACCTCGGATTAATTTTGCCCCTCTTGAGAATTGCATCGAAACACCGGGTGTCAATTCCTTGAAATAATTCCCTCTGAAAAGAAGGCTTTGGTTTTCCGGAACAAAAGATCTTTTATGCTCTTTGAGTGTTTTTCCGGTCATCCCCGACATTTTTGCTATCATTGCGCCATCACCTTTCAATATAATCCGATTTTAGTATGCCCTTGCCAAGTAAACCATATGCTTGGCCTTTTTCCCGCAGAAAGGACATACATCCGAAATTTTTTCCTGTTCAAAAGGTATGCATCTTATTGTTGCTCCCGTCTCTTCCTTTATGGCTTCCTCGCATTCTCTGTCTCCGCACCACATTGCTTTCATGAATCCCGGGCTCTCTTTCATTTTTTTCTTGAAATCGTCATAATTGTCAATCGTATATGTTTTTTCATCGCGCATCTTTCTTGCTTTTTCGAACATATTGTCATGTATGTCGTCCAAAAGTTTTGCGATGTGCTGTCCCAGATTTTCAATCGGAACGGCTTCTTTTTCAAGCGTATCCCTCCTGGCAACCATGACTTGGCTTTTCTTGATGTCTCTCGGTCCAATCTCTATTCTCACCGGAACACCCTTCATTTCATATTCGTTGAACTTCCATCCGACTGTATTTGTTGTATCCGAGTCCGTTTCAACTCTTATCCCCAAATCTTTGAGTTCGTTGTGGATTTTTTCTGCTTCCTCCAAAACCCCGCCCTTGTTTTGAGCAATAGGTATTATGACCACCTGTATTGGTGCCATTCTCGGCGGTAGCACCAATCCTCTGTTGTCACCATGAACCATTATTATTCCACCTATGAGCCTTGTGGAAACACCCCATGATGTTTGATAAGGAAATTCGATTTCGCCGGTTCTTCCTTGGAAATTAATGTCGAAGGCTTTTGTGAAATGTTGTCCAAGATTATGCGAAGTGCCGGCTTGAAGCGCTTTTCCGTCATGCATTAGAGCTTCCATTGTGTATGTCGCATGGGCTCCGGCAAACTTTTCCCTGTCGCTCTTCTGTCCCACAACAACAGGAATTGCCATTAGTTCTTCCGCAGAATCCTTGTACACCTGAAGCATCCTTAGCGTCTCTTCCTGAGCCTCTTCGTATGTCTCATGAATAGTATGCCCTTCCTGCCATAGGAATTCAGATGTTCTGAGGAATGGCCTTGTGCTTTTTTCCCATCTTACAACACTGCACCACTGATTATACAGAAAAGGAAGATCCCTGTATGAATTTAGCCATTTTGCGTACATTGAGCAAATGATTGTTTCAGATGTAGGACGCACGCAAAGGCGCTCTGCAAGCCTTTCGCTTCCTCCGTGAGTCACCCACGCAACCTCAGGCGCGAATCCTTCCACATGCTCTTTTTCCTTGTTGAGGAGACTCTCTGGAATCAGAAGCGGAAAATAACAGTTTTTGTGCCCCGTTTCCTTGAATCTTCTGTCCATGTCGCTCTGGATTTCTTCCCATAGTGCATATCCATACGGCTTTATGACCATAAAACCCTTTACGGGCGAATAATCAACAAGGTCAGTCTTTTTTATCACATCTGTGTACCATTGAGGAAAATCCACTTCCATAGGCGTTATTTCCTGCACAAATTGTTTGTCTTTGGTTTCCATTTTTTTGATCCTCCTGTGTTTTTTTATATTATAAAAGCCTCCGTCTCTTGATAGAGACGAAGGCTCGCGGTACCACTCTAATTAATCCATTTGGATTCTCTTTTTGCAGCTTTAACGGACTGCCGGCGCACCATTTTTCAATGGGAGCTCAGAGGCGGGTTGGACAATGCCGCATGGGAAATCTTTCAGCCAATGGATTACCCTTTCTTTCTACGGTCTTCAGATGCCTTTTTTCCTCTTCGTTGCCTTTTTGCTTTGTAAATTACTAACATGATATAAGAAAACACTTTCATTGTCAATCAAGATTATCGAGTTTGTCGATTAATGCGACCGCCTTGGCCTCAATGCCCTCTTCCCTTCCTGCAAATCCGAGCCCTTCGGCTGTGGTGGCTTTGATTCCAAAACAGTCTTCCTTTGTACCCGAAGCCTCAGCCAGGCATTTTTTCATGTCCTCCGCATATGGTCCGATTTTGGGTCTTTGCGCAACAAGCACAGTGTCAACATTTACTATTCCAAAACCTTCCGCAGCAAGCATTGCGCAAACATGTTTCAACAAAACGAGGCTCGATATGCCTTTGAACAAATCATCATTATCCGGAAAGTGAAGTCCTATGTCTCCCAAGGCCGCCGCTCCGAGCAATGCGTCGCATATTGCATGAATCAGCACATCCGCATCGGAGTGTCCTTCAAGACCCATTTCAAAAGGAATCTCTACCCCCCCCAAAACCAAAGGTCTTCCACTGCAAAAGCGATGAACGTCATATCCGATTCCTACTCGCATTATTCCATCTCCCTTTTCCTTCCTGCAAGGATTTCCGCAAAATGGATATCCTCGGGTGAAGTCAGTTTGATATTTTCATAGGAGCCCTTTGAAAGCACTACTTTTTCGCCCAATGCTTCAACGAGCATTGCATCGTCCGTTCCTTCAAAACCATCGGCTTCAGCCCTTTCATGAGCCTTTTTAATCAATTCAAAATCAAAAGCCTGCGGCGTCTGTATGCTGAACAGGCATTCCCTTTGGGGCGTGCTGTCTACAAACAAGCCGTCGGATGAATGCTTTATTGTGTCTTTTACCGGCACTGCGGCAGAACAGGCTCCATAAATCTTCGCCTTGCCTATGCACTCTGAAATCATGGTTTCGGTAACAAAAGGCCTCGCACCATCTTGAACCACTATTATTTCTGTGCTGTCGGGAGCTGCGAAAATACCTCTTGCAACAGATTCCTGCCTGGTCGATCCACCATTTACGATCAATATTTTTTCTTTCCCGCAAATATCCTTCAACAAATCGTTCTCCACACGCATTCGGTCTCTCTCTGGAATAACCAAAACCAACGATTCTATTTCTTCCATCTTCAGAAGAACTTCGAGAGAATACGTGAGAACCGGTTTGCCGGATATTTCAATATATTGTTTTTTTTCGCCCGTTCCCATTCTGGATCCGTTTCCGGCGGCTGCAACAATTGCCGTGACTGACATGACCGATTATCTCCTCTCATGAAAAAAGCCAAGGCAACAGCATTTTTCGAATGCGTATTCCCCGGCTTTCACTTTGTTTATCAACTTGCAGCATGTTTCGTCTTGGCAAAAATCATCCTTCCTGCGGAAGTCTGCAAAACACTTGTTACAACAACTGCAACATTCTTGCCTACGTATCGCCTGCCGCCGTCGACAACTATCATTGTGCCATCGTCAAGATATCCGATTCCTTGTCCGATTTCTTTGCCTTCCTTGATGATTTGCGTATCCATTTCTTCGCCGGCAAGCACTATGGATTTGACTGAATTCGTCAAATCGTTTATGTTCAGAACTTGTACCCCCTGCAGGTCTGCAACCTTGTTCAGGTTGAAATCATTTGTGACCACTTTGCCGTTCATCTGCCGCGCAAGCTTGACAAGCTTGCTGTCAACCTCCGATACATCATCAAAATCAATGTCAACGATTACAACTTCTATCTCCAATTCCTTTTGTATCTTTTTGAGAATGTCGAGCCCGCGCCTCCCCCTGTTTCTTTTCAGATTGTCGGACGAGTCGGCAATGTGCTGCAATTCTTCAAGTACAAATTCAGGAATCACCAAAGGCCCTTCCACAAAACCGGTTTTGCAGATGTCGGCTATCCTTCCGTCGATTATTACGCTTGTGTCAAGTATCTTGGGTTTGCAGCCTTCATCAATGCAAGGCTCGGCTTTTTCCTTTTCGCCCGCATTTTTTAACTTTGCCGGCAAAGCAAGCATTTCAGGAGTATTTTTCACTCCCATCCTCACTCCAAGGAATCCAAGGAACAAGTACAGGAATGCCGACATGATATTGCCCACAAACGGTATCGGTATGTTGAGAAGCAATTGACTTATAAGATAAGCTATTATGAGTCCGATTATGAGTCCGATAGATCCCGCCATTATTACAGTGGCCGGAATATTTTGAAGCTCACGCTCCGCCCAATACACGAGCTTGTAACCCCTCTTTTTTATATATGGAGTAAAAAGATACATTATCGCCGCAAAAATCAATGCTCCGAATATATTCACGACAATTCGCGGCATAGGTCCAACCGCTATAAGATTTTGACTTTCCACAAAATCAATCAACAACAGGCTTAATGCATAGCCTATAAGCGCCCCGATAAGAGACATGACACCATTAACAATTTTATCTGGCATATTTTCACCTCCTTTCAAACTTATTATGAACGCTATAAATATTCTATACTTCCCCCAATAATATTACAATTACAAAAAAGTTAAATATGCGATTTTGCTCAAAAAAAGAGTGCCTGTCGGCACTTTTAATTTGCCCGCTTATTGAATTGAACCTTCGATAATTTCTCCAATTTTCAATTCATCGAAATCAGTAGCAAAAACCAATTCACTGACAAGTATCTGCTTCGCATTGTTCAACATTTTTTTCTCGCCTGTAGAAAGTCCTTTTTCCCTGTCTAACAAAACAAGATTCCGAACAACGGCCGAGACTTCATATATATCTCCGCTTTTAAGCTTTTCCATGTTTGCGCGATACCTTCTATTCCAGTTGTCAGGCATTTCAGACTTCGATTCCTTGAGTATCGTAAGGACCTTTTCCACTCCGTCGTTTCCTATTACATTCCTTATGCCCATGTTGTCCGCATTGTTCATAGGAATCATTACTTTCATATTTCTAAGAGGCAACATAAGCGTATAATACTTATGCTTCTCACCCAGTATTTCTTTTTCTTCAATCGACTTGACAACCCCTGCTCCATGCATCGGATATACTATTACATCTCCTATATTAAACATCCGCAAACCTCCCAATAATATGACGCTATTTTAGTATACAGTATTATTTGCAGTTTGTCAATAAATTGAAATTTTATCACAGATAGCGCTCTGTGTCAACTTTTATTTTAGCCAAAAATTACCGCTAATGAATCCGCCAATGAATCAACCCCTATGCATGAAATGTCTTTGCGCATACTTTTTTGGGGAATATTGGACTTTGGCATAAGGCATCTTTTGAAACCGAGCCTTGCCGCTTCCGCAATTCTCATTTCTCCATTTGATACTCCGCGTATTTCCCCACCAAGTCCTATTTCACCGAAAATTGCGAAATCCGAAGGAACCGGTATGTTTCTAAAGCTTGATGCCATCGCAGTTGCAATAGCCAAGTCCGATGCAGGCTCGTTTATCTGTATCCCCCCGACCACATTTATATAGGCATCTTGCGACTGCACCTGAAGACCCATGTTCTTTTCCAGAACCGCAAGCAGCATTATCATTCGGTTGTAGTCGACTCCAGATGCCATTCGACGTGGCATGTTGAAGCTCGAATAGCTAAGCAGCGCCTGCATCTCGACAAGTACCGGCCTTGTCCCTTCCACGCCGCAAAACACAGCCGAACCGCTTGTGTCTTCCTTTCTGTCAGTCATGAACAGGTTTGACGGATTCTCTACCCCTTTCAGCCCGTCCCCCGTCATCTCAAAGATGCCGATTTCGTCCGTCGATCCAAAGCGGTTCTTGACTGCGCGCAGTATCTTGTACGAGGCGTGCCTTTCTCCTTCAAAATACAGAACCGTATCCACCATATGTTCCAAGACCTTTGGACCGGCAATATTTCCGGATTTCGTCACATGACCCACTATAAATGTAGAGATGCCCCTCGATTTGGAAAGACGAATCAAATCCCCCGAGCATTCCCTTACCTGACTCACACTTCCCGGAGCCGATGTTATTTCAGGATTGTAGACAGTCTGTATTGAATCAATAATCAAAAGATCCGGTTTTTCTCTTTTTACCTGCGTCTTTATGATTTCAATATTGTTTTCAGAAAGAATTTTTAGGTTTGCTTCCTCTTCGACACCGATTCTTTGTGCCCTCATTTTTATCTGCCTGAACGATTCCTCTCCGGAAACATACAAAATTTCATTGCCCTCCAAAAGAGTTTTTGCAGCGGCTATCTGCAGAAGAAGCGTCGACTTGCCTATACCCGGGCTTCCCCCCACAAGAACAACCGAGCCCCTTACGATGCCGCTTCCGAGAACCCTGTCGAGTTCACCTATTCCGGTTTTTATACGTTCTTCCCTGTCCATTTTTATTTCCGATAGCTTCATGGGCACGCTGTTTTTTTCATTATCCATTCCATATGATTTGCTGTTCGGACGTTTTGTCTCGAACTCTTCAACAAAACTCTGCCAATTTCCGCATTCGGGACATCTTCCCATCCACTTTACAGATACATATCCGCATTCCTGACATACATACTTGGTATTTTTACCGGCCAATTGTCTTCCTCCATCACTGCATTATTTGTTTGAACCTTTTTATTGCAACGCTCAAAAGAAGCGCAGTCAATCCAACCATGCTGATTATTTCTTGATAAAGACCCCCGACTCCTGCCCCCTTGAGCATTATGCTTCTTAGAATCTCAAGAAAATAGGTGAGAGGAATAATTCTGCTTAATATCTTTATGAATCCCGGCATAGCCTCGAGGGGAAATACGAATCCCGACAAAAGAACGCTTGGCAGAATTATGATTATAGTCATCTGCATTGCCTCAAGTTGAGATTCGGCAAGCGTGGAAATGAGCATTCCTATGGAAAGCGAGCATATTACAAAACCCAAACCGGTTGCAACCATAAGAAGTATACTCCCTTCAACTGCAACCCCAAACCAAAGAACTCCTATTCCAAGTGCAACTATGAAATCTATGAACCCTATTATGATGTAGGGAACCATTTTCCCCAATATTAATTCTGACGACTTGAGCGGAGCTATAGCCAAAAGCTCTATTGTCCCGCGCTCCTTTTCCCTTACAAGCGAAAAAGCGGTCAGCATTACTGTTATATTCTGCATTATGAGGCCTATCAGCCCCGGTATTGTAAATCTTCTCGATTCCATGTTGGGGTTATACCAAACCTGTGTGTTAAGTCCTTCGACCGACCCTCCGTTTCCCTCCATCATAACATTAAGTCCAATTGCGTTTCCATACTGCAATACGCTTCGGGCAGTATTTGGATCGGTGCCGTCGATAATCAGATTGACCTTGTCCATGTTTCCCGCCCCGCTTGAATATGACGGAAGTATTATCAGACCTGCATTTATATCATTGTTTTCAAATGCATTGTCGATTGTCTCCATATTTTCGGCATAAATTTCCATATTGAAAAACCCGGTGTTCTGGAAATTGAGAATCAGTTCACGGCTCGCCTCGGTTTTGTCCATGTCGAGCACGGCAGTCGGAATATTGTCCACATCAGTGTTTACTGCGTAGCCGAACAGCAACATGAAAACTACCGGCATCATGAGCACCATGAAGAGGCTTGCCTTGTCTCTGAAAACGTGGATGAACTCTTTTTTCAAAACGGCCCTTAGCCTACGCCATTCCATCCGAAATCCTCCGTTTCATCATTTTATATTCCTTTTCAAATGTTTCCTCGTCGCCGTCTATGGCATATTTGATGAATACATCCTCCAAATTATCAACATTGTTCTTCTTCATCAAGGCTTCTGTCGTATCGGCAGCTATTATTTTTCCATCCATTATGAAGGCTGCGCCGTCAAAGCCTTCTGCCTCATCCATGTAGTGGGTGGTGGCAAGAACAGTTATTCCTTCCTGTACAATTTCATATATCATTTTCCAAAACAGCCTTCTTGAAACAGGGTCTACTCCAGCTGTAGGTTCATCCAGTATTAGAATTTCGGGCTTGTGTATAAGGCAGCAGCTGAGCGCGAGTTTCTGCTTCCAGCCTCCTGAAAGATTGCCAACCAATTGATTCTTTCTGTCCCTGAGACCCGAGATTCTTAAAACCTCCTCAGTTCGTTCCTTTTTCTTCTCGATGTCTATTGTATATATCTCCGAATAGAATTCAATATTCTCGGATACTGTCAAATCTTCATAAAGACTGAATTTTTGGGACATGTATCCTATTTTTTCCTTGATTTTTTCGGACTCTGCGCCCATCTCAAGTCCGAGGACCGTCCCTTCGCCCCCTGAAGGCTCAAGCACTCCGCATATCATTTTGATTGTCGTCGATTTGCCCGCTCCGTTTGGTCCTATCAGTCCGTAAATGACTCCCTTGGGAACAAGCAGGTCTATTCCCTTGACAGCCTCGAATTCGCCGAAGCTCTTTTTGAGTCCCCTGAGGCTTATTGCGTTTTCCATCATTCCTCATCTCCCCACGACACATCCACAAACATTCCCGGCTTTATCCAATCGGGACTCTGCTCAAGTTCAGCCCTTGCTCTGAACACTATCTCTTCCTTGCTTTCGCTTGACTCGATATTCTTGGGTGTGAATTCTCCGGAGTCTGAAACAAAGGTGATTTCCGTCTCTATCTCCCTGCCTTCAAAATCCATGGTGATTGAATCTCCTACATGCAGAGAATCAAGATCTTTTTCAGGAATAAAGAATTTAATGTGGTATGTTGGCTCGTCTATAACTGCCACCTTGGTGCCCGGGAATACAAGCTCGCCCTCCGACACCAATATTTCTCTTAAACTTCCCGTCTTGGGAGCTTCAAAAGACGTCTTGTCAATTTTATTCATAACAGCCTTCAGCTCGACCCTCTTAAGAAGCAGTTCCTCATGAGCCATCGCAAGACTCTTTTCATCCGCCCCCTCAACAAGAAGCTCCATTGCGTATGAAGCCTTGCTTTTCTGCTGCCGCAAGGCATTCAAATTATCTTCAGCCTTGAGCATGTTTGATTCCGCCGCTTCATATGCAGAGGCCGAAATTCCTCCGGCTTCGTAAAGGATGCGTCTGTCATCAAATGCATCCTTCGCAAGCCTGTAGTCCTCGGCTGCTGCCGCAACACGGCTTTCCATTGCCCGCACTTCATTTAGAGCACCATCTATTTCCTGGCTTCTCGCACCGTCCTTCATCGATTCATACTGAAGCTCGCTAATACGTATGAGGCCCTCGATTTTTTCTTTTTCTATTTTCAACGCCTCGTCTTCCAGACTTATTATTAAATCCCCCTCGCGGACAGACTGCCCCTCGTCCACGAAAACGCCTGTCACATTGCCCCCGACTTCAGCGGAAATTACAATAGAGTCAGCTTCGACAATTCCGGTATATCTTTTTTCATCCCCTTCATTCGATGCCAATCCAACAATTGCAAGAATTGCGACTACTAAAAGCAACGGTATCAGTATCATTGGCTTCTTCATTCCTTTTCCCCTTTCATGATTCCTTTCATGAACATATCCACCATATTTTCAATTTCAGTATCTATGTCCTCGTTTGAGACAACAAGTTCAGGCAGCATTTTCTTTTGAACTATCGTCAATAAAACGACTCCCATAAAAGACCTTATTATTGTCCTGTAGTCAAGATCGTTTCTGATGTCGTCCCTTTCTTCGAGCATGGAAGACATGACTTTGGCATAGCTCAATATCTTTGCCATAACTTTTTCGATGAAAATATCCCTTACATCTTCATGGTACTGGATTTCTATTATAAGCATCTTGAACATTTGAAAATTCTTGTCAATCATGCAATACCTGTCCTTGAAAAGTTTGCGGAACAAGTCTTCGGTAGGCATTTCTTTGTTGTTTTTTACAATTTCATCCACGCTTTCAAAAATAGAATCGAGAGATATCTGTTCAATAAAATCCAATATAGTCTCATGCAAAAGACCCTTCTTGTTTTTATAGTATTTGAACATCGCAGCCTCCGACACCCCTGCCGAAGCTGCTATTTCGCGCGTAGTAGAGGCTGCGTAGCCTTTTTGAGAAAACACCGCGGCGGCGCTTTTCATTATTTTGCTCTTGGTTTCATTCGATTTCCCCATATTTCCCCCTTTTGGTGAGTGAGTACTTACTTTTATATTTTACATCGGATTTTTCTTATGTCAAGTATAAAACAAAAAAACCGGCTTTTTGAAAAGCCGGCAATCTTTTTAATCAGTCATGCTTCTTTTATTTTACCTTAATTGAAACCTTTTTGTCTTTCAGTTCAACGAGCACACGGCTTCCCGACACTACAACACCTTTTAAAATTTCTTCGGACAGCTTGTCTTCCACTTCTTTCGTTATTACCCTTTGCAGGGGTCTTGCGCCGTATTCCTGGTCGAAACCTTTTTCAGCGAGAAACTTCTTCGCCTCTCCGGATATCTCTATCTCAATTTCCATTGTTTCAAGCCTGGATGATAGATCCCTAAGCATCAATTCCACGATTTTTTCTATATGATCCTCGTTCAATTGATGGAATACGATTATTTCATCAATACGGTTCAAGAACTCCGGTCTGAATCTCTTCTTGAGCTCTGACTTGACCTTGTCCTTCATGTTTTCATATTCGTTTTCACCGCCTGCAACAAAACCCAGGGTCGTCTGCTTCTTGATGCTTCTTGCCCCCACATTCGAAGTCATGATTACGACCGTGTTCTTGAAATCAACTGTTCTGCCCTTGCTGTCAGTCATTCGACCGTCATCGAGCAGCTGCAAAAGCATGTTGAACACATCCGGATGAGCTTTTTCTATTTCGTCGAACAGTATTACGGAGTACGGCTTTCTCCTTATCCGCTCGGTCAATTGGCCTCCGTCGTCAAATCCAACATAACCCGGAGGAGAACCAATCAATTTGGAAATCGAATGCTTCTCCATGTATTCGCTCATGTCGACGCGAATCATGGCTTCCTTGTCGCCGAACAGGGCCTCGGCCAGTGCTTTTGAAAGCTCGGTCTTTCCAACTCCGGTCGGACCGAGAAATATGAAAGATCCAACCGGTCTGTCCGGGTTCTTGAGCCCGACGCGAGCGCGTCTGACGGCTTTTGAAACTGCCTCTATCGCCTCATGTTGTCCAATAACCTTTTCATGCAGTATGTTCTCGAGGTTCAGAAGCCTTTGCGATTCCTCCTCCGCCAGTTTTGTAACCGGAACCCCTGTCCATACAGATACTATTCGTGAAATGTCGTTTCGGTCTATTTCAGCTTTTCTTTCTTGTTTTCCAGAAAGCTTTTTGTCTTCTTCCATTGCTTCCCTTATCGTTTTTTCTCTGTCCCTTATTTTTGCCGCTTCCTCAAAATTCTGAGTGCTTACAGCCTCCTCCTTTTCTTTCTTCAAGGTTTCAAGCTCGTTTTCCATTTTTTCAATTTCTGGAGAACGCGTTGAAAGACCTACCCTCAATTCAGAGGCCGCCTCGTCTATAAGGTCGACAGCCTTGTCGGGTAAATATCTGTCAGTGATATAACGGTCGGAAAGCTCGGCCGCAGCTCTTAGAGCCGAGTCTGTTATCTTGACTCCATGATGGACCTCGTACTTGTCCCTGAGTCCTTTGAGTATCATGACGGTTTCCTCTACCGAAGGCTCCTCAACCACAATGGGCTGGAACCTTCTTTCGAGTGCCATGTCCTTTTCTATATGTTTTTTGTATTCGTCTATTGTTGTTGCTCCTATGGCCTGGAGTTCACCCTTTGCAAGTGCGGGCTTCAATATGTTGGAAGCGTCTATCGCTCCTTCGGCTCCCCCGGCTCCGACTATCGTATGGAGTTCATCCAGAAAAAGTACCACGTTCTTCTTTTTGTTTATCTCCTCAACGGCTTTAGTGAGCCTCTCTTCAAATTCGCCTCTGTATTTCGCTCCGGCAACCATAAGACCCATGTCCAGGGCTATTATCTTCTTGTCTTTGAGAGTATCCGAAATATTGCCGTCGGCTATTTTTTGGGCCAAGCCTTCGGCTATCGCCGTCTTTCCTACCCCCGGTTCTCCAATGAGTACAGGGTTGTTTTTTGTCCTCCTGCTTAAAATCTGAATTACTCGTTCTATTTCCTTGACTCTACCTACAACGGGATCGAGCTTGTTCAAAGATGCCTGCTCAGTCAAATCCTTTCCGAATTTGTCAAGCATTGGGGTGTCGCTTTTCGGCTTTTCACCACCAGCCTTGATTTCACCCTGTTTCTCGCTCATGAGATGCTTGCCCATCTGCTTTACAATCATTTCCTGGGAAATCCCCATGCTTACAAGGAGCTTGTTTGCCAAGGACTCCTTTTCGTTTGTCAATGACATGAGAATATGCTCTGTTCCTACATAATTGTGATTAAAACGCCTGGCTTCAATGAAACTTCTTTCAAAAATGCGTTTTGTCCGGGGAGTGAAACCCATTATTTCTGTCGGCTTTGCCCCCATGCCCACATACGTCTTTATCATGTTCCTGATATCATCAACCCTTACTCCAAGTCCGTCAAGAACCTTGAATGCCACTCCGTCCTTTTCATTCATCAGTCCAAGCAGTATATGCTCTGTTCCCACGTAATTGTGATTCAGCTTAATTGCTTCGGATTTTGAATATTCGATGCTTTTTTTTGCCTTTTCAGTAAAATTTTCAAACATTGACGCCATGACCAATCACCTCCGTAGTTGAAAGAATTCCCTCGTTTTGAGAGATCTTTTCTCAGCTGACTCCAGTGTTTCATTTTTTCCCATTGTCTGCATATCCTTTATCAGTATATCCAAATCATTCATGTCTACACCGCCTATGAATCCCATGTCAATTCCAAGACGGACACGCGAAAGAAGTTTCATGCTTTCAGCCCTGTTTATCAGTCTCGAATTCGAAAGTATTCCCAAAGCCCTGAATATTATGTCTTCGGTTCTTGTCTTTTGCTTGACCGCAAGATATTCTCTCGTTTTGCGTTCCTTCTCAATGACTTGCTTCGTTATTCTCTCCAAATCTCCTATGATTTCAGCTTCCGTTCTTCCTGTAGTAATCTGATTCGAAATCTGATATATGTCTCCTTCGGCATCGGTCCCCTCGCCGTAAAGGCCTCTGACTGTGAGTCCTATTGTATTGGTTATTCCAAATACCTTCTTGATGTATTTAGTGGATGCAAGAGCAGGAAGGTGAAGCATTACAGAAGCTCTCATTCCAGTGCCGATATTCGAAGGACAAGCGGTCAGATAGCCGTAGTTTCCGTCGAATGCATAATCAAGATTTTCCTCAATAGAATCATCGATTGAATCTGCCTCATTCCACGCATCGTCCAAATTCAATCCTTTTACAAGCGTCTGGATTCGCAAATGGTCTTCTTCATTTACAAGAATGGAAACAGTCTTCCCACCGCTTATGAGAATTCCTCCCGTCTTGGGATTCTTTATCAAATCAAGGCTTATCAGATGATTTGCCAACAAATCATTTTTTTCCTCTTCATCCATGTCGTATACGAATTTGAATCCAAATCCGTATCTGTCCAATTCGCCATTCAATGCAACCGCATTCCTTACCGATTCGGCAACCTGCATTCCCATCTTTTCGTCCATTTTCCATGGAAAATGGATTGCGCTTATATTTCTTGCAAGCCTTATCCTGCTTGACAAGGCAATGTTTACCGTATCATTCAAATGCCTTTCTTGTTTTCCCATGCTCCACCTCAATTCGCCTGTATTTCCTCCAGCCTTTTTATTTCGTCCCTGAGCTCCGCGGCTCTTTCGAATTCCTCATTTTTTACCGCTTTGTCCATTTCCAATCTGCAACGGTCAATTGTATTTTCCAAATGATGAATTTCTTCGTACTTCTTGGGCACTTTGCCTATGTGCTTGTCTTTTCTGTGCATCCTTTGAATTATAGGCATCAACCTTTCGCTGAAATGCCTGTAACAGGAAGGACATCCTATTCGCCCGGTTTCGGAAAATTCCAAAAAGCTCATCCCGCATTCGGGGCAGATTGCATCACCTGAAACCTTGGCAGAATAGGTTTCATCTTTCATAAGTTCTATGATTCCTTTCATTGTGTTGTTGGAAGGAATCTTGCCCTTGAATATGAATCCGAACTTTTCTTTGGCGCATTTTTCACACAAATGCATTTCCCTTTTGACTCCATTTTCCATTCTCGTTATATGAACAGTCGCCTTTGCTTTGCATATTTCACATTCCATGCATCACGCCCCCCTTTTAATTAGGGTGGCCAACATGCTTTTTATTATTTCCGCCCTAACCCGGTTTCTGTTCTCTCCTGCAAATGTCAGTGCCCTGTCCTTAAGCGCAGCCTTCATGATCCCGGCTTCCCTTAGGTTGACGAGCTTGCGTTCCAAGAGGGTGTCTATCAAAGCATTGGCTTTCATTTTGCTTATTGAATTCCCAACTGCAAGAAGTATATTGGATACGAAATCTTCTTCACTGTGCTTGATTCTTATTATCCTTATACTTCCTCCCCCGCCTCTCCTGCTTTCTATGATATACCCTCTTTCCAAGGGAAATCTCGTAGTCAAAACATAATTTATCTGAGACGGTGCGCAATCAAAATAATTTGCCAATTCATTTCTTTGTATCTCAATATCCCTGCTTCCCGAATCCTTGAGCATGTCCTTAATGAAAACCTCTATCAAATCGCTCAATCTGGCCAAAAAACCGCCCCTTTCATCTTTGACTTTCTTTGACTTTGATTATATCATAAATCAATTTAAAAAAACAGAACGAAATCCTTTGGATTCCGTTCTGCTTGATTTATCTGCTGTTTTGCCAAACTTCTATTCGTCTTCTTTTTTATGCTCTTCAATGATTTTGTCGGCAAGGTTCTTTGGCACTTCGTCGTATCTTTCAAATTCCATAGTGAATTCGCCCTTGGCCTGTGTCATCGATTTGAGGTCTATTGCATACTTGAACATTTCAGACATAGGCGCTTCCGCTTTTACGCGCTGTTCCCCTTTTCCTGCCGCTTCCATACCAAGTATTCTTCCTCGCCTCTTATTCATGTCTCCCATTATGTCTCCAAGATACTCCTCGGGAATTGTTATATCAACCTTCATCACCGGTTCAAGAAGAATGGGTTTGGCCTCAGCTACACCTTTTTTGAATGCCAGAGAGGCTGCGATTTTAAATGCCATCTCGCTTGAATCGACCGGATGGTATGACCCGTCGTAAAGAATAGCCTTGACATTTACTACAGGATATCCAGCCAACGGACCATGGTCTATTGAATCTATCAATCCCTTTTCAACTGCCGGTATATAATTTTTGGGAACCGATCCTCCAAAAATTTTCTCTTCAAATTCAAATACTTCCCCGGAAGGCTCGAATTTTATGTGGACGTCACCATATTGACCGGCTCCGCCACTTTGTTTTTTATGTTTTCCCTGCACATCGGATTTTCCTTTTATGGTTTCACGATATGCAATCTTGGGATCGGCAAGTTCGACTTCAACGCCGTAGTTGTTCTTGAGTTTGTTTGTTATTACTCCTATCTGCATATTCCCCAATCCGCCTATCAGGAGCTGCTTTGTCTCTTTGTTTCTTTCAAGCGTAAATGTGGGATCTTCAGATGTAAGCTTATGCAATGATGTTCCTATTTTTTCCTCGTCGCCCTTTGACTTAGGCTCTATTGCCATGAAAAGATTTGCCATTTTGAACTTGATTCCGGCGTATCGTATTGGGTTTGCCTTGTCGCAAAGAGTGTCCCCTGTTTCAGCATATTGAAGCTTGGCAGTTGCGCCGATGTCTCCGGCTGTTATTTCATCGATTTCCAATTGGGTCTTTCCTCTCAAAACAAATATTGATCCAAACTTTTCTTTTTCATCCTTGTTTGCATTGAGGAATTCCATGTCTTTTCTGGCTTTTCCGGAATAAACCTTGAACAAGGATATCTTTCCTACGAAGGGGTCGACTATTGTTTTGAAAACAAGCGCAGAGAAAGGACCATTCTCGTCAACAGCTCTCTCGGTCTCACTTTCATCATCGGGATTTATCCCCTTGTAAACTCCATCATGCATATCTTTGGGAGTCGGCATATAATCGAAAATCATGTTCATAAGTGTATGCATTCCGACACCTTTTTCCACAGAACCTAACAAAACAGGTACAACCGCACCGGATAAAACACCTTTTCTGAGACCCGAATGGATTTCTTCTGTGGTGAATTCTTCACCCTCAAAGTATTTTTCCATAAGCTCCTCGTCACTCTCAGCAACCGATTCAATGAGCATTTCCCTGACGCTTGCAATCTGGTCTTCCATGCCTGCAGGTATGTCAACATCTACACATTCGTCACCCTTGAGCTCTCTTCCAACCATGTCTACAACATTTACGAATCCGTTGAATTCTTGTTCTTTTCCCACCGGAATTGCAAAGGGAGCCACTTTCTTTCCAAGCTTTTCCTTGAGTTCTCCAAGAACCTTTTCATAATCCACATTTTCCTTGTCCATCTTGTTTATGAATACGATTCTGGGCATTTCTCGCTCTTCTGCAAATTTCCATGCCTTTTCCGTACCAACCTCGACTCCTGAAGTGGCGTCAATCATTATGATTGCCCCGCCCGAAACTCTGAGAGCACTGAAAACCTCTCCTGAAAAATCAAAATATCCCGGGGTGTCAAGTATATTGTATTTTGAGTCGTTCCATTCAAGAGGAATAACAGAAGTTCCAATGGTGAAACCTCTGGAAATTTCTTCTTTATCAAAATCAGAAACCGTATTACCGTCTTCAATTTTCCCCATGCGTTTTAATTGCTTGTTCATGTAAAGAAGTCTTTCAGTCAGCATAGTCTTGCCGCTGCCACCGTGTCCCATCAAGGCTACATTTCTTATTTGGTCGACCTTGTATTTCTTCATGCTATTCCTCCTTGTTTATATGATTTGCGCTGATTAAATATATTCTATCATAAATTCTTAATTCCTTCTATATTCTGAATATAATGCAATTTAAATTACTTGGCAAAGCTTGATTTCTTTCTGCGAATATGAGTTGTTTTATCCGACGGCCGAAAGATTATTTTTAGATAAGGCAAGAACAACATAAATGTAGAGAGGTTCGACGCAAAAAATATCAAACTCAAATAATGAAACACAAAAATGGGGAGCAATTCGCATCCCCATTTTTGTGTTTCTCATTATGTCATTCAACCCCGAAACCCCTTACAACCTCAGCGCCCCTTTTTTCTATTGCATTCGCTATTGTGTTAAGCCCTATCGAGTCGCTCGCCATGTGCCCTGCAACTATTATGTTGCCTATGTTCTGCTCTGCCACCGCTTCGCGCACATCGTCGGGAACATGCATGCAGACAATCGTACCAACTCCTGCATCGAAATATGCCCTGAAAACATCCGAACCCCCGTTTGTTCCCCCAACCATAAGAACTGCAATTTTTCCTGCATAGTCCCTTCCCTTTCCAACCCTTATTATTGGCCTTGAAATCGATTTCTCGTACTCCGGAATCAGTTTGAGAGCATCGAGGACTTCATCAAGTGTCTTTTTGGGTTTATACTTAAAAATATTGTCCAAATGCTTCTGAACCATTCTTTCTCCTATTATGTCAGCCGGCATGTGTATATTCATATACGGCATATCAAGAATCCTTGCCGCCGTATCGACCCTCCCGTAGTTTCTCACATGATTGTTCAAATCTACTGCATTTTTTCTTTTATCGAGCGCCTTCTGTGCCTTATTGACCGGCACTCCAAATGAAACCATGGTGTCGATCTGCCTTTCCATCACCTTGTGAAAATCAAGTATCTGCATACCTGCCTTCGGGTGATGGCTTATCACGCAGTCGGCTCCTATCTCTTTTGCAATGAGCAACTCTGGGGTTTCCATGTCTACCCCAATCAGTACCTTGCTGATGTCTTCGCCCTGAACCGATATTCCCGAGTCCTCCGGCAGACTGGTCAGACCAGCCAAATCCAATGCCATTTCCATAATCTGCTTAGTATTCACTTAATCATCTCCATTTTGTTTTTTCGTTTTTTGTTTTGTAAAGGTTTCCTTCAGAATATTGTCTTATTGATATCAATTTAAATTCTTCCGTCCTTTTGAACAGAAAAAACCAGACATTCCATAAAGGATCGCCTGGTTTTGATTAGTTGTCAACGGATTGGGCAAACTCCGGACTCGCATCCTTCGTTTCCTATGTCAAACTCCACTTTTTCTTTTTCATACTTGCTGATAAGAGATGGAATAAATGGCTTAAGTACGCCTATTCTATCGTTGTACTCATCTTCTTCTATTGCTTCGTAAGGCAACAGCTCGTAAAAATTGTCGTCAAGCGAAAGGAAGGACACTGCTACTATGTCATCCCAATTGTTCCAAACCCACTCTTCGACTTGTTCCCATTCATGGTCACGCACATGAATCGTTATGGAGCAGTTGTGGTCTACATAGCTCTCCATGAACATCTTGTAGTTTTCAAGCTGCTCGATTGCGCTGACATCATACTTCGTTCTGCCTTCTGGCGCCTTGACAGGAAACTCTATCACCTTTGTGGAACATGTCGCCATATCCTGCCCGACCTCAGGAAGAACGGGATATTCGAGTTCCTCGCATACCTTCACAAGGGGGTCAGTTGCATTTATTCTTACCCTTCTGATGTAATATGGCGAATGCGAATAATGCACGCCGCTTGAAACAGTCGGAAGCTGGCTTAAGGTACCCTCGGGCTTGACTGTCGTTATTAGAATTGGTTCGTTAGTCCCTATTTCACCTGCATATAATTTTGCCTCTTCATGCGCGGTTTCCCTCAGTTTTCCAAGCAATTCTTTCTGTTCATCCCTGCTCATTGAAAGTGCGTTTACCATATCCTGCCATCCCGTCATGGAGCATCCAAGCAATTTGTCCCTTTGCTGGATTGCATCCCATGAAGGAATCTCAAGCTCTACGCAGGTCATCCGGTACGCCGCTCGCACCGAAAGCCTTTGCGCCTGCATTAGCCCCTCGACATCGAGAGTATTGTCTTCTCTTACAAAAGCAAACACATTTATGGTAGTAAGATTGCAAAGCCCTTTCGAGTCGAGAAGTATCTCGCCGCACGGATTTACTCCGTTCATGTTTTCCCGCCTCTTTGCTCCCGCAACGGCATTTACGAATCCCGGCTCGCCCGAATATCTCATGCTTTCAATCAGCCAATTAAGACCTTCTCTTGTAGGCTTCTCTTTATAATATATGGAATTGTTGCTCATCTGCCTGTGGATTATTTCTTTGTCAACTATCCACTGTCCATCTATCTGCTTGTAGAGATTTGACTTTGCCTCTATGCATTCGGTATCGTCGGAATCCAAAAGAACGATTTCAGCCGTTCTTCTCACTCCACCCACAACAACATTCTCACCTATTATATTTGCAATGTCCATGCAGTCTATGGGCTTTAATTTTACTCTTTCAGCTTCCTGTATCAGACCTGCTTTCTTTATTACCTTGTTTATTTTCACGAACATGTTTTTAAGGCTTTCGTGCCCGCTGGCTGTCCCGCCGAAGGTTTTGAGCCTTTCTCCGTGGGGACGGACATGGTCGTAATTTACTACAATCGTCTTTATCAGTCTGTACTCATTGCTGTAGATCATTCTGAAGAAATAGTCAAGAGCCTGCACCCAGCCTTCCTTGCTGTCACCGACTATTATCTTGACGGTATCGTTGTTCTTGAATTCTATGCTCGTGCTGTCTTCACGCTTGTCAATGTCAATGTTTGTATAGTGTTCATGGATCAGCTCATAATTCGTTCTTACTTTTGGAATCTTATTGACATCATCCCTTAGTATTCTAACGCCTACTCCAGACCCTACCATAAGCAGATAAAAAAGATCTCTGAATGATTCGAACTGGTCTATCACGGTAAATGCGCAATTGAAATTCGATATTGGGTAGTTCCTGGCTACCGGCGTGTTTCCTACCCAAAATGTCCTCCCGCTCAGGAATTGCTTCAGATTGTAAATGTTGTCGAACAATTCCTCCGCTTCTCTCTTTGTTGTCGGAACAAGGCTGCAATTGTATTCGACAGCCCTTCTGGCTGTTTCCCACCAATATTCCCTGCGCTTTTCATCAGGAAGCCATCTCGAGTATGTCCTGTAGTATACGAAACTTCCCAATTGATTCATCGGTGAAGTCCTGTGTTTGTAATTGCTTATGAATGCATCCGTCAATATACGGTCGTCAGTTCTCTTTCTTGCGTCTCTCGTCTTGTCCCTTTCATACCTGTAAAGTATGTATTTCTTAGCCACATCTTTTCTTCTGCTTCCCATAAGAAGGTCTTCAACCATGTCCTGTATTTCTTCAACCTTCACATAAGCTTCTCTACCCTTGATTGCCTCTTCGATCCCTTTTGCAACCTCATGGCTTAACTCCGCATCAAGACCTTCCTTTGTCTCTCTCATGGCTTTTTCTATGGCATTTACAATTTTTTGCGGATTGAATTCCACAAAATTCCCATCGCGTTTCACAACTTTCATCATTGTCAAGCACCCCTTCTTTCACTCTTATTCATCAAAACAGCTGATTCCAATATTTTTACGTTTTTTGCTTAAATTATCCATTTGCACAACATATACTATTAATTTCTTGTTTGCCACACTATATATTGTACCATGTTTTTGTTGAATATTTTATTTTTTTTATAGCAAAATATAAATTCCGGACAAAAAAAAGACCCGGAGATACAAACTCCGAACCTTTTTATATAAAAATCAAAACCGGCGACGACTTACTCTCCCAGGCAGCTGCCCGCCAAGTACCATCAGCGCAACGGAGCTTAACTTCTGTGTTCGAGATGGGAACAGGTGTAGCCTCCGTGCCATTGTCACCGGAT
>Ga0102938_10000495_pt1 | contig 29065 bp, 27 predicted proteins | sample SalPonR2_B_D2_MG_FD_84516 | JGI IMG/M metagenome (GOLD analysis project Ga0102938, IMG submission 84516) | Salt pond soil microbial communities from South San Francisco under conditions of wetland restoration - Salt Pond MetaG R2_B_D2_MG | ecosystem: Environmental > Aquatic > Marine >... | reverse complement strand
TTGTACGTGCCGATGAAAGAAGTGAACGCCACCGATCATACCATCACCTTCGACGATGAAGACGGGCGCGAGTGGACGCTGCCGGTGACGGGCGGCAACGTCAAACTGCAGTGGAAACCCGATTTCGGCGCGCGCTGGGCGGCGCTGGGTGTCGATTTCGAGATGTACGGCAAGGACCATTCCACCAACACACCGATCTATGACGCGATCTGCGAGATCCTTGGCGAAAAGGCTCCCGAGCATTTCACCTACGAACTGTTTCTCGACGAGAATGGTCAGAAGATCTCGAAGTCGTCCGGCAACGGCATCAGCATCGATGAATGGCTGACCTATGCCTCGACCGAAAGCCTGTCGTATTTCATGTTCGGCAAGCCCAAGACGGCCAAGCGGCTATATTTCGACGTGATCCCCAAGGCCGTGGACGAATACCACCAGCAGTTGCGCGCCTACGCGACGCAGGACATCGTCGCGCGCCTGGCGAACCCGGTCTACCATATCCATGGCGGTGACGTCCCTGTCAGCACCATGGTGGTGCCCTTTGCGATGCTCCTGAATCTGGCCAGCGTTTCGGGCGCGCAGGAAAAGGAAAACCTGTGGGGGTTCATCCGTCGCTACGCGCCAAACGCCACCCCGGAAGCGAACCCCGATCTTGATCAGGCGGCGGGCTTTGCGATCCGGTATTTCAACGATTTCGTCAAGCCGACCCGTCAGTTCCGTCTGCCCACCGACCAGGAACGCGCCGCCATGGAGGAGCTGTCGGCGTGCCTTGGTGACGCCGAAAAGGCGCTGGACGTGATCGCGCGCAAGAACGCGCAGGAGGGCAAGACTACGCCCTTGCCAGAGGTCGACTGGCACGATGACGAATTCCTGCAATCCATCGTCTTCGCCATCGGCAAGACCCATGGGTTCGATCCCCTGCGCACGTGGTTCTCGGGGCTCTACGAGGTGTTTCTCGGGGCGTCGCAGGGGCCACGTTTCGGTGGTTTCATCGCGCTGTACGGGCTCGAGGAAACCAAGGCGCTGATTGCAAAAGGACTGGCGGGCGAGCTTGCTGTCTGAGCTTTTTCGGTGACACCTTTTTGCGGCGCGCTACGTGAATGGTCACAGCGTTGCGAAAAAGGAGACCCGGATATGCTGCGTATACTGCTGGCCTGCCTTGTGATCGGACTATCCGCGCCTCTTGCGATGGCGCAGGAGGTTCTGCCGCCCAACCCCGATATCGAAGCCACGATCGCCGGGCAGTTCGATGCCTTTCGCAGCGGTGATGTGCCCGAAGCCTGGAGCTATGCCAGCCCCAACATTCAAAGACTGTTCCAGAGCCCCGACAATTTCGCACGAATGGTCCAGCAGGGGTATCCCATGGTCTGGCAACCCGGAGAGGTCGATTTCATCGATCTGCAATCGTTGTCCGGCCTGATCGTGCAGCGCGTGCAGGTGATCGATGCGCAGGGCCGCGTCTTTTACCTCGGCTATGCCATGATCCAGACTGAAAGCGGCTGGCGCATCAATGGCGTGCAGCTGTTGCCCGCCCCCGATGTGGCGGCGTGAGGTCGGCGGTGTCACCGTTAACGGGCACTTAACCACTTCGCGTTAAATCGGGTGCCGGACCGCGGAGGCGGGATCAGGTCGTCGCCGGACCATGGCGCGCTGACCCGTTCTGCCGGGGTCTTCTCAGATATCGACCACAACCGAGATGGCCATTCATGGGGCATCTCGATTGCCCCTTCGGCCAGATCATGGCGCGGGGGCCTGACCCCTTTTTTGCGCGGAAAGGGGTAAGACATGAACCAGGTGATCACCGACGGATTGGTGCTGATGCCGCCGGCCTTTGCGGACGGGCTCGGCGTCTGGTCGCGGCAAGACGGCACTGCCGGCTCGGATACATGGGCCACCGCGCCCAATGCCGCGATCGTCGCCGCGGACGCTGATTTCGGTGATTGCCTCGAGATCGTGAAGACCGAGGCCACCACGCGCATCCGCCACATGGGACAGACGCCGATGGTGCCGGGGCTCTACGTGCGGGTCTCCGCCCGGATCAAGGTCCTGTCGGGAAACCTGCCCACGGTGCGCATTGCGGGCTGGGCGGGCACTGCGACCGACCAGAACGTGGTGGGCGTGCCGCAGACCGGCGCGGAAACCCAGATGACCGCCTATGGCGAGGTCGTCACGGTCTCGGCCATCATCGGCACGGGAACGCGGGGTGGCGTAGACATGCCCTGGGGGCCGACGGCGTCCTATGGCCATATGGGTCTTGATATCACCGGCCCGAATGGCGGGCAGATCCGCATCGAAAGCCTGCAGATCGAAGACGTGACCAGCATCTTTCTGCGCAAGTTGATGGATTGGGTCGATGTCCGGGACTACGGGGCGCTGGGCGATGGCACCACCGATGATCGCGCGGCCTTTGTCGCTGCGGATCAGGCTGCAGCCGGCCGCGAGGTGCTGGTGCCCGCCGGCACGTATTTCATCGCGTCCAGCATGACGATGAACAGTCCCGTTCGCTTCGAAGGCGTGCTCAGCATGCCGGACGGCGCGCGCCTGTCCCTCAACCAGAACTTTGACCTCAAGGGCTATTCCGAGGCATTCGGCGACGAAGTCCTGGGCCTTAAAAAGGGCCTGCAACAGCTGTTCAACCAATCGGATCACGAGGCGTTCGATCTCAACGGGCGGCGCGTCATTCTCGATGAGCCGCTGGATGTGCAGGCGGTTGTGGGCAACAAGAACACCTACGCCAATCGCCGCGTGATCCGTAACGGTCAACTGTCGGCTGCTGCCTCGACGGCCTGGGATGACGACATGACGACTCGTTCGGGGACCTGGTCGGCCAGCGATCCCCGGCGGATCACCTCGGTCAGCAATGTCGCCGACATCCCCATTGGTGCGCTTGTGACCGGCCCCGCCGGGGTGGGGCGCGAAATCTACGTGACCGCCAAGAACGAAGCCCAGGGCACCGTGAGCCTTTCGGCGCCGTTCTACGGCGCGCCCGTGACGCAGACCTACACGTTCACCCGGTTCAAATACCTGCTGGATTTCAGCGGGTTCCTGAACCTTCAACGTTTCGTGGTGTCGGACATCGAATTTCTGTGCGCGGGGCAGTGTTCGGGCCTGAACCTGCCGCTGGACGGTCTGGTGTTCCAGATCCAAGACTGTTTTTTTACCGGGCCCAAGGATCGCGGCATCACCTCGGCCAGCGAAGGTTGCCAGGGCATGCAGATCGACCGCTGCCAGTTCCTGTCGAACGAACAGAACGAAGATGCCCCGCTGCGCACATCGATCGCGTTCAATACCAACTGTTCGGACGTGAAAGTGCGTGACAACCGTTGCGTCAAGTTCCGCCATTTCGGCGTGATCGCGGGCACCGGCAATATCCTGTCGGGCAATCACTTCTTTCAGGGCGATGGCGTCACAGACGGGCCGCGCACGGCCGGGCTTGTCCTGACCGGCGTGAACGCAAAGACCACCTTCGAGGGCAACTATGTCGACAATTGCTACATCGAATGGGGGAACGAACATGACGCGGCGCCGGATTTCACCAGCGGGCTCAGCTTTCACGGGCTGACGTTGAACGGGAATATCTTCTTTTCCACGGCCTCGGCGCCATGGATGAATTTCATCCTGATCAAGCCCTACGGGTCGGGGCATTTCATCAATGGGCTCAGCGTTTGCGACAACCTGTTCAAGAAAACCAGCGGCCCGCAGTTGGAGGCGGTGGACGGCGTCGACACCACCTTTGCGACCCTCGACAACGACCGCTTTTCCGATCTGTTGTTCACCGGGAATACCTATCACGGCATCGTCAAGCGCACCGAAAACCCCGTGACCGTGCGCCACGTGCAGAATACGGCCAGCGAGACATGGAACGTGGACCTGACCAGCGTTTCGCCTTTCGGTGCGGCGGTGCGCGCAGGCACCGCGTTCCTGCCAGAGGGTCCGCTGAAAAGCGCCAGCAACGTGACGATCTACATCACGCCTTATGCCGAACCCGAACAGGGGGCGGGCGGACGAACCCTGCAACTCAGGTGGCAGCAATCGGTCAGTGGCACGGCGCAGGTGACGGCCCGCTTCGACGTCTGACACGACGGCACAGCCTCGACCTAACCCCGGCCGCCGATCCGTGCGGCCGGGGTTTTCTTTCCGCCCCTGGCGCGCTAGCTGATCAGCCGGTCAGAGGAGTGCGCCAGATGACTGTTCTTCCCGTCGAAAACGTCCAGGACTACCCGCGCCCGCCTGCCTTGGAACGGGTGGCCGAGCCACTGCGGATCGTGTTTGCCGGCATTCCCGTGGCGCAGGCCGAACCGGGCACGGCATGGCGGGTTCTGGAAACCCATCATGCGCCCACATATTACCTGCCGCCCTCGTCCGTCCTGGCCTCGGCGCTGGTGCCGGTCAGCCGCGAAACCTTTTGCGAATGGAAAGGGCGGGCGGTCTATTTCGATCTGGTGGTCAACGGGCGCCGGGCGCGCAACGCGGCCTGGGCCTATCCCGCGCCCACGGCCCGGTTCGACCCCATCAAGGATCACCTGGCATTCTACGCGACCTCGGTCGATGGTGCGTGGGTGGGTGATATGAAGGTTCAACCGCAGCCGGGCGATTTCTACGGCGGGTGGGTGACCCCCAATCTGACAGGCAAGATCAAGGGATCGGCGGGCACCCTGCATTGGTGAACCCGTGTCCCTGGGCCGTGGCTGCCGATCAGGGGCCGGCCAGATCCTCGGGCGCGAGGCGAAACGCCTTGCCGAACCCGCCGTTCAGCAGGCCCGCGACAGGGGCAAATCGGATCAGCCCGAAATCGGTGAAATCGTAGTACAGCTGCGCCTTGGGATAGCGCGACAGGTAATGGGCCCGCAGCGCCGATTTGTCGGCCGGTTCGGCGCGCGCCTGAAGCGTCAGGCGCGGATGGGTCAACGGATCGCCCCTGGCCCCCGGTTCGCCGATCAACAGCGAACAGGCCGGGTTCGCGCGCAGCGCGCCCGTATGGCCCGACAGGGTGGAAATCAGCGTGAGCGGCAGGTGGTCGGGCCCCGGGACCATTGCAATGCGCGTGACCATGGGGCCGCCCGTATCCGGGTCGATCACCCCAAGCGACGCAAAGCGCGCGGTGTCGATCAGACGGAGGGCCAGCGCACGGGCCTCGTCATCGGTGGGGCGGATCGGGTCTTTGGGTTGCTCTGGCGGAACGGTCGACATGCCGCCAACCCTAGGGCCATCGCAAGGCCCGCACCAGATCGCGCAGATGCGACATCGGCACGCGAACGTGGCGGCCCGGCAACGCCCGGGGCCCATTGTGAACCCCAAGGCTGCAAATCGCGCGCGGGACCTTGAACACAAGGCGGGCGCGCGGCAGCCTGCACGCCTGCCACACATCTTTTGGGGGAAAGACGCCATGGCCCTTGTGCCGCCGCTCGACGAGAAAGACATGGACGCCGATCTGCGCGATCATGTGCAGTTCTTCAAAGGCCCTCTTGGGGTGATCCCGAATTCCGTGCGCACGATGTCCCATCGCACGCCCATTGCGCGCGCCTTTACCGACCTGAACATCGCGGTGATGACCGATTACGCCCAGGGCGTGACGCCTGAATTCAAGCGGCTCTTGGGCTATGTCTCGAGTTTCGCATCGGGGTGCTTGTATTGTCAGGCGCATATGATCCTGGCCTCGGAACGCTTCAACGCATCCGAAGAGCGCCTGAACGATGTTTTCGATTTCGAGAACAGCCCCCACTATTCCGACGCGGAAAAGGCGGCGCTTGCCTTTGCCCATGCGGCCACGCAGGTGCCCAATGCCGTGACGCCCGAGGTCGGCCAACGGTTGCGCGCGCACTGGGACGAGGGGCAGATCGTCGAGATCATGGGCGTTGTTGCGCTGTTCGGGTATCTCAACCGCTGGAACGATTCGATGGGATCCGCGCTCGAGGATCTGCCCATCTCGAAAGGCGAGCAGCGTCTCGCCGGGGCGACCGGGTGGAGCGTGGGCAAACACGCATGACGGAACTGGTCGGCGCAGTCAGGGACGCGTTGAAAGCGCGGGGCGAACCGGTCAGCCGGCTTGGCTATTTCTGTGTCCCGTTCCGCCCTGCCGAGGGGCCGCTGACCGACAAGGTCATCAAGACCTATCGCGGGGGCCGAGACCCCGGACTGCTGGAACAACTGGCGCGGCGCCATCAGGCCTATGTCGATTGTCTGACCCAGGCGGGCGTGCGTCTGCCCAGAACCGAGTTCCTGATCCTGAACGAGGCTGGGTATCTGCAACCCGTCATCGTGCAACAAGCCCTGGACGAGGCGATCTTGCTCAGACCCCAGATCGAGGCGGCCGATCAGGCCCGCATGCTCGAGATGCTCGAGATCGCCGCCGGCAGCATCGCCGATTTCTGGCAGCGCGTGGCGCAGCGCCCGGAACGCATCGGCTATCACCCCTCGATCCGCAATTTCGCGCTGGATGGGGACGGCCCGATCTTCTTCGACACCTTCCCGCCGCTGATCGGCTACAGCCGCGAAGAGATGGGGCAGTTGTTGTTGCGCTTTTCCGAAAGCACCCTGATCCGGTCAATGGGTCGGGTCATGCCCGAACGGATCCGGTCCATCCAGGATGAGTGGTATTCGCCCGCCGGCACCATCGTCGGTCTGATCGGCAGTGCGGTGCGCCTGCGCCCTGATGACGGCGAGGCGATCATGGATTGGGCGCGGCGCTTTGCCTCCGTCCGGTTGAATGGCGAAATGCAGGCCGAGGTGCTGGATGATCTGAACAGCCCGCCGCGCCTGCCCGCCATCTGGACCACGACGCGCCGGGTCCTGGGGCTTGAGGGCAAGCCGAATGTCTGACGGCGGCATGCCCCGCGCGGACATGAAGGTGGTGCTGGTCAATCCCGAAATCCCCGGAAACACCGGCACCATCGGGCGCACCTGTGTCGCGCTGGACCTCGAACTTGTCCTGATCAGGCCCTACGGGTTCGACATCACGGAAAAATCGGTGCGCCGCGCCGGGCTGGATTACTGGAAACATGTCCGGCTCAGCGAATACGACAGCTGGCAAGCGTTCATGGGCGACCGCCAGCCAGCGCGCGACAGCCTGTTCTTTTTCGAGGAAGATGGAGCGCAGACGGTTTACGAGCCCGAATATCCGCCCGACGCCTACCTGGTATTCGGTCGCGAAACCAAAGGGCTTCAGGCCGAGATCTTGTCGGGCATGCAGGACCGGATCTTTCGCCTTCCCATGCGCTCGCCCCACATCCGGTCGATCAATCTGGCCAACGCGGCGACGGCGGTCGTCTATCAGGCAATGCGGCGTCACATATCCTGAAAAAATCAAGCATTTGCCACAGTTCACCTTCGGCGCGCCCGGATTTTGCCGGAATTCATGCGGAGAAGACCCTCATTGGTAGTATTTTAATTATTACGCACGAAGTGCAATTTTGAGGACCCAAACATGAATTTGAATTCTTTTCTGACATCTGAAAACGGTGCGGTCACCGTCGAATGGGTGGTGCTGACCGCCGCCCTCACGGCCCTGGGTCTTGCAACGGTGGTTCTCGTGTCTGGGGGCGTGGAAGATCTGTCAGGCGAGATGCAGGCAGAGCTTTCCGACATGGATCCGGCCGGCGGCATACCGAGCGCCGAGGTGCAGAAGGGGCCTTTCCCGGGTGAAGAGTCGTAAGGCTCACGAATATTCCGGGCCACATTCCTGAACATGTCGAGGAATGCGCAACCTGAATGAGGACACCGACAAGGCGACCCTCACGCAGGAAAATCAAGCCCAAGACGGTGTGAGGACGGACCTTGGCCAGATGCGGCCGATGCCGTCTGCATCATGGGCTCCCCCGCAGCTGCCTCGTGTGGCTGCGGCCGGGACCTACCCCAAGACAATCCGGGCGACGCACAACTCCATGCCAATGCCAAAACCGCAAGGGGGGCGGTGCTGTTGGCCTGACTGCGACATCCGATCCCCTGCCGCAAACCCTGCAAACCGCCCTGTCGAGGGCGTCTTTTCGTGTCGCGGGGCGCTTCCTCGGCCATGAAGGACTTGTTAAGGTTGTCCGAGGGAGGATCCCGACATGCCAGCCATCACCACCCAAGACGCCAGCCTGCAAACCGTCCTCACCACCTTTGAAACCTCACCGGGGCAATGCGCCGATCTGGTCGAGCAGTTGCAGGCGGCCTATGACGAATTCATCTCGCGCCAGCCCGGTTTCGTCGGCGCGGCCCTGCATGTGAACGACGCCCAGACGCGGGTGGCCAATTATGCCCGGTGGCGAAAGCGCGAGGATTTCCTGGCCATGCTGCGTTCGGACGAAATGCGGGAGCGCAACCGGCAGATCGCCACCTTGTGCCGGTCTTTCGAACCGGTGCTGTATGACGTGGTCGCCACATATGGAGCGTAGTCCGTGAACGATACCCCCGAACGCCCGGGCAATCCCCCCCGGCACGCGGCGGGCACGCTGGAGGAAGAAGTGCTCGCCTTGCGCCAGGAACTGACGCTCATGCGCAAGCACAAGATGTTCACACTGTATCAGTCGGTGCCACGGGTCTTGTTGCTGCGCCTGATGATGGGCATGGCCGTGGGCCTGGGCACGGTCCTGGGTGCGACGGTGTTGTTGTCGCTGATCATCTGGGCGCTCAGCCAGATCGAATTCATCCCGATCATCGGCGAATGGGCGGTCAGTATCGCCGGCGAGATCGAGGCGCTGACCCAATCGCCGGAATAGGCTTTTCCAATGCTCCTTTGCGCGGCGTTTTGAATGCCTATGTGCAGTCGTGTCGCCATGAGAAAAGGAGCACCCGACATGCAATGCCCCGTTGACGGATCCACGCTGGTCATGGCCGACCGGCAAGGGGTCGAGATCGACTACTGCCCGCAATGCCGGGGTGTGTGGCTTGACCGTGGCGAGCTGGACAAGATCATCGAACGATCCGTGCCCGTTGCCGGCCCCGCACCTGCCACACGCAGCCATGACGATCGCGGATCGGGTCGCGCGGACGGATATCACAAGAAGAAACGGCGCGGCTCGTTCCTCGACGATATCTTCGATTTCTGAGCGGCCGCTACAGGGTCAGACCACAGCTTTCAAAGGCCGCCCGCGTGGCGGCCTTTTCGTCTTCGGTCAGTTGCAGCAGCGGCGCGCGCACGGGGCCGCCGACCTGGCCCAAAAGCTCCTGCCAGTATTTGCCATGCGCCTGCGGCTTGCCGCCGGGTTTCGTGGCGCGGATCGCCTCGCGCACGGGGTTCAGGCTGTCGCGGATGGCGCGGGCCTCGGCGAATTTGCCCTCGAAGGCCAACCTCGTGTAGTCGTTCATCCGCTGATCGGTCCTGGTCTGCAACTGGTAGGGCGGGGACGAGCACAAATACAGGTTCCAGCCCAGTTCCTCGATGTTGTCCAGCCATTCGGCCTCGGACGCGGTCGACACCTGGATACGGTCACCGGCCAGTTCCGTCAGGCGCACATACATCGCACGCGGGACCGAATACTTGATCGCCACGATATTCGGCAGCTCCGCCACGCGGGCGCATAATTCGGGCGACATCAGGTAGCCGCTATCGGGGTGGGACCACATGGCGATACCGATATCCACCCGTTCGCACAGCAGCTTGTAGTAGTTGTAGACCGTGTCGTCGGGGTCGGTCACGAAATGCAGCATCGGCGCGTGCACGACGACGTAGTCCGCGCCGATGTTCTGAGCGTGCCGGGCCAGGTCGACCACGGTGTCGAAATTCTGATCCGAGGCCGACATGATGGTTTGCGCCGTATCCCCGCATTCATCGACCGCGATCTCGAAGTTGCGTTTGCGTTCCTCCAGCGACATGGAAAAGAACTCGCCCTGCTTGCCCGCGATGAACAGGCCCGCAATGCCCAGGTCATCGACCCAGTGACGGATATTGCGGCGCAGCCCGGCCTCGTCCAGCGCGCCGTCCTCGCGAAACGGGTTCAGCGCCGCCGCCCAGATGCCGCGCATATGTTCCTTTGCATGGTCCTTGGCCTCGGATGTCTTGTATTTCATGGCCTCGGTCCTTTCGGGGCGTCGTGAAGGGCCTGCCACAGTCGGGCGGGCGTCAGGGGCATTTGCAGATCAGTGATCCCAAGCGGTGCCAGCGCGTCAATCGCGGCGTTCAGAATCGCGATGGGTGCGCCGATGGTCCCGGCCTCGCCCACACCCTTGGCGCCCAGGCTGTTCATCGGGCTTGGCGTTTGCTGCTTGGAAATGGCCAGTGGCGGAATGTCGGCGGCGCGGGGCAGGGCGTAATCCATCAGGCTTCCGGTCAAGAGCTGGCCGTCCTCGTCCAGCACCATACGCTCCATCGTGGCTTCGCCAAGGCCCTGGGCAAACCCGCCCCGGATCTGGCCCTCCACCTGTGCAGGGTTCACGATGCGGCCGGCGTCGTCGGCGGCATGGGCGGCCAGGATTGTCAGTTGCCCGGTGTCCCGGTCAACGTCCACCAGCACCAGGTAGGCGCCGTAGCCCCAGGCCTGGCCCTTGTTTTCATACCGCACCTCGGCGGTGACAGGCAGGGGTTCGCCCCCGTCACGTCTGCCGCGCACGGCCTGTGCGGCCTCCAGCACGGCACTGCCCCCGATGGGGGTCGACCGGCTGGCCAATGCGCCGATGCCTTCGGGGCAGGTCGCGGTATCCCCGGCCAGCACCGTGATGTCCCCGGGCAAGAGCCCAAGCGCATCGGCGGCGATCTGGGCATAGGCCGTCTGCCGCCCCTGGCCCTGGCTGGATGACCCGCTTGCGACCGTCGCAGAGCCATCGGCCTCAAGCGTGACCCGCGCGCTTTCCCATCCCGCGCCCGAGGGTTCGAGGTAAAAGGCCAGCCCAAGACCGCACAGCCCGCCCCCGGCGCGGGCAGCGTCCCGGCGGGCAATCAGCGCGGCATAGTCCGCCGAGCCCGCCAGCGCGGCCAAAAGACCGGCATAGTCGCCGGAATCAAGCGTCTCGCCCGTGGCCGTGCGGTGCGGCAGCGCATCGGGGCGCAGCATGTTCTTCTGGCGCAACGCCAGGGGGTCAACACCCAGACGGCGTGCGGCCTTGTCGATGAGCCTCTCGATCAGGGTGTTGGCCTCGGGCCGTCCTGCCCCGCGATAGATGCCGGTGGGCGGCAGCGGGTGGCTGTGCGCCTGGGTGGCCAGATCCAGATCGGGGATGACATAGGCCGACGGCAGGATGCGCGCCGCGTTCCACGCCGGGATCAGCGCGGAATTGGGCAACCAGCCGCCAAGGGGGGCGTCCACCCGCGCCTGCAGCGCGCGAAAGCGGCCATCGGCATCAAGGGCCAAACGCCCGCGTGTGTGCAGGCCACGCCCATGGGTGCCGGCCAGGAAATCCTCGGACCGGGTGGCGATCCATTTCACGTCGCGGCGATGGGTCAGGGCGGCCCAGACGGCAAGGACCTCTTCGGGGTAAAGCGACGCCTTCATGCCAAAGGCCCCCCCGACCGACGGGGCGATGACATGCAGGCGGTCGGGGTCCACCGCCAGGATCTGCGCCAGTTCCGACCGGGTGCGATGAGGTGTCTGGGTGCTGTGATAGATGCTCAGGCTGCCGGTGTCGCGGTGATAGCGGATCGCGATACCACGCGGTTCCATCGGGCACGGGGCCAGTCGCGGGTGCTCGATCGACACCTCGACCACATGATCTGCGGCGGCAAAGGCCGCGTCCGGGTCGCCCGCCCGCCATGTCGTTCCCGCAACGCGGGTTGGTGCGGGCATCGGCCCGTCCGCCATGTCGACCTCGACCAGGTCGGCCGCGTCCTGCGCCGCGCCGCGCGAGGTGGCAAGGATCGCCGCCAGCGGCTGGCCGATCGACAGGACCCGGCCCGTTCCAAGGATCGGAAAGGCCAGTGGCGCCTCTATCGGCAGGATCGGGTTGACCGAAAGGGGCGCGGTCGGCCCAAGGTCATCTGCGGTATGCGCCGCGACGACGCCCGGCGCGGCGCGGGCCCCGGACAGGTCCATGGCTTGGATCGTGCCGGCGGCGACCGGGCTGCGCACGAAGGCCACGTGGAGCGGGTCGTTCAGCGCCACGTCATCGGTATAGCACCCTTGCCCCGCCAGCAGCGCGGCATCCTCGCGCTGCGGCATGGCTGTGCCGATGAAAGGCTTGGGCGACGTCAGCATGATGGTCCGAGGCAAACACCGCCGCGATGTCGCGGTAAATCGGAATCTGCGAAACTGGATATGCTTTGAGTGAATATCAAATAGGCTGGCAATCTTGTATAGGCATGACAGAGTCGCAAAACGCATGGGCAACGAGGGATGGGTCATGAAACTCGCGGTGATCGGAGCCGGCAGCATCGGCAGCTATGTGGCCGCTGGCCTGCGGGACCAGGGACTGGCGGCGGTGATCCTGCGCCGTTTGCCCGCAGACCCGCCGTCCGCGGGCATCGTCCGTGTGACCCGCGTTGCCGACCTGCCCGAGGGCATCACCCATGTGATCGACTGCGCCGGTCATGGCGGGTTGAAGGCCCATGGCGCTGCCGCGCTGGAGGCGGGCATCGACGTGGTCACCCTTTCGCTGGGCGCGTTGGCCGATGCCGATCTGCACGCTGACCTGCTGCGCGCGGCCGAGATCGGCCACGCCCGGTTGCACCTGGCCAGCGGGGCCATCGGCGCGTTGGATGCCTTGCGCGCTGCCGCCGTCGGCGGGCTGGACCATGTGGTCTATGTGGGGCGCAAACCGCCCGCCGGTTGGGTGGGATCCCCCGCCGAGGCGCTTGTAGATCTGCCCGGGCTGACTGAACCGGCAACCTTTTTCGAGGGCACGGCGAGGGACGCCGCGCGTGACTATCCCAAGAATGCGAATGTGGCCGCGGCGGTGGCCCTTGCAGGCGCCGGTTTCGACGCCACCCGGGTGCACCTGATCGCGGATCCTGCCGCCACCGGCAACTCCCACCGGATCGAGGCCGAAGGGGCCTTTGGTCGGTTCGGTTTCGAGATCACCGGCAATGCCCTGCCTGACAATCCGCGCAGTTCGGCGCTGGCCGCGATGAGCGCCGTGGCCGAGATCCGGCGCATCGCCGCCCGGGTCACCACCTGATGGCGGGCGTCCCAAGCGCCGAGCGTCTCGCCCATCGGTTGAAACTGCGGCAATTGCGGTTGCTGATCGCGGTGGGCCAGCACGGCAACATCCAGAACGCCGCACGCGACATGAATGTCAGCCAGCCAGCCGCGACCAAGATGATCCAGGAGCTTGAACTGGATTTCGGCGTGCGCCTGTTCACCCGCACCAATCGCGGCGTCATCCCGACCGAGGCCGGTGACGTGTTGATCCGCCACTGCAAGCTGGTCTTTGCCCAGATCGCCTCCGCGACGCAGGAAATCGAGGATCTGAACGAGGGCCATAGCGGTCGCGTGGTGGTCGGAACGCTTCTGGCGGCCTCCTCGCGTCTGTTGCCCCGCGCGGTTGGGGCGCTTTTGGCGGAACGCCCCGGTGTGGCCGTGCGGGTCGTCGACGGCACCAACGAGATGCTGATGCCCGCGCTGAGATCGGGTGAGATCGACATGGTCCTGGGGCGTCTGCCGTCGCAACGCCACAGGGCCGAGTTGCGCCAGGTGAAATTGTACGAGGAACGCATCGTCGTGGTGGCCGGGTCCGGGCACCCTCTGGTCGGTCGGACGCAACTGGCTCTGCCTGATTTGATGGCCCATGGCTGGATCCTGCCCCCACCCGAGACCACGTTGCGCCGCCAGATCGACCAGGTGTTTCTGCGCGAAGGGCAGGGCGGGCCTCAGGTCCGTGTGGAAAGCGTATCCTATCTGACCAATCGTGCATTGCTGCAGGCCAACCGGTTGATCGGGCTCATGCCGGCCCATGTGGCCGGACAGGACATCGCCCTGGGGCGCCTGGCTGAACTGGCATGGGATGTTCCGGTCGGGCAGGGGCCTGTCGGCGTGACCCTGCGCGAAGCGGGGGCGCTGTCGCCCGCCGCCGAAGCGCTGTTCAGGCAACTTGAAATCGTCGCCCGCGATCTGTGAGACCTGATTGCAAACCGCTTGGGTATAATCAAACCGGATAGCGGATTTCGCAATGAAGGATTGAGGCCCATGTCGCGCGCGGGCAGTGTTTCATACAGTCCGGGCCGTTTCGGTCAGCAAGGGGGAGCATTCCGATGGCACGTCTGGCCGCCTTCAATTTCCAGAAGTGGATCGACGAACACAAACATCTGCTCAAGCCGCCCGTCGGCAACAAGATGGTGTTTGAAGATGCCGACATGATGGTCACGGTCGTGGGCGGGCCCAACAAGCGCACCGATTACCACGATGACCCGGTCGAGGAATTCTTCTATCAGCTCAAGGGCGACATGCTGCTCAAGCTCTACGACGGAAAGGAATTCTACGATGTCCCGATCCGCGAGGGCGAGGTGTTCTTGCTGCCGGCCCATATACGTCATTCGCCGCAGCGCCCGCAGGAAGGGTCGATCGGGCTGGTGATCGAACCCAAGCGGCAGGTGGGCGAACTGGACGCGATCGAATGGTATTGCTTTGAGTGCGGCACGCGCGTGCACCGCGCCGAGATGCAGTTGACGTCCATCGTCGACGACCTGCCGCCGGTCTACGCCAAATTCTATGCCGATCAGGACGCGCGCACCTGCCCCAATTGCGGCACCGTGCATCCGGGCAAGGAGCCGCCCGAAGGGTGGGTTCAGCTCTGATTGCGGTACGAGAGGGGCAGGCGGTAGATGCTTCATGCTTAAAATAAATTGCCAGGTGAACCGAAATACGGCAGTCTGATTCCAGAACAGGTGCGGCCCTGGTTTCGGACGCGCCGAAAACAACGGAATAAAACCGGGAAAATCCGGCACTTCTCAACTGGGAGACAACGAAGATGACGATCATGAAATCTTGGGTCGGTGTCGCCGCGATGGCGGTCACCGCAATCGGCGCCGGATCGGCCGGGGCCGAGGAATTCCGCCTTGGGCTGATTACGCCGCCGCCCCATGTCTGGACCCGCGCGGCCGAGGATTTCGGCGCGCAGCTGTCCGAGGCCTCCGGCGGTGCACACAGCGTGCAGGTATTCCCGGCGCAGCAGCTGGGCAACGAGGCCGAAATGCTGCAGCAGCTGCAATCCGGCGCGCTGGACATGGCGTTCATGACGGTGGCTGAGGTCTCGAACCGCGCGCCCAATTTCGGCGCTTTCTACGCCCCCTTCCTGGCCGACGACCTGGGCCATGCCGCGCGCATCCTGCGGTCGGACGTGGCGGTGGGCATGCTCGATGAACTGCCCGCCGAAGTCGGCGTCGTGGGCCTTGGCTACGGGATGGCCGGTCTGCGCCAGATCGTTTCGCGCGGCGACATCGCCTCGGCCGCGGACCTGGCGGGCCTCAAGATCCGCATCACACCGTTCACGCCGATCCTGGATTTCTACAACGCCTTGGGCACCGCGCCCACGCCGATGCCGCTGCCGGCCGTGTACGATGCGCTGGCCAATGGCCAGGTCGATGCCATCGACATGGATGCCGAGCTGATCTGGGCGCTGAACTATTACGAACATGCCGACACGATCATCGAATCGAACCACATGATGTTCCCGATGGTCGCGTTGGTGTCGGGCCGTGTCTGGGCCGGTCTGTCCGAGGACGACCGCACCATGATCGCGGATCTGATGTCTGCCGCCGTGGACAGCACGATTGACGTTTATGTCGAACAAGAACCCGGCTGGCTGGAACAAATTGCAGCCACCGACCGCACCTATATCGAGGTCGGCCCCGAATTCTTTGGCGATGTGCCCGCGCAGTGGGATGCGATCTGGTCCGAGCGGTCGTCCATGCTGGGCGCGTTGCGCGAGGTTGCGGACGCCACCCGCGAATGATCTGATCCCCTTGATCTTTGCTTGCCCGCCAGTGTTTCTGGTGGGCAAGTGTTTCGTGACACGCGCAATCGTCGGGGACGCATGCTGCACAGGGCATCAGCCGCTTGGGCCAGGGTCGAGATCTTCGTTGCCGGTTGTCTGGCGGCGGCGATTACAGGTCTGATCTTGCTTAACGTGGTCACGCGGGCCTTGAACCAGTCGATCTACTGGGTCGACGAGGCCGCGATCTATACCATGGCGTGGATGACCTTTCTGGCCGGGTCCGCCGCGGTGCACTACGGCAATTCCGTCGCGGTGACGTTGCTGCAAGATGCCCTCCCGCCTGCGCTGGCGCGGGGTGTCGCGATCTTCAAGGACCTTTGCGTGCTGGTCTTCGCCGTCTTGATGCTGTGGTTCTGCTGGCGCTGGTATCTGCCGCTGGACATTGCGCAGGCGGGCTTTGATGCGCGGACCTTCCAGGGCAATACCTTCAACTTCATCTATGCCGAGCCGACGACCACGCTGCCGTTCAAGAAATGGATCGTGTGGTTGGTGATGTGGCTGTTTTCCTTCGGATTGATCTTGCATGGCACGTCGAACCTGCTTGGTGGCGGCGAACATCTGGACCGGGCGGAGGTGACCTGACATGACCGCGCCGATCTTCGCGATCTTGCTGTTTGGCGGCGTGCCGATTGCCTTTGTGCTGGGGCTGGCGGCGGTGGCCTATATCGTCGAAAGCGACAACCAGATCCTGTTCGACAGCTTTGCCCTGCAGATGTTCGGGGGCCTCGAAAACTACGGGCTGCTGGCGATCCCGCTGTTCATGCTGACGGGCGAATTGATGAACGAGGGCGGCATAACCAAGCGCCTGATCAACGCGGCCCGCGTGTTCGTGGGCGGATTTCGCGGCGGACTGGCCTGGATCAACCTGCTGGCCAACATGTTCATGGCAGCCATCGTCGGGTCGGCGGCCAGCCAGATCGCCATCATGTCGCGCGCCATGGTGCCCGCGATGGAGGCCGAAGGTTATGATCGGGGATTTGCGGCGGCCTCGACCGCGGCGGGCGGCCTGCTGGCGCCGGTGATCCCGCCTTCGATGTTGTTCGTGATCTTCGCCGTTCTGGCTCAGATCCCCGTGGGCGAGATGTTTCTGGCCGGATTGGTGCCGGGGCTGTTGATGTTCATCAGCTTTGCGGTCGTGATCGCCACCATCGGCTTTTTCAACCCGTTCCCCGCCGGCAGGTGGATGACGCGCCCCCAGGCGCTGCGGGCCCTGGCCGAGGCGGTGCCGGCGGTGACCATTCCGGCGGCGATCATCGGCGGGGTCCTGTTCGGGTTCGCCACGCCGACGGAATCCGCGGCAGTCGCCTCGGTCGTTGCGCTGCTGCTGGGAACACTTGTCTACCGGGAATTGAAACTCGGGGATCTGTGGCCTGCGTTCAAGCGCACGGCGCAAAACGCGGCCCTCGTGATCTTGATGATCGCAACGGCCAATGTGTTCGGCTGGGTGGTGATCTACGAGGCGATCCCGCAGAAACTGGCGGCGCTGCTGATCACCATCACGGAAAATCCGTTCCTGTTCCTTTTGATCGTGAACCTGTGCCTGCTGATCATCGGCATGCTGATCGACGGGATTGCGGCGGTCATTCTCATCACGCCGATCCTGTTGCCGATCGCGATGAACGACTACGACATCTCGCCCTACCAGTTCGGTGTGGTGATCTCGATCAACCTGATCCTCGGCCTTCTGACGCCACCCGTGGGGATCGGCCTTTATATAGCCTCGGCCATGTCGGGCGTGAAACCCGTCACCATCTTCAAGGCGCTGTGGCCCTTCCTGCTGGCGACGCTCGTGGTGCTGATCTTGCTCAGCCGCTTTCCGTGGCTGTCGACGGCGTTGATCGGATAGCGGGCGCGATACCTAGCGTTTGGCCGCCGCGATGGCGTGTGCGATCACATCCGCATCGCCGATCTGGTTCATCAAGATCAGGATCAGCCGCGCGTTCAGCGCGTCGCTTTCGGCCTTGGTCAGCCCCTCATGGGCGTCGATCAGCAGGGCATAGGCGTCGTCGGGCACCGGCAGGTTGGGATCGAGGGTCAGCTTCGTCATCACGCGGCCTTTCCAAGGGCTCGGTCCAGGGCTTTCGCGATGGTCGCGGCATCGGCCCGATCCCACCGCGCCGCCACATGCTGATCCGGCCGGATGAGGTATATCCCCTGTGTCGACTCACCCAGATAGCGGTCGGCCAGAAATGGCTCTGTCGCGGGCTCGAAGCGCAGAACCGGCAGATCCGCGAGCGCTGGGGCAAGCCCCGCGCCCAGATCCAGCAAGACGAACCCACCGCCGGTCAGGTGATCCAGCAGGAAACTGCCATCGGTCAGCCGTGCATCGGGGCAGCTTGCGCCGGGGCGGCTGCGGGCGGGGCCGCCCGGCAGGGCATCGGGCGAATTCAGCGGGGACCCGTCATAGACCGCGGGCACCGACAGGCGGCCGGAATTCACCATGGGCCGCGCAAAGGCGGCGTGGCCGGCCAGGTGCAAGACCGCATCGCGAAAGATCCGGGACTGTTCGGTTTTCGGCGTGATGAAATCGGTGGACCGGGTGGAATTGCGGATATTCTCATCGGCGGCATGGATGCGTTCGGTGTCGTAGCTGTCCAGCAAGGTATCGGGGGCATCGCCCTTGAGGACTGCGGCCAGTTTCCAGCCAAGGTTGTCGGCATCCTGGATGCCGGAATTCGCACCGCGCGCGCCGAAGGGGCTGACCTGGTGGGCGGCATCGCCGGCAAAGATCACGCGTCCATGGCGAAACCGGTCCATGCGCCGGCACTGGAAGGTGTAGATCGACGTCCAGTCCAGCTCGTAGTCCACGTCCGGGCCCAACATCTGATCGACGCGGGCGCGCACGCGGGCGGGGTCGAGTTCCGCCGTCCGGTCGATATCCCACCCAAGCTGGAAATCGATCCGCCAGATATCATCGGGCTGTTTGTGCAGCAGCGCCGAGGCCCCGGATTTGAACCAGGGCTCGAACCAGAACCAGCGTTCGGTCGGGAAATCGGCGGTCATCTTCACGTCCGCGATCAGGAAATTGTCTTCGAACACGCGCCCGTCAAACCCCAGGCCCATCTTGTCGCGGATGGGCGACCGGGCCCCGTCGCACGCGATCAGCCAATCCGCGCTCAGGCTGTAGGGGCCATCGGGGGTTTCGATCTCCAGGTCGACGGTGTCGCCCCCGGCCTGCAAGGCCATCAGCCGGTTGCGCCCTCGAATGTCGATCGGTGCGCCCGCCGCCGTAGCGCGGTCTACGCGTTCGACCAGGAACCGTTCGAACCAGGGCTGTTGCAGGTTGATGAAGGCCGGGTGGCGGTGGCCCTCTTCTGGTAGAAGATCAAAGCTGAACACCTCGTCCCGGTCATGAAACACCCGTCCCCTGTTCCAGACCACGCCCTTGTCGACCATCTCGGGGCCGCAGCCCAGGCGATGCGCGATCTCGAGCGTGCGCTTGGCAAAACAGATCGCGCGACTGCCCTGACCCACGCCTTCGTGGTCGTCCAGCACGACAACCGGAATGCCCTTGAGACCCAGATCCAGCGCGGTGGCGATGCCGATGGGGCCGCCGCCCACGATGACAACACGATGGTGCACGCGCCCGCCTGCATCCTGATCGGCGGACCGGTGATAGGGGTAGAGCCGAAAGGCGAGGGGGTAGCGATCCTGGTAGGTCATCGCGGATAATCCATGGCCGATGGGACGCGCCCGTATTCCAGAAAGAAATCATCAAGCTGCGGCGGGGCGATACCGGCATCGCCCAGTTGCACATGGGCCTGCCCGCGATGGTGGACCTGATGCTGGAACAGGTGCGGCAGCAGGTCGCCGATCCGCTCGGTCGTGGGGCCATCGTGGCGCTCGGTCCGGACGCGGCGGGTCAGGTCGGCGTCCCGCAGGTCCGTGCAGAACCGCAAAAGGCGCGCGTCGGATCCAGCCTGAAGCGTGCCAAGAATGGCCAGGTCCTCCACCTCGTCCCGGTCAAAGACGGCGCGGCCCACACCGCCCTCGGTCAGGGCGTCGATGTAATACAGATCGACCTGATAGATGTGGTTCAGCGTCTTGCAGATCGACGCAAAGAATCCCGGTCGCGGCGCGGTGAAACCCTCGTCAGGCAAGGCCGCCGCCGCCTCGTAAAACGTGCGGTTGGCCCAGGCATTGTTTGATGCGAACGCGACGTAGGGGTGGGGCATTGCCGATTACTCCTGCAAGGCCGCCCACATCTCGGCGTCGCGTTCGGCCGTCCAGATCCGCGGATGGTCGAGGCCGCGGGCCTCGTCATAGGCGCGGGCGACGTTGAAGGGCAGGCAATGCTCGTAGATCGCGAAGTCGCTGAACTTGGGGTCGCACACGGCGCGGGCGGCGGCCATCGCTTCCTTGAGCGAACCGCCACGGGCCGCCACGCGGGCGACGGGGTCATAGGTCGATTGCACGAAATCCCGCGTGCTTTCGACGGCCTTGGCCACGGTGTCGCCGATCAGAGCATCGCCACGCCCCGGCGCAATGGCGCGTGGCTGGAACCCCGCGATCACGTCGAGCGTGTCGCTCCAATCGGCGAAATGGCCGTCACCGCAGTAGCAGGCCGAGTGATATTCCACGATATCGCCGGTAAACATCACCTCGGCATCCGGCACCCAGATCGCGGCATCGCCTGCCGTGTGGGCGCGGCCGGGAACAAAGATATCGACCCGGCGATTGCCCAGGTAGACCGTCATCGCCTCGGAGAATGTCGTGGTGGGCCATGTCAGGCCGGGGATTTCCTCATGCCCTTCGAACAGACGCGGAAAGCGGGCGAATTCGCTGTCCCAATCTTCCTGCCCGCGTTCCACCACCATGGCGCGCGCGGTGTCGGACATGATGACCTGTTCCGCACCATAGGCCGACGCGCCCAGAACCCGGACGGCGTGGTAATGGGTCAGCACCAGGTGCGAAATCGGCTTGTCGGTGACGGACCGCACGCAGTCGATCACCTTGCGCGCCAGACGTGGCGTGGCCTGTGCCTCGATGATCATCACGCTGTCATCGCCGATGATCACGCCCGAGTTCGGATCGCCCTCGGCGGTGAAGGCATACAGCCCCTCGCCCACTTCGGTGAAGCTGATTTTCTTTTCCGCCATGTCGCCTGCGGATGCGAAGGCCTTGGCCATCGATATCTTCCCCCCAATTGGTCGGCTCAAGATTAGTGCAAATGCAACGACCCGTCGAGGACGGTTTCAGGTGGTCACATCCGGCCCCTCGCGCCCGGTATGCGCCTTGATCCCGGCCAGCGCTTCGGCGGCGTCGATGATCGGCGCCAGCGCGGCGTCGGCGGTCTCGTTCATCCGCGCCGGATCCGTTTCCAGCCGTTCCAGGTAGACGCGCAGCGTGGCGCCCTCGGTGCCGGTGCCCGACAGGCGGAAGACCACGCGCCCGCCGCCTTCGAACCCGATGCGGATGCCTTGCCCTTCGGACACCGACCCGTCGACCGGATCGTGATAGGCGAATTCATCGGCCATGGTGACCGTCAGGCCGGCCGCCCGGGTGCCCGGCAGATCCGCCAGTTTCGCACGAAGCCCATCCATCAGCCGGTTGGCCCCCTCGCTTGGCACGCCCTCGTAGTCATGGCGCGAATAGTAGTTCCGCCCGAACCGCGCCCACAGGTCGCCGACCACGTCCTGCACCGATTTGCGGGTGGCGGCCAGAATGTTCAGCCACGCCAGCACCGCCCAAAGCCCGTCCTTTTCGCGCACGTGATCGGCGCCGGTGCCCGCGCTTTCCTCGCCACACAGGGTGACGCGGCCCGCGTCGAGCAGATTGCCGAAGAATTTCCAACCCGTGGGTGTCTCGTAGCACGCAATCCCCAACGCCTCGGCCACGCGGTCCACCGCGCCCGAGGTCGGCATCGACCGGGCGACACCGGCCAATCCGCCCCTGAAGGCCGGGATCAGGGTCGCGTTGGCCGCCAGAACCGCCAGACTGTCGGACGGGGTGACGTAGATGCCGCGGCCCACGATCATGTTGCGGTCGCCATCGCCATCGGAGGCCGCGCCGAAATCTGGGGCCGCATCGCCCATCATCTCTTCAATCAGGGTCTTGGCCCAGATCGGGTTCGGGTCGGGATGGCCACCGCCGAAATCGGGGCTCGGCGTGCCGTTCACGACCGTGCCGGGGGCCGCGCCAAGGCGGGTCTCCAGGATCGCCCTCGCATAGGGTCCGGTGACCGCGTGCATGGCATCGAACCGCATGGTGAACCCGGATTTGAACAGCGCCGTGATGGCATCGAAATCGAACAGCGTTTCCATCAGCGCGGCATAGTCGGTCACGGGGTCCACGACCTCGACCACCATGTCGCCAAGCCTGGTTTCCCCGATCCGCGACAGGTCCACATCATGGGCTTCCAGGATGTCGTAGCTGGTGATGGATCGGGTGGCGGCATGGATCTTGGCGGTCACATCCTCGGCGGCGGGGCCGCCATTGGCCGAATTCCATTTCAGCCCGAAATCCTCGTCCGGGCCACCGGGATTGTGGCTGGCCGACAGGATGATTCCGCCAAAGGCCTGCCGCGACCGGATCATGTGCGAGGCCGCCGGCGTGGACAGGATCGCGTTCTGCCCCACAATGGCGCGCGCGGCACCGCTGGCCGCGGCCATGCGCAACGCCACCTGCGCGGCCCGGTCGTTGAAATACCGTCCGTCGCCCCCGATCACGAGCGTCCTGCCCGCGACACCGCCGATCCCGTTCCAGATCGACTGGATGTAGTTTTCCAGAAAATGCGGCTCCATGAAGACGCGGGTCTTCTTGCGCAGGCCTGAGGTGCCCGGTTTCTGTCCGTCGATGGGCGTCGTCGTCACGCGGGTCGGGGTCATCTGGGGTCTCCTGGTCGGTGTCTGGCCATGATCTGCGCTGCAGGCGTCCTGCGCAGGTCAGGCTGAATTGCGTTCGATCCTATACTGCATCGCCGTCGTCTTGTGCAAAGAACGCGACACAAGGGGCGGACAGAGTGATCCGGGGGCCCGCGTCGACGGGGGCTGCGCCGGGATGGGTCGTGTCCAGCAGGCGCCGCCATGTCCCACCGGGCAGCACGACGTCCACGGGATCGGCCCCGGTGGCCAGCACGATCAGGCAGGTATGCGGGTCGCCCTCGGCCATGCGCAGTTCCACGATGACGTTGGTTTGCGTGGGGTCGTCCCAGTCCTCGGGCGTCATCTCGTGGCCCTCGGGGTGCCACCAGATCAGGTTCCGGGTCCCATCATGGCGCATTTCGCTGTGCAGAAACCGGCTTTGGCGCAGGGCGGGCTGTGTCTTTCTGAGCGCGATCAGATCCGCCACGACATCGCGGAACGCCCAATCCGCCGCGGCCCAATCGATCCAGCCCGTGGGGTTGTCCATGGCGTAGGCGTTGTTGTTGCCGCCCTGGCTGTTGGCGATCTCATCACCTGCCAGGATCATCGGCACCCCCTGGCTGAGCAGGAGGGTCGCCATCATGTTGCGTGCCCTGAGCGCGCGGGCAGCCATCAGGCCGGGGTCGTCCGTGGGCCCCTCGTGCCCCATGTTGTCCGACAGGTTGTCGCCGTGACCATCGCGCCCGCCTTCGCCATTCTCCGCGTTGTGGCGTTCGTTGTAGGAGGTCACGTCGCTGAGCGTGAACCCGTCATGGGCGGTCAGGAAGTTGACCGAAGCGGTGGCAGGCCTGCCGGAATGGTCGAACTGTTCGGCCGACCCCATCAGCACGGCGGCCATGGCCGGCAAGTGTTCGGCATCTCCGCGCCAGACCCGGCGCGTGGTGTCGCGAAAGCGGTCGTTCCATTCGGCAAAGGGCGGCGGGAAAGCCCCCAGCTGATAGCCGCCCGGCCCGATATCCCACGGTTCCGCGATCAGCTTGACCCGGTTCAGCACAGGATCTTGCCGCAGCGCCTGGAAAAACGCCGCATCGCGGTCAAAGCCGTGACGCATGCGCCCCAGCGTGGCGCCCAGATCAAACCGAAATCCGTCGATATGGTAGTGGTCGACCCAGTGGCGCAGGCTGTCCATCACCAGCCGCATGACCATCGGGTGGGACATGTCGACCGTATTGCCGGTGCCGGTGTCGTTGACATAGCCGCGCCCGTGCTCCAGCCGGTAGTACGATGCATTGTCGAGCCCCCGAAAGCTGAGCGTCGGGCCTGTCTCGTTGCCCTCGCAGGTGTGGTTGTAGACCACGTCGAGGATCACCTCGATCCCGGCGGAATGCAGGCGCGCCACGGCCTGTTGCACCTCTTCGGTGCGGCCTGAATGCAGGAATGGCGGGTGCGGTGCGAAAAAGCCAAGGGTCTGGTAGCCCCAGTAATTTTCCATCCCCTTACCTTGCAGGAACGCGTCGGTGATAAAGGAATGGACCGGCAACAGCTCGATCGCGGTGATGCCGAGCCGCGTCAGGTGGTCGATGACCGGATCCGACCCAAGGGCTGCGAACGTGCCCGGTGTCGGCACGCCGGGCATCTGCATCGTCAGGCCCTTTACATGCGCCTCGTAGATCACCGTGTCCTGCCACGGAATATCGGGCCGCGTGTCGGGCCAGTCGGCGGTTGGCGGCCCGGTCACCACGGCGCGCGGCATGAAAGGCGCGCTGTCGCGGGTGTCGTAGCTCAGATCGCTGCGTGGGTCATGCACCCGGTGCCCCATCAGGGCATCGTCCCAGATCAATTGGCCCGCCAGCGCCTTGGCGTAGGGATCGAGCAGCAGTTTGTTCGGGTTGAAGCGGTGGCCGTGCATGGGCGCATAAGGCCCTTCGGCGCGCAGCCCGTATTGTGTGCCCACCGGCAGGCCATCGATGCGCCCGAACCAGATATCGCCATCCCTTTCGGGCAGGGGCAGACGCAGCACCTCGCGGCCATCGGCATTGAACAGGCAGACATGGATCGCGTCCGCATGGGCGGAAAACACGGCAAAGTTCACCCCCGTGCCATCATGGGTCGCGCCCATCGGGTAGGGGCGACCCGGTTCCATCCGGTAGATGTGTGTCATGCGTCTGCGGGCACCAGGCTGCGGTACAGATCTGCGTAGGCGGCGGCGGACACATCCCAACCCACGGGGTGCGCCATCGCGCGCTTTTGCATCTGCGTCCAGGTTTTCCGATCATGGAACAAGCTCAGCAGCCGGATCAACCCGTAGGCCAGTGAATCGGTCGTGATCGGGTTGATCTGAAGCCCGGTCGCCACCCCCGTGGCCAAAGCCGCGGCGTTGGCATTGATGACCGTGTCGGCCAGCCCCCCCGTCAGGGCAACAACGGGCAGCGTGCCATAGCGCAGGCCATACAGCTGTGTCAGGCCGCAGGGCTCGAACCGGGACGGGATCACGATCGCGTCGCCGCCGGCCATCATGCGATGCGACAGCGCTTCGTCATAACCGATCCGAACCGACACGTTGGGATGTTCGGCAGCGCGCTGGAAGGCCTGTTCCAGACCGGCGTCGCCCGACCCGAGCACGGCCAGCTGTCCGCCCCGGTCCACCAGCGCGGGCAGCGCCTCGAGCAGCAGGTCCAGACCCTTTTGCTCGGTCAGGCGCGACACCACGATGCACAAAGGGCCATCCGCATCGGGCAGTCCGAATTCCTTGCGCAGCGCCGTCTTGGCGGCGGCCTTGCCGCGCGGCGTCCTGTAGGGCCGGGCAATGGCGGTATCCTTGGTCGGATCCCACGAGACCGTGTCGATTCCGTTCAGGATGCCCACCAGGTCGCCCGCCCGCGACCGGATCAGACCATCCAGCCCCATACCGAATTCCGCCCGCGTCAGTTCGCGCGCATAGGTGGGCGACACGGTGGTCAGCTTGTCCGCGAAAACCAGGCCGGCCTTCAGCGCGTTGATCTGCCCCCAGAACTCGAACCCGTCTTGGGTGAAATCCACTGCGTTCAGCTTGAGCGTCGACAGTTTTTCCGGCGGCGCGGCACCGTGGAACGCGATGTTGTGGATCGTCAGAACCGACGGGCATGGCGCGCCAAAGCGGCGCTTGAGGTAGTAGGGCGCCAACCCCGCCTGCCAGTCATGTCCATGGACCAGGTCAGGTTTCCATTTTCCCGCGCCGGACGCGCCCAGTTCCGCCGCAGCCATGGACAGCGCCGCAAAGCGTTCGGGATTGTCCGGCCAGTCGTGACGGTCCTGTCCATTGTATATCCCGCCCGGCCGGTCATACAGATGCGGCGCGTCCAGCACATACAGCGCCATGCCGGCCGCCTTGGTTTCGATCACGCGCGCCGGACCACCGAAAAGGTCATCCCAGTCCCGCACCTGTTTGCCTTTCTTGACCGCCGCCATCACCGCCGGGTAGCCGGGCAGCAGCGTGCGCATCTCGACCCCGTGCGGGGCCAGGGCGGTCGGCAGCGCCCCCGCGACATCGGCAAGGCCGCCGGTCTTCACCAGCGGCGCACATTCGGACGCGACGGACAGAACCTTGATCATTGTGCGGCGTGCCACCTTGCGATCATGTCCTTGGTGATCAGGGTCACGCCACCTTCGGAGACGCGGAAATGCCTGGCGTCTTCCTCGGGGTCTTCGCCCACGACCAGACCTTCGGGAATGTGAACGCCCCGGTCGATGACCACATTCGTCAATTGCGCGTGCCGGCCGATTTCGGCGTAGGGCAGCACAACCGCGCCATCCAGCGAGGCGTAGGAATTCGTGTGCACCTGCGTGAACAGAAGCGAGTTGCGGATCTCCGTGCCCGACACGATGCATCCGCCCGACACCAGCGAACTGACGGCCGAGCCGCGACGCTTCTCCTCGTTATGTATGAACTTGGCGGGGGGCACGCTTTCCGAATAGGTCCAGATCGGCCAGTCACGATCCCAAAGGTCGAGATCCGGGTCAAAACCCGTCAGGTCGATATTGGCCTTCCAGAAGGCATCGATCGTTCCCACATCGCGCCAGTAATACGGCGCATCCGCGCTATGGCGGACGCAGCTTTGCGAGAACCGATGCGCCTGCGCCTTGCCGTTCTTGACGATGTCCGGGATCAGGTCGCTGCCGAAATCATGCGATGAATTCGGATCATCGGCATCGCGCAGCAACAGATCGCGCAGGAATTCCCAGTTGAAGACATAGATGCCCATCGAGGCCAGCGCGACGGTCGGATCATCCGGCGTGCCGGGGGGATCGGCGGGTTTTTCGAGGAACTCCGTGATCCGGTCATTCTTGTCCACGGCCATGACGCCAAAGGCCGTGGCCTCCATCCGGGGCACGGTCAGGCAGCCCACCGTGACATCCGCTCCGCTGTCGACATGGTGCTGGATCATCTGTTCGTAATCCATCTTGTAGATGTGATCACCGGCCAGGATCAGCACGTATTCCACGCCGTAGCTGTCGACGATGTCGATGTTCTGGGTCACGGCATCCGCAGTGCCCAGGTACCATTTGTTTTCCGCCACCCTCTGCGAGGCGGGCAGGATGTCTAGGTATTCATTGCGTTCCGCGCGGAAAAAGTTCCAGCCGCGCTGGCAATGGCGGATCAGGGAATGCGCCTTGTATTGGGTGGCGATCGCCATTTTTCGAATGCCGGAATTCAGCGCGTTGGACAGGGCGAAATCGATGATCCGCGTCTTGCCCCCGAAATAGACGGCGGGTTTGGCGCGGCTGTCGGTCAGTTCCTTCAGTCGACTGCCACGTCCACCGGCCAGAACAAAGGCCATGGAACGGCTGGACAGTCTTGGGGTCGGTCTCGGCATAATGGTTCCCTCCCTAACGGACCTGCACAGGCGCGCAGGCCGGCTCTTTTCAATTAATCCGTGTCCTCGGGCACGAGGAATATGGTCGATAGCGGCGGCAGGTAGAGCGTGGTCGATGCGGCCTGGTCATGGTGACCGGCCTCCTCCGCATCGATGCGGCCCAGGTTGCCGCGATTGCCGCCGCCGTAGATTTCGGCATCGGTGTTCAGCGCCTCGCGCCAGCGGCCTGCGTGGGGCAGGCCGATCCTGACACCGGCCCGTTCGACCGGCGTCATGTTGCAGATCACGACGACATTGCGATCCTTGGGGCCACCGCGCCGCAGCCATGCATAGATCGACCGGTCGGCATCGTTGGCCTCGATCCACTGGAACCCGTCGGGATCGGCATCCTTCACATGCAACGCGGGCTCGGCCCGGTAGAGCGTGTTGAGATCGCGAACCAACCGCTGAATGCCCTTGTGGGCGGGATCGTGCAACGCATCCCAATCGACGCTGGCGTCGTGGTTCCATTCGGTGCCCTGCGCCAGTTCCTGTCCCATGAACAGCAGCTTCTTGCCCGGATGGCCCCACATGAACCCGTAATAGGCGCGCAGATTGGCGAATTGCTCGTCCCGCGGGCCGGGCATCTTGGTCAGCATCGATCCCTTGCCATGCACCACTTCGTCATGGCTGATCGGCAGGACAAAGTTTTCCGACCACGCATAGGCCAGCCCAAAGGTCATCTGGTGGTGATGGTGTTTGCGGTGCACCGGTTCACGCTGCATGTAATCCAGCGTGTCGTTCATCCAGCCCATGTTCCATTTGTAGCCAAAGCCAAGCCCGCCGTCATGCACCGGGCCCGACACGCGCGGGAAAGAGGTGCTTTCCTCCGCCACGGTCATGATGCCGGGGTGCTGTCCGTAGCTTTGCGTGTTCATGTTCTGGAGCAACGCGATCGCCTCGAGATTCTCGCGCCCGCCATCGCGGTTCGGGATCCATTCCCCCGCCTTGCGGGAATAGTCGCGGTACAGCATCGACGCCACCGCATCCACGCGCAGCCCGTCGACATGGTATTCGTCCAGCCAGTACAGCGCGTTCGAGACCAGGTAATTGGCGACTTCGGCCCGGCCATAATTGTAGATCAGGGTGTTCCAGTCCTGGTGGAACCCCTCTTTCGGGTCGGCATGCTCGTAAAGGGCGGTGCCGTCGAACTGGCCAAGACCGTGGGCATCGGTCGGGAAATGACCCGGCACCCAGTCGAGGATCACGCCAAGCCCCTTGCGATGGGCCGCATCGACCAGGTCGCGAAACTCGTGCGGGGGGCCGTGGCGGATGGTCGGGGCAAACAGGCCCACCGGTTGATAGCCCCATGACCCGTCAAACGGATATTCCGAGATGGGCAGAAGCTCGATATGGGTGAAGCCCATGTCGGCCACGTAATCCACCAGTTCCCCGGCCGCTTCGATATAGGAAATCGCGCGGCCATCGGCGCGCCGTTTCCACGAGGTCAGATGCACCTCGTAGACCGATATGGGCGCGCGCACGTCATGGGCGGCGGCGCGGCGATCCATCCAGCCCTTGTCTTTCCAGCCA
>Ga0102938_10000492_pt1 | contig 29081 bp, 31 predicted proteins | sample SalPonR2_B_D2_MG_FD_84516 | JGI IMG/M metagenome (GOLD analysis project Ga0102938, IMG submission 84516) | Salt pond soil microbial communities from South San Francisco under conditions of wetland restoration - Salt Pond MetaG R2_B_D2_MG | ecosystem: Environmental > Aquatic > Marine >... | reverse complement strand
GAGAGTGTAGACCAGCAGATCCTGCAGGGCAGCGACATCAGGCTGTTTGCCGCAGACACCAACAACGGTACAGCCGGTACCCTTTGCTGTTTGTTCGCATTGATAACAGAACATTGACATGTCGGCACTCCTTTTCTTGTGTGTAGGTTGCTCTGGAATCACTGAAATTTCCAACTACATTTACTTATATCAGACTTGTTAATTTTTTCAGGCGCCCGGAGTGAAATCATATAAATTTCTAAACACAGCAGCTTGAAGATCCACGTAACGGCATGGATCCGACTGGCTGTTTCGATCCGGTTTGTTATTGATCAGAGTACCTAGCATAATCGTTACATTAGTTTAGGCATCGCCATGAATAGCAGGGTGATCGCTGCGCTAGTCTGTTCGCTCACAGGACTAAAGACGTTATACTGATTCCGACGCAAACCAGCTATAATCCCTAATCCGATCAATGCAAACAGGAAAAAAACACGAGGAGGTAAATCTTCATGGTTTTTCCTTTTCCAGCAGAACAAGAAAGAACGGGCTGGAATAACTGCTGGTTTCGGTTTTGTTGTGAATGAGAAAATGCGCGGCAATCCGGTGCTCTTCGCTGAACTGCTGGCCACGTTTTTCTCCCATCACCATCAGCGCTGTTGCCAGGGCGTCGGCGCGGGCGCAGGAGGGATCAAGAACCGTCGCGGAGGCAAGTTGATGTTGAATCGGGCTACCGCTGACCGGATCGATGGTATGAACGTAGCGCTCCCCCTCGATCTCGTAAAAGTTCCGGTAGTTACCGGAGGTTGCCAGAGCCGTATCGGTCAGCGGGAAAACCGTAGCGACTTCGCGAATATGATCCAGAGGTCTCTCAATTGCGATACGCCAAGGGGTGCCATCAGGTCGCTGTCCCGCCATCTTCATTTCGCCACCGACTTCCACCAGATAACTGTCCATCCCCTGTTGATCAAGATGTGCGGCCAGAACATCGACCGCGTAACCTTTAGCAATCGCGGACAAATCGATCCGTAGACCGGGGATTTTTTTGCTGATCGCAGCAGGGTGGCGACGCAGATGCAGCTGTTCATAACCGACTCCGGCCAGAACCTCTCTGACCTGATCAGCGGAAGGTGGAACCCGGCTACGATCTGTTGCCCCGAATCCCCAGAGCTCTACTAGTGGAGCGACAGTGATATCGAAGGCACCAGCGGTCAGTTCGCTAACCTCCTGCGCCAGTTCGACGACTTGAAGGGTTGCTTCGCTGACCGTGAACCAGTCGGTTGAAGTCTGGTTGTTAAAGCGGGAAACTTCCGATTTCGGGTCGTAAGTAGACATCAGCGCGTTGATGTGGTCGAGCTGCTGTTGTAACTGCTGTTTGAGTCCAGCGGCGTTATCAGCATTAGCAGAGCGCACCACCACCGACCAGGTTGTACCCATGGTTTCACCGGAAAGCTGGAGATAGGGTTCAGCCGGATACTGCTGGCAGGCCACAACCACGAAGAGTAGCGTGGTAATTAACGGAATTTTTAACAGCATCTCTAAGCGTGACTGACATGATGGTGCCAGGCGCACAAGGCTACGAGCAACTCGCGTACTTGCTTCTGGATCTGGATGTCGACCACATTCCCCTCTTCGTCAAAGCTGCCACTGAATGCATGGCAGAATATTTCCGGTTTATTCAGCGGATGCAGATTAAGGTAGACGCACACCTGACGCAGATGATACTGGGCTCTGCCGCCGCCCTGGCCACCCCCCGAACTCATGATCGCCACCGGCTTGCCTGCCAATAGATGATTATCCGGAGCCCGCGACAGCCAGTCGAGGGCATTTTTAAGCGCCGGCGCCAGCGAATAATTGTACTCCGGACAGACCAGCAACAGAGCATCGGCCTGTTCGGCCTGATTCATCAAAGTCACCACCACTTCTGGTTTATCTTGTTGAAGATCGGCATTAAAAAAAGGAATTTCTCTCAGATCAGCCATCTCTATCTGCATCCCCTCGGGCGCGCAACCCTGTGCCCAGCGCAGTAGGCCACGGTTGGTCGACGCCTTACGCAAGCTCCCACTGATCCCCAATACGTTGATTTTTGCCATCGTTGAATCTCCCCATCTTTTGGAGTTTATCTTCTGCCACATTGTGACGCATTGAGGGCGATTGATGGTATGAAAAAAAAGCTCAGTCAATAAAATCCGGACCATTGGCAAAAAGCAATGAGTCTTCTTTTATTTTTATATTGACTTTAACCTCTTTCTATAAGAATCTGGATCCCACAAACAAAAATATAACTTTGTTTTATTTTATTCCGCACAACAACACAAATGACTGACTATTCTGTAAAATAACCCTGACCTACATTAGAAAAATTTCTAAATAATGCTCTGAAAATGAGATCTGATTTAACGGCTCTGACCACCAATAACGAGGTTTTGTCATGAATTTTATGCGTACTTTATACGTCTGGCTGGAAAAACGTTTTTTTTACAATCTGACCCTCAAGCTTTCCGGTAATATCGGTCTGCTGCTGGTATTGCAACTGATTCTGCTGGGAACGCTTTATCTGAATATCAACGGCCTGCGCGAATTGTTAGTCGGCAACAGTATCCCCCCACCGGAGCAGATTGCCGGGATTGCCGATCGTACCTTATGGCAGGCGGCATTGATCATTGGGATATCAGCCATCGCCATGATCGGCTCACTGTTGTTTCTGATCTACCTGATCGTCCACCCAGTTCGCAAACTCAATCAGCAACTTTCAGCCATGAATACCGGCGATATGAATCTGACCGGTAAACTCTCTGCAGAAACCCACGATGAGCTTCGAATTTTAGCGGAAAACTACAATAATTTTGTGTCGCGGCTCAAAGATACAGTTCTAACCTTGCGGCGCATGGGCATCAATACGGCCGTGGGGTCTGCCACCGTAGTCTCCCAGGCCAAGGAGGCTTCGAGCAAAGCCTGTGAACAGGGAGAGTTGTCGCGACTGGTGTTCGGCAATAGCCAGGTGGCCACCCAAACCCTGAATACCATTTCCGATAATACCCAACAGATCGCTTCATCAACATCCGACAATCTCGATTCGGCACGACAGGCCATGACCGAACTGCAGTCAGTCAACCAGAATATGGAAACTATGCTGACGCAAATCCATCAACACGATCTCTCCATCCGGGAAATGGGGGACAAATCGCGCGATATCCGTAAAATTATCTCGACCATCCAGGGAATATCCTTCCAGACCGGGCTGCTCTCCCTTAACGCCGCGGTTGAAGCCGCCAGAGCCGGTCAGGCGGGCAAAGGATTTTCGGTTGTTGCCAGTGAGGTAAAAAAATTGGCCGAACAGGCCAATCAGGCCAGCGAACAGATTGCCGGGCAAATTACGGATATGTTGACCAGTATCGACCGCGCCTTGCATGAATCCAAAACGATCAATGAAGCTGCCGGCCACACCATGAGCGCCTCACGAACAGCTTATGACAGTTACGAGGGCATGATCAGGGACTTTGAAGAAAACCACAACCTGCTGACCCATATTACCGCCTCGGTAGAAGAGATCTCGGCAGCCAATATGCAGACCCACGAGCAGGTAGAAAATATCAATGACCTCAGCATGATTGTTGCAGAAAAAACCGATTCATCTGAAGAAGTGGCTACTGTTCTGCAGAAAACCAGCGAAGAACTGCAAGAACTGGTGTCCCGTTTCATTACCGGCGAAGGGCCCTTTGAGCAGGTCTTAAGCGCCGGACGACAATTCCGAGATCAAGTTACTGAGCAGATAACGACCTTTGCGAAGTCCGGGACTAATGTTTTTGACACCTCCTACCAACAGGTTCCGGGTACCCAGCCAACGAAATACCGCACCAGCTACGATCAGGTTTTTGCCCAGCGCCTGCAACCGCTATGCGATCAAACCTTGCAGCAGGTTACCTCCGGAATTTTTGCCATCTGTGTTGACACCAACGGTTACGCGCCAACCCATAACAGCCGGTATACTAGGCCCCTTAGCGGTGACCCTGAGCTGGACACCCTGAATAGCCGCGACAAGCGCCTGTTCAATGACAAAACCGGCCTGCGCAGCGCGCGCAATAGCGAGAGTTTTCTGCTCCAGACCTATATGCGGGATACGGGGGAAATTCTGTGTGATCTGTCCCTACCGATTCATCTCAACGGCAGGCACTGGGGTGGGGTAAGGATCGGCTTTGACCCGAAGGTTCTGTTGAAATAGCCGATCTGTAGGGATGCAATTTATTGCGTCCTGTTTTATGCTGCTATCGATGTTTAAAAAACCATCCATATACGAAAAAATGGAGGCTGGCCATGCTCTTTGTCATCCGCTGTATCGACAAAAAAAACCATCTTCACGTGCGCCAGGAAAACCGCCCGGCTCATGTTGACTATCTGAAAAGCTTCGGCGTCAAACTGTTTGCTGCCGGTCCGCTGCTTGATGAGGATGAGCAGATGTGTGGCTCAGTGGTTATTCTCGATCTGCCCGATCGTAACGCCGCTGAGGAGTTTACCGGCGGTGATCCATACGCCAAGGCCGGACTGTTTGAGCAGATAACGATTGACCACTGGAACAAGGTTCTGCCCTGAGTCTTTGGAGATGCTTTCTCCATTACTATATAATAATTGATGCTGGGGACTCCTCTTCCGGTACCACCCAGGAAGTCTCGGTGAAATCGGCGGTGGTTATCTGGTCGATACGGCGCTTCATGTATTTACCATGGGCCTCGACAGCTACCGAACCGTCGGGCAGATAAAGTTCACCACTGCCTTCAAACAAGCGCCCCTTGTCCACGTCAATACGTCCAACCACTTTAAGCTCAACATCCAGAGGTACCGGTTTGCGGTAACGTACCTGGAGATCCAGGGTCACGCCAAAGGTCTGGTGATCGTGATCAATCATGATCGCTCGCCCGATCACTTCATCGAGGACCGTGGCTGAGATACCGCCGTGGGCGATACCGGGGTAACTCTGGTGCTGATCATGCAAAGTAAAAAGAGCGATCAACTCCCTTGTTGTGGTTTCAAAAAACCGCGCCTTGATTCCCATGGCATTTTCTGTTCCACACACCAGACATTCACGGGAAATCGGCTGGGTCCCGGCAATCTCATAGGTTCTAGTCTGAGTTTTTGTCTGAGTTTCTGTCACAGGATTCTCCTCACCCTGGAAGGCTCTCCCAGGTTTAGTTATAGCGGGCAAAGGTTTGGCGGATTTCAGCGGGCAGTGCGGTGGGTTTTTTCGCCTGTGGATCATAGCCGACCATGACGGTTTTGGCAGTAGCAAATTCGCGCCCACCGCCATCATGAAGCAGGTAACTGAAGGTAAAGCTTGAACGCCGGAGTTGTTCAACTTTAAGAGTGATTAGCAGATTATCTTTCAAGGTGATGGGCAGACGGTAATCACATTCGGCGCGAACCACCAGAAACAGCAGAGAACTGTCGAGAAACGCCCCGAAATATTCCTGAAACATCTTAACCCGGGCATGCTCAAGATAGGTAAAAAATATAGCATTATTGACGTGGCCATAAGCATCAAGATCAGCAAAACGAATGTCGATAGAGGTTGTGTAGGCGAAGTTTTCGTGACTCATCGTACAACCTCTGCCCTGCCATCAAGAATATCAAGTATACGTGCTCTATAGTCTACTATATCGGACTTAAGTGATGCCAGGCTTGCAATTTTTTTATCTACTTTTTTGATATGAAAATCGAGAATATCGAGTAACTGAGGGGTGATAGTATGAAAGTCACGCTGGTTGATGTCAAAGTTTTGGGCCAGATCCTGCATCTCTTTCAGGGTCAACCCGAGTTCCTTCATTTTCAGGATAAATTTTAAGCGCAACACATCATCACGCAGATAGCTGCGCATCCCCCCATCGGGGCGCTGTGTTGACCCCATTAAACCGATTTCCTCATAGTAACGGATGGTTCGGGTGGTGATTCCAAGTTGCTTGGCCAACTCGCCGATCTGTATTGGTTTATCTGTTTTTTTGCTCATGGTGACGGCTTTCAGGTAAGGAAATATGTGTCAGCGCCGGCTCAATTAACCAATAACACCACCCTTTGAGCCTGTCAACGCAGACCTGCCTGTCGCCCGGTGATTGATGCCGGATGGATTGAGCCGAGCCGGCAGATCGGCGCGATTGGACACCTGTCCGGCATAAAAAAATCGGAATTTGTTATCGCCATCAACAGTGATAAAGACGCACTCATCAGTGAAGTCGCCGACGTCCTGACGGTTGCCGATCTCAAACAACTGGTGCCGCTGTTGACCAAGAGGATAGCGGCAGGATAGCGACGCACTGCAGCAGCAAGCTACCGAGCTCCAACAAGTTGAGGGCTGTTCAATAAATTTTCGAACAGCCCTCAACTTGTTTTAATTCTCTACTGACACTACCGAGCTAATGCTGCTCACTATCGTTATATTTTCGCGCCCGTCGCAAGCTACGGATCAGGGGCACCAATGCCGACAGCGCGACCAGAACCCACAACCCGATAACCAGCGGCGAGGCAAAGAGAATCCCCCAGTCACCGTTGGACAAGGACAGAGCACGGCGCAGACTGGTTTCCATCATCGGACCCAGCACCAGGGCGAGGATAACCGGCGCCAGAGGAAAATCGGTCTTACGCATCAGATAGCCGAGCAGACCGAAGCCGGTCATCAGCATCAGGTCAGTCATCGAACTACTGGCCGCGTAGATAGCGCCATAACTGATCATCGCCACTCCCGGCACCAGGATATAACGGGGGATCAGCAGCACCTTGACAAACAGACCCACCAGCGGCAGGTTGAGCACCAGCAACATGACGTTACCGATATACATGGACGCGATCAGGGTCCAGAACATGTCGCCATGCTGGACAATAAACAGTGGGCCGGGATTGAGGTTGAGGGCCAGCAATGCACCAAGAATAACCGCCGTGGTGCCGCTACCGGGCACCCCAAGGGTCAGCATCGGTATAAGAGCCCCCGATACCGCAGCATTGTTGGCCGATTCCGGTGCCGCCACCGCACGGATATCTCCCGTCCCGAAGGTTCCTTCTTTATCCGTCAAGCGTTGTTCGGTGGCATAGGCCATAAAACTGGCGATGGTAGCTCCGGCCCCGGGCAGTACCCCAATCAAAAACCCGACAACCGCGGAACGGATCATTCCCCACCAACAGGAAACAAACTCCTTTGCCGTGACCATCACCCGTCCCAGCTTGGTATTCAACTCACCGACACCCCGGGTCTGTTCAATCAGCAGAAACACCTCGGAAATAGCAAACAGCCCAATGGTGACCACAGCAAAATCCAGTCCGTCATAAAAGGCCAGGTGGCCAAAGGTATAACGGGGAATCCCGGTTCCTGCGTCAATGCCGATGGTCGCAAGCATCAGCCCGATACCGGTGGCCAGCAGGCCTTTGATAAACTGCTTTCCGGAAAGGGCAGACAACATGGTAAAAGTGAACAGGATCAGCACAAAATATTCCGCTGGACCAAAGCGGATCGCCCATTTGGACAGCACCGGAGCCAAAAACATTAAACCAATAACGGCTACGCTTCCACCGATAAAAGAAGCGATAGCGGAGATAGCCAGAGCCGGGCCGGCACGCCCGTTCTTGGCCATGGGGTGTCCATCAAGAGCCGTGGCAACCGACGACGGCGTCCCCGGCACATTGAGCAGAATGGTGCTGATGGAATTACCATACTGGGCACCATAATAAATTCCGGCAAACAGGATGAGCATTGATGTAGGATCGATTCCCATGGCGAAGGTAATCGGAATCAGAATAGCGATCCCGTTGATCGGGCCGATGCCGGGGAGCATACCGATAATGGTCCCCGCCGTGACCCCGAGGAATACCACTAGCAGATTGAGAGGAATCAGTGCGCCGGAAAATCCCTGCATTAATGAATGAAAAGAATCCATCAGAACAACTCCTCAAAAAACGACCCGAGGGGCAGGTACATATCCAGGGCCAGAACAAAAAGTGCGTAAAGAACAAACGCGGCGATAATCCCGGTAACAATAGTTTTCCACCAGCGGGCGCCATAGAGCTTCCCGTAGACCATAAAAACGCCCATTGTCGCGACGATAAATCCGACATATTCGATTACCAATGCGTAAACAACCAGCACCGAAAGAGCCAGAATAACCACCCGCCAGGCTCGTGCACTTGGCCAGACTCCGGCCATATGCCGCCCGAAAAACAGAGTCAGGGTCAAGGGCAGCATAAACAGGGCAACGGCCAGGGGGAAAACCCGTGCGCCCAAATGGTCGGTAAATCCAATCGGCACATAAGCCCAGGCCTGAAAGCCGAACAGCAGCGCCAGTACCAGCAGCATGACAGCAACAATACGATCGCTCATGATTCCGCTCTCTTCTCGTATCAAGCAGTTATCGGGTCCGGCCAAAGAGGCCCGGACCCGACAGGTCAACAATCTAAGGTTATTGCCCCATACGGGCGAACAGTTTTTCTATCGACTTGACCTGGTTTAGAACAAACTCGTCCATCTCCGCTCCGGTCCGCTCAAAAGCGGCGAGTCCGTTCTGCTCGCGCAGGGTTTTAAACTTCTCGGATGCCACCAACTTCTTCATGGCATCACTCCAGTAGGCATACTGCTCATCGGTCACGCCTGCAGGGATGTAAAACCCACGCCAGTTGGCACCGATAACATCATAGCCAAGTTCTTTCGCAGTAGGCACGTCGGCCAATACTCCGCCCAGCCGTTCATCACCTAAGACTGCGAGCACCTTAAGGCTACCGGCTTCCAATTGGGTCAGACTCTCACTGACGTCACCGGTGAAGACGTCTGCACGGCCACCCATGATTTCGATAATCGCCGGACCGCCACTGCTGAAACTGGTGTAACGCAATGATTTGAGATCCTCAACACCGGCAGCGTCGGCCAGCATCAGCATTTTCAGATGATCCCACCCGCCGACGGCCGAACCTCCAACAAAACTCATCTCGGTGGGATTTTCCTTAAGCGCTGCCACCAGATCATCCAGGGTCTGAAAACGACTTTTTGGGGATACGGCCACGATGCCATAATCGGCACCCAGGGCCGCTAGCCAGCGGACATCTTCAGCATCAAAACCCATGAACATCTTCTGAGCCAGGCGGGTTGTCGTCGCCGTCGATGCGGCTACCAGCAGGTTGGCATTACCCTTTTGCTGACCAACCACGTGAGCGTAAGCGACCCCACCACCGGCACCCGGCATGTTCTGGGTACGGATGCGACCCTTTACCAGATCCAGATCAGAAAGAATCGGGGCCATATTACGGCAGGTAAAATCCCAACCGCCGCCCGGATCGGAAGGAGCAATACACAGAACATTCCGTGGCTCAAACGCCATAGCCGACTGTTGAATAAACAAAAACGCACAGACCAGAGCCAGAACTTTGAAATACTTCATCACCAATCTCCTTTACACGCAGGGGAACAAGGAATGCGAACATTGCCGCAGTCCACCAAAAAACACTGTTTGATTTTCTTTTGATCATTGTAACCCTCGAAATCAGCTTGTAAAGAATTCCGCCATAATGGTTTTTTGTTGCATAAGGACTATTCTGTGCATTTTGTTCATGCAACAATGTCAACCTGAGCGGTTAGTATGGCATTCATCATTTCGGCTGATTAGCCCATTCATATCAGAGCAACATCCTTTCCCAACTAAAAGTTCAGGAGCGAGGACACAATCATGCTGCCGCACCTGTCTCATTTTTTTTCCAGCCTGCAAAGTCGAATGATTTTACTGGTGTGCCTGCTGGTCCTGCCGCTGACCCTGATTGTCGGCGGCCTTCATACCATTATTATCGGCAACGTCCTGGAAGATGAGATCGGCAAACGGGCACTCCAGGCCGCCAGAATGGTTGCCAGGCTGCCTCAGGTAAAAGAACTGGTAGGCGCATCTGATCCGGACGGCGCTTTGCAGTCACTGGCAGAAAATCTGCGCCAGGAAACAGGAGCCGAGTTTATTGTGATTGGCGACCGGGACAGCATCCGCTACTCTCACCCACTTCCTGATCGTCTCGGCAAGGAGATGGTCGGCGGTGACAATGACCGCGCCCTTGAGCACGGAGAGTTTTATGTCTCCCGTGCAGTTGGCACCTTGGGACCTTCCATCCGCGGTAAGGCACCGATTATTAACCAGTCCGGCGATATCATCGGCATCGTGTCGGTTGGCTATCTGCTTGATGATGTCGAAAACATCGTCCTGGTTCACCGTCTGCGTGCCGTCGGCATGGTCAGCCTGTTGATGATCCTGGGAATTCTGGGTGCCATCACCATTGCCCGTCGCTTCAAAAAGGCAATCTTTAACCTCGAACCGGAACAGATTGCGCATCTGTTCACCGAGCGCAATACCATTATCCAATCGATCCGCGAGGGGATTGTTGCCATTGATCGCAACGCCAAAGTCACCGTCGTCAACCAGCAGGCTCTCGAAATCCTTGGTAAAAATGCCAGAAGTGACGTTCTTGGTCGGCATATTCGTGAGGTGCTGCCGGGCGCCAAGTTGAGTCTGCTACTCGGCGGCGGCGAACAACGGATTGATCAGGAGTTGGTTGTTGATGATAAAGCCCTGATTATCAACACGGTGCCCATGGTAGAACATGGAGAAATCTGCGGGGCAGTGGCCAGTTTCAGAAGTAAAGATGAAATTGATACCCTCGCCAGACAACTCTCTCAGGTTAAGGAATACTCCCAGATGTTGCGGGCTCAAACCCATGAATACTCCAACAAACTCCATACCATCGCCGGACTCATTCAGACCGATCATGCCTGGCAGGCCCTTGAGCTGATCAGCAAAGAGACTGCCGGCTACCAGGGACTGATCGCCTTTCTGGCGCGAGCGGTTCCACATCCGATTTTGGCCGCCTTTCTGATCGGCAAATACAACCACGCCAAAGAGCTGCGTATTGATTTCATCATCGACCCGGAAAGTCAGCTCATCGACGTGCCCGCCTCCCTCAATCGGGAAAAAACTATCACCATCCTCGGCAACCTGATCGACAATGCCTTCGATGCGGCCCTCAATCACACCCGTCCACCCCGGGTGAGATTAATGATGACCGATATCGGTAATGATCTGGTTTTTGAAATTGAGGACTCAGGCGCCGGTGTCGCGGCTGAATTGACAGATGATATTTTTGTGCGAGGATACACGACAAAGAGCAATGACAGGGGTCAAGGTTTGTATCTAGCAAATATTGCCCTGACCGATCTGGCTGGTCAGATTACCATTTCCGATAGTGATCTGGGTGGCGCGATGTTCAGTGTTTTTATCCCAAAACAAAAGGATACTCATTGATGACGCTACAAATTCTTATTGTTGATGATGATCCCCAGATCGCCGAAATCCACCGCCATTTCACTGATAAAATTGACGGCTTCTGTGTCTGCGGTATTGCCGGGAATCTCGAAGATGCAGAAAAAATGAGTGCCCTGCTGAAACCGGATCTGATTCTGCTCGACCTCTATTTTCCTGAAGGCAAAGGCACTGAAATTCTCTGGAATCTGCGTGCCCGCCATCAGGCAACCGATGTCATACTGATCACTGCGGCCAAAGAACTGGAACCCCTTCAAGAGGCTATCCATGGTGGTGTTTTCGACTATATCCTCAAACCGGTCATGTTTCAGCGCTTCAAAGAAGCCCTCGAGCGATTCCGTGAATACCGTCTGCGTATGACCGCCGAAGCAACCCTGGATCAACGCACTGTCGATCGCCTGCTGCATCCCTACAAGACCACCACCGCCGGCGAACCAATCCACCCGAAAGGGATTGACGCCCTGACCCTGAAAAAAATCCAGGCGGTTTTTATTCAACCTCACCCGCAGGGACTCAGTGCTGAGGAGGTTGCCGCAGTGATCGGCGCCGGGCGCACCACGGCAAGGCGTTATCTCGAGTATCTGGTAGCTCACAACGACCTGACCACCGAACTGGTCTATGGAACCGTTGGCCGACCTGAGCGCCGTTATTTCAGAAAACCGGCCGATCCGCCAACCTGAATCCAGTGTGTCTTCCGAACAGTGTTTGGTTAAATTTCTTTGACAAAAAAGAAGCGTCCCCCCATGATGGAGTGCCGTCTGGCGTTGTTCATTCTACGGGAGTGCCTGTTATGGTTTCGCTCATCCTGATTCTAGTCAGTGCCGTTTTCGTCAATAATTTTGTTCTGGCGCGATTTCTCGGCATCTGTCCTTTTCTTGGCGTTTCCAAAAAAGTTGAGACCTCCATCGGTATGGGGATGGCGGTTATTTTTGTTATGGCGGTTGCTTCCGTCGTCACCTGGTTCATTCAATACTTCATTCTTGCCCCCTTTAACCTCGACTACCTGCAAACCATTGCCTTTATTCTGGTCATCGCTGCACTGGTACAGTTGGTGGAAATGATTGTCCAGAAAACCAGCCCGGTACTTTATCAATCGTTAGGCATATTTCTGCCCCTGATCACTACCAATTGTGCCGTTCTCGGGGTTGCGGTACTTAACATTCAGAATTCCTACTCGTTTATTGAATCGTTGGTCTTTGCCATCGGCGCCGGCATCGGTTTTACCCTGGCCATGGTGCTGTTTGCCGGACTGCGTGAACGCATCGACTTGTGTCCGGTTCCTGATGCCTTTCGCGGCACTGCCATCGCCCTGATCACCGCCGGACTGTTGTCGCTGGCGTTTATGGGATTTGCCGGACTGGTGAAAGTATGATGAAAAAAGGGATAAGCTGATGCTTGCAGCCGTAGCCTGCTTGGGTGGCATCGGCCTGGTCGCCGCCACCGCTCTGGGGATCGCAGCCAAAAAGTTTGCCGTAGAAGTCGATCCCAAGGAAGCGGCCATTCTGGCCGCATTACCGGGAGTCAACTGCGGGGCCTGTGGCGAACCTGGCTGTTCCGGTTATGCCCGGGCCGTAGCCGAGGGGCGATTGGCACCAAATCTGTGCCCGCCGGGAGGACAACAGACAACAGAAGCGCTGGCGGCTATTTTAGGGATCAAGGTCACGGTTAAAGAGCCGGCTGTCGCTGTGGTGATTTGTCAGGGTGGGGATGATCTGGCGCGGCAAAAGTATCACTATCTGGGGCTGGAAGATTGTAATGCCGCGCAAAAGCTGGCCGGTGGCCCCAAAGTCTGTCCTGGTGGCTGTCTCGGGCTTGGCTCCTGCGTACGCGCGTGCCTTTTTGGGGCGATCACAATTACCGCGGATCATCTCGCCGTTATTGATCGCAACAAATGCACCGGTTGCGAACAGTGCCTCAAGGCCTGTCCACGCCAGGTCATGATCATGGCACCCAAAGCGATTACCACCCACGTGTTGTGCAACAGCCACGACAAAGGCGGTGAGGTGCGAAAATACTGCCAGATCGGTTGCATCGGCTGCAACATCTGCAAAAAGATCGCACCGGAGGCCTATACCGTCGAAAAATTTCTGGCCCGGGTCAACTATACTCAAGCAGACGATGCTGCCCTGGCCATTGCCAAATGCCCAATGAAGTGTATCCGCGATATTGCACACCCCCCTGTGAGCTGACGCTCCCCTCCCCCGATTTGATAGGGAGGATTAGGGGGTCTTTTATACTGAAGGTTGTTCATCACCATGAAGCTACCCACATTCCCCGGCGGGATCCACCCCCCCGACAACAAAGCCACCACAGCTGCCAAGGCGATTGTTGCCTGCCCGTTGCCGGGTGAGCTGATTGTCCCCATGCTGCAACATATCGGCGCGCCGGCAGAGTGCTCTGTCACGGTTGGCCAACAGGTTGCCAAAGGTGAACAAATCGGTACCGCTGTCGGTCCAGTGTCGGTAGCGATCCACGCCCCAACTTCAGGCGAGGTGATCGCCATTGAATCCCGCCCTCATCCGGTTGGCCGCCCTTTGCCGGCCGTCGTTATCCGCCCGGATGGAGATGAGCGCTGGCATGAAGAGTTACAGGAAAACGACCCGGACAGGCAGAGCCCTGATGAACTCCGTCGGTTGCTTCAACAAGCAGGCATTGTCGGCCTCGGCGGGGCCACCTTTCCGACCCATATCAAACTATCACCGCCTGCTGATCGCCCGATTAACGCCCTGATTATCAACGGGGTGGAATGCGAGCCCTACCTGACCGGCGACCATCGCCTGATGTTGGAACAAGGCGCCACCATTGTCGATGGGATTCTTATTCTGAGCAAGATTCTTGCGGTCGACCGGGTGATTCTCGCCATCGAAGACAATAAGCTGGATGCCATCGATACCATGCGCAAGCTCTGCGCCGATACACCGATCAAGGTTCAACCGCTGCCGGTAAAATATCCTCAAGGAGCCGAAAAGCAGCTGATCGAAGCGATCACCGGTCGCCAGGTTCCCAGTGGCAAGTTGCCGATGGATTGTGGCGCTGTCGTCCAGAATGTCGGCACCGCAGCTGCGATCAGCGTGGCCGTGCGTCAGGGTCGTCCCTTGGTGGAACGGATCACCACCGTAACCGGCTCGGGCGTCCGGACACCGCAGAACCTCAAGGTCGCCATCGGCACCCCGCTGGCGCACCTGATTGAACAATGCGGCGGCCTCAGCGATGACCCGGGGAAAATCATCCTCGGTGGACCAATGATGGGTAATACCCAGATGTCCCTGGAAGTTCCGGTTATTCGCGGCACCTCCGGGCTCCTGGTTCTGCGTCACCAGGAAATATCAATTAAAAAGCCTGGCCCCTGCATACGTTGTGGTCAGTGCGTTAAAGTGTGTCCGATCCATCTACAGCCAACGGTCATTGCCCTCTGCGCACGGCTCGGCCTGGTTGAGAAAGCCGACACCTATAATGCCCTTGATTGCATCGAATGCGGCTGCTGTACCTACCAGTGTCCGGCCACCCTGCCCCTGGTCCAATCGATCCGCGAAATCAAGGGAGCGATCATGGAACATAAAAGGAAACATTGACGTGGACAAAGCTCTCTACATTTCCTCATCACCCCACATCCACAGTGGTGTAACCACCGACAAAATTATGCGGTTGGTGATCTATGCACTGCTACCGGCGGTTGCCGTTGCCGTGGTTTTTTTTGGTCTACCCGCACTCAAGGTGATACTGATCTGTACCCTCGGCTGCGTTGCCTGTGAGGCACTGTGCTGCAAACTGATGAAGCAGCCCATTTCCATCGGTGATGGATCAGCGGCCCTGACCGGCATCCTTCTGGCCCTTAACCTGCCACCATCCAGCCCCTGGTGGATGGCCCTGTTGGGTGCTGCCATTGCTATCATCATTGGTAAAATGATCTTTGGGGGGCTCGGCTACAACCCCTTTAATCCAGCCCTGGTAGCGCGGGTTGTACTACTGATCTCTTTTCCCATTCAGATGACCCGCTGGACAGCGCCGGCCCCCTTAAGTATGGGAATCGATGCGGTCAGCAGCGCTACCCCGCTGGGCGAAATGAAGTCGGCGGTGATGCTCACCGGCCAATTGCCGGAGATGGCTACCAGTGGCTTTGACCGCTATTTCTATGGACTGATGGCCGGGAGTCTGGGGGAAGTTTCGGCACTGGTCCTGCTTCTTGGTGGTCTCTTTCTCATTTTTAAAAGGGTCATTACCTGGCACATACCGGTCAGCTTTATCGGCAGCGTTGTCGTCATGGCCGGCATCTTCTGGCTGATTGACCCGACCCATTACCCCAGCCCCCTGTTCCACCTGCTGACCGGGGGTCTGATGCTGGGCGTCTTTTTCATGGCCACCGATATGGTCACCTCTCCCATCACGGCTAAGGGAATGCTGATTTTCGGTTGCGGTTGCGGTCTGTTAACCGTACTGATCCGCCTGTTCGGTGGCTACCCGGAGGGGGTTTCTTTCGCCATTCTGCTGATGAACGCGACCACCCCACTGATCGATCGCTATACCAGGGCGGAAATCTATGGTGGTCACAATCATGAGGTCGGAGGGGTGCAATGAAGGAATTTCCGCGCCTGCTCATTGCCTTGACCCTGATTGCCGCCATCGCCGGTGGCATCCTGGCAGCGGTAGAAAGCGTCACCCGCGAACCGATTGCCGAACAGCGCCGCCTGCAGATGCTGCGCGCTTTAAGTGCGGTATTGCCGGAATTTGATAACAGCCCTGACACCGATACCGTGACCATCACCACCGGCAATGACCGCCAGGGCAGGCAGGTCGATACGATTTTTTACCGAGGACGAAAAAACCAGCAACTGGTTGGAACCGCCTTTCGAGTTGTGGCACCTGACGGTTATAGCGGCAACATTGCGGTGATGGTTGGCGTGCGCCCTGATCACAGTGTCCATGCAATTGAAATTCTTACCCATGCCGAAACGCCGGGACTGGGGGATAAAATCAGCGAACCCTGGTACAAAGCGCTGTTTGTTGATAAAACCCTGGACAGCAATGATTGGCGGGTCAAAAAAGACGGGGGTGACTTCGACCAACTGACCGGTGCCACCATTTCCGCCCGCGCGGTGGTCGGAGCGGTGCGAACCGGCCTTGAGCTTTACCGCGAACATGAGGATAAAATCATCGCACAGGAGGAGACCAATGAGCCTGGCAACTGATTTCAAGCGCGGCATCTGGAAGGAAAATGCGGTTTTCAAACTGCTGCTGGGGTTGTGTCCGGTGCTGGCAGTCACCACCAGCGCTGAAAACGGCCTCGGCATGGGGCTGGCCACCCTGTTTGTGCTGGTTTGTTCCAATGCCGTGGTTGCCCTCTTCCGCCATCTGATCCCTGCCAAGGTCAGAATCCCCTGTTTTATCTTGATCATCGCCTCCTTTGTCACCGTCGTTCAACTGGCGATGGAGGCCTATGCCTACGACCTGTTTCAAGCGCTAGGAATCTTCATCCCCCTGATTGTCTGCAACTGCCTTATTCTAGGACGCGCTGAAGCCTTTGCCTCTAAACATCCGGTCAGCCATGCGGTGGCCGATGGCCTCGGCATGGGGGCGGGATTTACTCTGGTCCTGTTTATCCTCGGCGGTATCCGTGAGCTGTTCGGCGCCGGTGAGTTTCTTGGTTTCACGATTTTTGGCGCCGGCTACCAACCAGTCATCCTCATGATCCTGCCGCCCGGAGCCTTTATTACCCTGGGGTTGCTGCTGGCGTTGATGAACAAGGTGGAAAAGCGGTAGGAGAGATAAGCTGCTTGCGTGCCGGCAAATGTCGACGGGTATTTATCCGTTCGAGGTTCTTGAGACCGCTTGTCAGCGAAGGATTTGCTCATGTGCTGAATGACATTGCGTCACATGAAGGGTGCCAATGGAGGAAGCAATGGGTATAACGATTGTATTCACGCGCCAGCGTAGCTGGTCACGTGTAATTAATGGTTATGCTGCAGATTCTTGCTCTACATCCCAGCCGGGAAAAACCAGCACAGCCGGATGACAGCGCAATGCTTTGGCTAACACTTTGGCACGATCAACACCAAGGCGCACACGACCATTTTCGATGGCTGATATTGTTGATTGCGGAATGCCGGTCAGCGCAGCTAGATCATTCTGACTCATTTCCTGCAATTCTCGCAATATACGAACCGAGTCACCAGTCGAAACATCAATTCTTTTGATCGCTTTACTATATTCACTCATGCATTACCTCCGATAGTCGTGGGGCGTCACTCCTTCAACCTCTACCAACACCTGATCTTTTTGCACCCTATAAATCACCCGATACTGGATATTCAAACGAGAAGATCGAAACCCTTTCCAATTTCCGGATAATGCCTCATCGTGAAATCCCCGAATCAGCTTCAACCCTTGAGGACCTGAGATCTTTACAATATCTTTCCATTTTTCATAACGTTGCAGAACCTCAACCGGCGCGGAAGCCAAGGCCTTATCAACACGTTTATGTTCGAATATTTTCCACATGTCAAATTTAGTATATACTCTATTTAGCCTGTGTCAAGGAACAGAAACGGCTTCAAATTTTTGCCGCCCAACGTCTGGCATGAGAGGCACGCGGCTTTTTTGCGCGTGCTACTCAATGCCGTGGTTAGCTCTGGTTGACAACTATGTATATTTTGGGAATATACATTTATGATCGATTGTGCGCAAATATCAGGCTTTGACTGGGACGAAGGCAATTCGCGTAAGAGCGCGGAAAAGCACTGTGTTTACCAATCTGAAACTGAACAAATATTCTTCAATGAACCGCTCCTGATTCTAGAAGACAGCAAGCACAGCCAAAAGGAAGCTCGGTATCACACCCTTGGTAAGACCGACGATGCACGTTTGTTGCACATCACTTTTACATTGAGAAGTAGCGGTACTCTGATCCGAGTGCTTGCCGCTCGTGATATGCCTTATCAGTCCCTTATCAAGGCCTGGCTCGCAGAAGATGTGGAAGAGAGCCGCCATACTCGCTAAGGCGCTAACGGTTCATGATAACCGGCGGCGACGCGTGCTTGCGTGTACCACCGAAATATTCGAGTATTTGCAGAGCTATTTTTCCGTCCGGTTGACGCTTTTTGTTATGATCGACTTGCGACGATTGATGCAATGTGCTACAATTGATGCAAGTTTGTTGAAAAAAGGAGATTCATATGTCTACAGCTAGTGTACGACTTGACCAAGATTTAGTAGTGAAAGCCTCCATTATGGCAAAAGCATTAAACCGGACAACGCCAAAGCAAATTGAGCACTGGGCTAAAATCGGTGAAATGATGGAAGATAACCCAGACCTGCCATATGAGTTCGTTAGACAGGCCATCATTGCAAAAGCCGAAAAAGAAGCCGGTAAGCTCGAGGAATACAACTTTGGCTAAAATTCTCCAGGTCCTTCAAACGCCAACCTTCAAAAAAGCAGTCAAGAAGCTCCACCAGAACCAAAAAACGGATCTGGACAAGGCGGTTAAGGGACTTATTCAAGATCCTCTTTTAGGTGAGCAGAAAAGAGGGGACTTGTCATTTCTGCGAGTTTACAAATTTAAAATGAATAAACAGCTCACCCTTCTCGGTTACAGTTACCAAGACGGAACAGTCACCCTTGAGTTAATGGCCCTTGGTTCTCATGAAAATTTTTACCGAGATATCAAGAGCATTTACTGATCCGGATAAATCATAACGGTTCATGATAAGCGGCGGCGACGCGAGGTTACGTGACCCACCGCAATTTGGTTTTGCTTTTCAATTTTGCACAGACGTATTTTCCGTCCGGTTGATTAGTTTGTTATGTGTGATTATTATTTTACTTTGATGATGCCAACCACAGCACAGATGATACCACCAACCATACCGGCCCATGCCTTAATAGGAGTGTCTCCGGTTAGAGCTCTACCAATCTGAGCGCCCGCTGAGTCATAAACGTTATAGCCCCAAATAGCCAGAGCAACGCCAATAACGATAAGTACAATTCCAATAATCTTATTATTCATACTGCCTCCAATGCGTTTTGCTAGTTGTTAGACAAATCCGGATACAATTTGATAATGATCCGGCACCTAACAATAAATCGACAGTTCTGTATATAACTGTTCGAACAGAAAGTCCGAGCTATATATAATCTCAGACTGAAATACCGATGAACCTGTAATTACTATATGCTTCAGCATGTTACAATCAATATGACCTTTCCTCTCACTGGTATATACAGAACTTCCAAAGTTGTTTCAAAGACCATTCATCGGGCTTTTCACTCCCTTTCCGCCTTTGTTGAAAACATGCGTGTAAATCATGGTCGTACTCACATCCCTATGCCCCAAAACAACCACAATAAAAAACGCCACCGACCGGCATAATGCCGGTCGGTGGCGTTTGATATTCAGTGTGATGTTTCCCTCATCTTCACCCCCCTGAAAAATATAACTTTTTCTAGATACCTCATTAGAGGGGAGCTGTCAATGTTTGCTGACGTTGACCTTCCATTCCCATTGTGCCGCAGCGGACAGGAAGATGACGGCATGGCGATACAGGGCGGCAACTATTTGAGGCGCTAGCCGATTTTTTGCCGCCCCGCCAGGCAGACAGCTTGATGACCGGTATCCGCGTCAGCGGACTAGGAGCACGGGTGCCTTTTTCTGCTGACTCTTTGTGGCATGACAAAAGAGTCAGGCGGCGGGTGGGGCCGCGACCGCGGTTCAGGTGTTGATGTTGACCTTAAACAATCGGGCGACGCATCCGTCGATCCTACAGAAAACCTATCAAACCGGCGGTTCTCCCATCGTCACGCGTCCCTGCCCTTGCCCTTGCCCTTGCCCTTGCCCTTGCCCAGCCTCGGCGGGAAACGCCACCAGGCCCAACCCACCAACAACGCAAAGCCGGTGTAAACCACAGTAAAAACCCACATCGGCGCATCAAAGTAGAGAAGGCGCTGGACCCAGTATTCGATAAAGCTCCGTTCGTACCCGATTTGACCTGCTTCTTCCCGAAGAGAAGATTCCAGCTTCGTCAGAGAACAGTAGCGCCCCAACCAGGCCTGCAAGACCACAACAACAATCGTCGACAGATGAGTCAAGCGCCACCACAGGTTATTGACCCAGCGCCAGCCGACCCGGTTACCAACAAGAATGACCGGGAGCCCCAGCACCACGAATAAGACAACTCCAAAATGGAGAAGCAGGATTGTGTCTGCGAGTGTTTGATAATACAAAAGCGATTTCCCCTGCGCTGGCTGACGTCACAATCACGCGCCAACTAGCTTGGTCACGTGCACAATATAGCGACCCAAGTAAAGGATGGGCAGGGTCAGCAGACCCGGTTCGATCAGACTCAGAACATTAAGAATCCGCCCGGTCCAGCCATTGCCACCGTGAAAGGGATGAATGGCCTCGAACTGATGGTGGCTGATGGCCACCTTGATCAGGGGATCCAAGTCCTCTTCGGCGTCGACAAAGCACTTCCAAGCTAGAAACTTGAACCCGGCTGCTTGAGAAACTCTTCTTCTTCCGGAGTTGAGTCTCGGCCCAGGATCCTGTTGCGATGAGGATAGCGACCAAACCGGTCGATAATGGCCTTATGATGGAGTTCAAATGTATAGCTGCCCTCCGGCGCCCAAGCCTTGAAGAAACGCTCAGCCTCCTCATGCACCACAGCTGACTCGCTGTGCATGTAGGGCATCAGCAGGAACGCCCGCTCCATCGATTCCAACTGCTCGAGCGCCCCGGAGGCAACCGCCTCCTGAGCCAGTACCAGCGCCATGGGATCCTGCGCAAAGGCTGCGGGCGTAGCTCTGTAGATATTGCGTGAGAACTGGTCGAGGACGATGATCTCGGCCAGACGCCCGTAGGGCGTTCCACGCCAAAGAAATAATTCCCCTCGCGCCGCTTGATGAAGCAGCTGCAGGAAACGATCCCTCAGCCGGTTATCAAATGCGGGATCGACATCCCACCACTGCTCAGGGGCAATTTCTTTGAACCAGAAATGCAGCACTTTGTTAGGCATGGCAGCCTCCTTGTCCTCTTATTTATTGTTGCATCAGTATAAACCGCTTTAAAAGCCATTGATTGTTTTTTTGTGCCACCATCAGCAAAACAGGGTCGCCGAAAAATCGACGACCCTGTTTTTACTGTACCATGCTGATAACTTTACCAACCCATTTTCTAATTAAAATCCAAGCCGAATGATAATATTGGGCACACCAATGACCACCGAATTGCCACGAACCGGAGCATGATGTCTTACCACCCTTTTTTGCTGGTGACGGTAGGACTGATGTTTTTTGTAATAACCATGGGCCGGTGCATGACGTGGTGGCCGGTGATAGTTTCTGTTCTGTCGGTAATCGCGCCGGTCTGAACGATCATAACGGTGACGGTCTGAACGATCATAACGGTGATGATCCGACCGATCGTACCAATGATCACGTTGCTGGGTTGTTTTATAAATAACCACCTTTTCTCTGATAACAACCTTCTGCCCGCCACCATAACCATCACCTCGTGCAGCCGATGCCAGTGCCGGGGTTACCAGAAACAAACTCGCTGCCAATAAAAACACCAGAGTCCTTTTCATATTTACCTCCTTAGTGTGAAGGTTGCGAAGGTGATTTTTGGCCCTATTATTGTTGCCCTCACCTTGCCCACCTTGCTGCGCCTTGATTTAATTTATAGCCGAAAAAAATTGCCGGCGCATTGGACATCGACCGGAATGCCTCTGGATGTCGGGTTACTTTCATGTATTTTCAGTACCTTAGAAGTGAATTTTTTCAGAAAGATAAAGCCGTAAAGATCCTGTTAACACTGCTTTTTAAGACGCTTTTGAGGTAAAGTGGACAAACACCACCGACAACTGGCTGTTCCCTAAACCTGAAGAGGCTTCGACATGCATGAACTTCGTCGTGAAATACTTCTTGATGCTCCCTGTGAGGCCCTATGGGATTTCATCGCGACACCTAAAAACCTTAACCAAATGACCCCTCCCGATCTGGATTTCCAGATTGTCAGTGAATTACCGGAACGGATGTACAACGGTCTGACCATTCTTTACCGGATCCGCATTCCGTGGTTCGGTACCCACCGTTGGCTGACGGAGATTAAACACATCCGTGAGGGGATTTCCTTTGTTGACGAACAGCGGCTTGGTCCCTACCGGCTGTGGTATCACTATCACCAGGTTGAAAGCCTGGGTACAAACAAAACTAAAATGATTGACCATGTAACTTACGCACTTCCCTTTGGACCCATGGGGAACATGGTCCACTCGCTGAAAGTCAAACAGATGCTAGGGGATATTTTCGACTTCCGGCGCGCTAAATTGCTGGAACTGTTCCCCCCGGCGACTGGCGACGCCAATATCTGATGATGGCGACCACTCAGCAATCAGCCTTTCCGGCTGCCTCTGCAGGTGCTCTAAGATATGGATATTTACGCTTTCCCCTTTTGACTGTTTTGAGCTATGGTGTCCGTCCTCGACGTCAGACGAAGCACATTATTGAGCACTACAGCTCTTGAGTTGAACCCCCAAGGGTCGGGATATCCGCATGTTGCTGCAGGGAACTCTCGTAAATATGATCGCTATCATCGTCGGATCGTTGATCGGTCGGTGGGCGGGACGCCATTTATCCGCTACCATCAGAACGACACTGATGGCGGGCCTGGGTCTGGCGGTACTGTTAATCGGATTACAACTGGCTCTGCAGAGCCAACAGATCATGATCGTCATCGGCAGCCTGATTGCCGGTGGTTTGATCGGTGAACTTGTGGCCATCGAGAAACGGCTCGAATCCTTTGGTCTGCATCTGCAACAGCGTTTTTCCGGGATGGGCAAGGTCGCCGAGGGGTTTGTCACTGCCAGCCTGTTGTACTGCGTCGGCGCTATGGCGATCATGGGTGCATTGCAGGATGGCATGGGGGAGGAACCAACCATCCTCTATGCCAAAGCCTTTCTTGATGGTGTTGCAGCTATTGCCCTGGCATCGACTCTGGGTATTGGTGTCATTTTTTCGATCATTCCCCTGTTTCTTTATCAAGGCGCCATTACCCTGGCAGCGGAGATGAGCCGCACAATCCTGACCCCGGCGGTCATCATCGAAATGAATGCTGTTGGCGGTCTGCTGATCACTGCCATTGCCCTGGATCTGATCGGTTTAAAACGCTTGCCGGTCGGCAACCTGCTGCCGGCGGTCGCCGTTGCTGTTGGCTTGATGTGGCTGTTGCAATTGGCTTGAGGGATAATTTCCATAATTTTTAATGCCACACCTCACTCACGGAAGTTTGTGGGGCAAAACGCCAGGCGCTCTGCGCCTGAAACAGTTCGGCGGTGGCCAGAGCATCAATCAAGGCATGGTGGGGCGTATAATGCGGCAGATGATAACGGCTGCGACAGGCGGCTAAGCGAATCGATTCCGGGGTGCGTCCAAAAAACAGGGCGATGCGTTGAAAAAATCGCTGGCGGACAAAACGATTTTCGATCTCCATGGTATCGATGGCCGGAAAGACAATCCCCTCCCCAATCCGCGCTTTTAACGCGACATCGAGAAAGCGGCGTTCAATCTGTCGACAATGAACCACGACCACCCTCCCCGCCAACGCCTGCAACAACTCGGGCAATATCTGTTTTAAATCATGGCCGACCAGTGCTTCCGCGTCGGTGATCCCATGAATAACTACCGAGCCGGTGGTCAGGGGTTTTTCCGGATTTAGAACCCAGTAGCGGGCCTTGCTGCAGTAAATACGTTGTAAGTCAAAGGGAATCAACCCGACACTGACGATGGCATCGCGCCCAGGATCAAGTCCGGTCGTTTCAATATCCAGCGCAACCAGTGATAGTTCCGCCAACGAGGTTTCAGGTGCCGGGGCGCCGGCGTGGTAATATTCTTTGAGATCAGGGTTCTCAGCTGTTGTTGCAAGTTGTTCAAACAACTGCTGCCAGGGGGGTGCACCATGTCCGTCAGCATGTTTTTTAGCCTTAAGATAGAGCATTGTCTATCCTTGTTTCGTAATGCGTTTGGCTGGATAGCGAAATTTAAGAAATTTCTGGGCATTGGAAAGGGCCTGGAAGGCATCCTTCAGGTTGCGCCGATCAAACTGACTTAAGGTTTCCGGATTGATACTATTATCGACCTCCTCTCCCAGGGTCAGGCTTTGCGCCTGGTGTCTCAAGCGTACCATCGACATAAACTCCATGGCATCTCGCATCGCCTCGGTACGACCCAGAGGAAGCAAGTCAGCATCACGGATATCGTCAAGACGATCAAAAGAGTTTTGCGCTGTTGATCCCGCCGCCAGGGCGTGCACACGGATCAGAGCCGCCAGCGGTGCCGTACCACGACGTTTGAGATCCAGAGAATCCTTGTGTTTGCCGTCGCGTTCTACCAGAAAATCTTTGAAAAACCCCAGCGGAGGTGTGCGGCTTAAAGCATTACGGGCAAGGGCAAAGAGAAAATACGGACTTTTTTGAGCCTGCCCGGCAATCTGCTCTTTAAGTTGTTCGACCCAATCAACCTCACCCCAGATCCCCTCCAGATCAAAAAATATCGAGCTGTTCAGCAGATCCTCCGGTGTTGGTTTAGCAATCCACTGGGCGAAATAGCGACTCCAGACCTTTCTTGGTTGCCGCCAGCGGTCAGTGGTCGCCATGATCCCCCCCTTGCAATAGGGGTAACCACTAGCGGCAAGACCGTCGCAGACAAAGGTTGCCAGTGGCCGGAAATAATCGTCATGAACGGCCGGATCGTAGCTATCATCAAGAATCAGAGCGTTGTCCTGATCCCCGCCCGGCAGCAACTCATCCCGTGCCATTGACCCCAGGGCGACAAAACAACAGGGAATCGGTGGTGGTCCGAGTTTTTCTGTCGCCAACTCGAGCAGTCGCTGTTTAACACTGCGACCGAATACCGACATGGCGCTGCCGACCATCCGGGAATTGGCCCCCTCATTGACCATCCGCACAAAGCTGGACTCGATTTCGGCTTTTAGCGCGGACAGTTCTTCAACGTCCTGAGCCCGCAGGATGCGCGCTACCACCAGCAGGCTGTTCTGCGACTCATAGCGGATCAGGTCAGACAGGGATATCACTCCGACCGGACGGCGATCACGCATGACCGGCAGATGATGAATGCGGAAACGCAGCATGGATAACATGGCTTCAAATACGTATTGTTGCGCCTCGATGCTGATCAGGTTTTCCGACATAATACTGGTGACAGCGGTCTCCAGAGGCAGTCCGGCGGCAATAAAACGGGTGCGCAAATCCCGGTCAGTGATAATTCCCACCATCTGCTCAGGGTCATCGGTGTCAGAGATGAGCAGGGAGGAGACCCCTTCAGTGGTCATCCGCTGTCCGGCCTCAAAAACACTGGCGGTTGCCTCAATACTGACCGGTTCGCGGGTAATCAGTTGCTGGATGCGCGTCCGCATCAGCTCGTTGGATTGGTGGGCACGCGAAACTGTCTGGCGCAAACGGGCCCGATCGCCCAACTCAACATAATCAGCAAAGGGATCGTGAGCGTCACAAAGTTGGTTAAATTGTGCTTCAGGGATAATATAAAGCAGGGAATCTTCGAGGGCGCGGGCGGGAAAACGCACGCTGTTATGCATCAGCAGGCTCATCTGACCGAACAGGGAGCCCTCTTCCAGGCGATTATAGAGGGTGCCGTTACGGCGGAAGATTTCGACCGAGCCGCTACGGACAAAGTAGACTTCGTGGATCTCGCCGCCAAAGGTCAGGATAGTGCTGCCGGCCTTGTAATAAGCAACTTCTACATGCGCGGCAAGCTCCTGGACAACCTCGACCGGAAGCGCCTCAAAAGGCTCAAATCGCCGTAGATGATCGGAAATTTCCAGCAGTTCAACTTCCATAGCGAGCCTGACTCTTGATCCGTTGGAGGCCAGGGAGCAGGATCACCCCACTCCCTGACAGACCAACATATTGTTACTTGCCACGCGGTTCAGAAGCCAATCCCTTGATTAATGACCAGCAACTGATCAACAGGACGATAGTAAATGGAAACCCGGTCGAAACCGCCATGGCCTGCAGTGCCACCAGACCACCACCAAGAATCAGGGCGACCGCAACCAGACCTTCAAAGGTACACCAGAACACCCGCTGGGGAACGGGTGCTTCGACCTTGCCACCAGCAGAAATTGTATCGATAACCAGGGAGCCGGAGTCTGACGAGGTCACGAAAAAGACAATGACCAGAATAATCGCGATAAAGGAGGTAATCTGCGCCAGGGGCAGCGCATCGAGCATCGCAAAGAGTTGCAGCGGCAGCACGGCTTCAGCAGCAGCAGTGTAGCCCTCTTTGATAAACTGGCTGATAGCGGTGCTGCCGAATACGGTCATCCACAGAACACAGGCCAGAGAAGGTATCAGTAACACAGAGACCAAAAATTCGCGGACGGTTCTGCCACGTGACACACGGGCGATAAACATCCCGACAAAGGGGGACCAGGAAATCCACCAGGCCCAGTAGAAGGATGTCCACCCTTGAGCAAAGTTACTGTCGGCGCGGCCGACGGGGTTGGCGAGAGCCGGCAGGTATTGAAGATAAGCGCCAAGGTTGGCAAAGAAACCGGTGAGGATGGCCAGGGTCGGGCCAACAATGATGACAAACAGTAACAGCAAAGCCGCAAGGGTCATGTTGATCTGCGATAAGCGCTGTACTCCAGCCTCCAGCCCGGCGACCACGGAAATCAGGGCAATCGCGGTGATGCCGACAATCAACAGCACCTGGGTGGTGGTTCCCGGGGGCAGACCAAACAGATAACTCAAACCGGCAGCAGCCTGGGATGCTCCGATCCCAAGGGAGGTAGCAAGTCCAAACAGGGTCGCAAAGATTGCGAGGATATCAATAATATGTCCCGGCCAACCCCAGATCCGTTCGCCCAGGATGGGGTAAAAGATCGAGCGCACAGTCAAGGGGAGCCCCTTGTTGAACGAAAAGAGTGCCAGACCCAGGGCAATCACTGAGTAAATCGCCCAGGGATGGAGTGCCCAGTGATAAATGGTAGCAGCCATGCCCAATCGTTCTGCTGCCAACGCATCACCGGCGGCACCGGCTAACGGTGCCCAGTCGGTGCGCAACCCATTCTCTACAGTCGTCCCGGCAAAAGAGCTGCTGAAATGAGACAGCGGCTCTGATACTCCATAGAACATCAGACCGATCCCCATACCAGCGGCAAAGAGCATGGAAAACCAGCCCAGATAGCTGAAGTCCGGCTTCGCTTCGGTGCCACCAATCCGCACCCGTCCCAATGGAGAGACAACCAGACCAAGGCAAACCAGCACAAAAATGTTGCCGGCAGAGATAAAAAACCAGTCAAGATTGGCTGTCAACCAATTGCGCACGGCCCCGAACAGCGGTTCGGCCTGGGTTTGGAACATCAGGGTCAGGACGACAAACAGAATGATCGCTCCCCCTGCGGTGGCGAACACCGGGTTGTGAATATCAAAACCGTAACGACCTAACTTGAAGCTGACATTATCCTGTCCGACCTTGTAGTCGGTATCGATAGGGTTAACCTCGCCATCCGGCTCGATCTTGTCAAGGTGGGCGATGACTTCTTCGAGGTCATCGGGCTCATTCTGATTTTTCTTTTGCGTCATGGAAATCTCCTGGGACTATTTGACAAATAAACAGTCGGAAAGAGGGGTCGTATGGATAGTCGGGAAGAGAAGAACCTGAACGTAACTCTAAAGCGAGGGATAAGACGATTAAGCTCTATGGCTTGGTGATTTCAGATCACGCCGTCCACTGATGCTCAGATGGTGCGGAACACAGTTCCAACGCGCCTGTCATCCTGGTCTGCACCGCAAACAACTATTCACGCTCTGACTGCCCGATCAGACATGCGACATTAATATAATAGATTGTGGAAAGAGAAAATCAACTGGTAGGCCTAACATATTCACTGAATAATTGCAAAATCGCGCTGCAGGTCACGTTGAGAAATGTCCAGGTCAGTCAATCTCTTTACTGATCTGTAGGGCCAGAGCCGTTGCACTGGTCCAGGCATCTTCGACCGTGCGACCGAGACACCAGTCACCGCATACCCCTATTTGTAAATCCTGGCTCCATAAACAGTCTTTTCCCAGGGGCATTTTAGTCAGGGCATAGCGCCAACGATGAGCAAATAACAGCTCCGGTCGTCTTACGGCAAAAATGTTTTGGCTAAACAAATCACATAGCTTGACGCCAACCCGATCGGGAGACGCTTCGAGATGCTCCTGCGACCAGTCAGCAGTCGCCTGCAACAGATAGACACCATTATTGTTGCGTCCGGCCTTGGCACTGTTGGCGACAATCCGGCGTAATCCCGGGGCAGGATCAATCATCACCTCGGTGGCTGTGCTCAAAGGCACAGATAACTGCACCGCCGCAACCCAGCAAGGTTCCATCTGCGCCTTTTTAACCTGGTTGGCGATCTCGCAAACATTGTGCACCAGTGCATAGGTCTGAGGTGCCGGTGCGGTTACGACCACCAGATCCCAACTCCCCAACAAGGATCCTCCATCATTAAAAAGCACCCAGCTGTTTCCCTGACGTTCCAGTCTGGCAATACGAGTCGCTGGCTGAAAATTAATATCTCCGAGCAAACAACGGGTGATGCTGCTATTGCGTGGAATGCCAATATATCCTGGCCATTCGTCCTGATCCGGAATTCCACGCACCTGCACCTGCCAGGGCCGGCATACCTCCGGCGCAAGATGGCTTTGCAGATAACCACCAAAAGCATCTGACTGAGCGGCAAAATAGGGGGCACCATGGTCAATCCAGTC
>Ga0102938_10000488_pt1 | contig 29208 bp, 27 predicted proteins | sample SalPonR2_B_D2_MG_FD_84516 | JGI IMG/M metagenome (GOLD analysis project Ga0102938, IMG submission 84516) | Salt pond soil microbial communities from South San Francisco under conditions of wetland restoration - Salt Pond MetaG R2_B_D2_MG | ecosystem: Environmental > Aquatic > Marine >... | reverse complement strand
CCATCTGCGATTCCGGAAATTCCGGGATCGAATATTTCAGGAAGGACGAAGTCTGCCCCCCCGTCTACACCGAACGTCGCCGCCCCGGACGCGCCCGAAATCCCAACCGCGGCGATAGCCGACAGAAGCAATGTCTTGAGTCTCATTCTTAAGCCCCCTCTGGACTGATACTACACACCCTCTACTCATACCCGACCTTAAGGCCGTTTGGAAGAACTTTTGGCGAGTTTCCGCCATCAAGGAGTCGACAAAGCGGCAAGTATCCGCGGTCAGCGAACAATCCACAGCTTTATGGCTCGGTGTTGCGCGAACGGGAACAGAAGGAGCCGCGTCATCTGGCGTCATCCGCCCGCGAGAGGAAGAAAGCGGAAGAGTGGGAATCGCCCTTCTCGTCCGCCGCGCCCGCGCACCCCGGCGGGCTTGGCCATGCGACACGCGCCTGCTAACGTCCGGGGGCGTCATCGATGGAGCCGCCCCATGTCGATCTACGAGTACCGAGTCGTCCCCGCCCCGAGGGCGCCGGCCAAGGAAAAGGGGTTGAAGGGAACCGATGCCCGGTTCGCCGCCACGCTGTCGCGGGTGATGAACGAGCTCGGTGCCGACGGCTGGGAATACCAGCGCGCCGAGACGCTGCCCTGCGACGAGCGCAAGGGTCTCACCGGGCGCGTCGAGACGACGCAACATGTGCTGATCTTCCGCCGCGAACGCGCGCAGACGGCCGCCACGGGGCCGCAGCTCGGCGCCGCGACTCCGCCCCCGCGGACGGACCCCGCGCCGCGCCTCGTTCTCGATCAGACCAAGCGGGACTGATCCCTCAGGTGCTGATCTTCAGCGCGAGCGCGTGGATTCGCCCGACAAGATCCTTGCCCAGCGCCTCGTGCACTGCGCGATGCCGTTCGACCCGGTTCATCGGCGCGAACGCCTCCGAGGCGATCGTCACGCGGAAATGGCTTTCCCCGCCTTCCTGGTAGCCCGCGTGCCCGCGGTGCCGTTCGCTGTCGTCCACGACCTCGAGGCGTCTTGGGTGGAACGTCTCCTCGAGCCGCGAGTGGATTTCCTCGGTCACCGTCATTTTTGCATCTCGCCTCTTCAATCCCCGGCGCAAAACACTAAACTCGGCGGTCCGAGTCGAAAAGGCCCCGTCCATGAGCAAGAGTGATCCCTTCGGTTTCGACCTGCGCATCTCTTCGGACAAGAAGAAGCGCCAGCGCGGCCGCCGCGGCATGTCCGGGGCGTTCGAAACCTCGACGCGGGTGTGCGAGCATCCCGGATGCACCGAATCCGGGCAGTACCGCGCCCCGAAATCGCCCGACACGCTCGACGACTACTATTGGTTCTGCCGGGATCATGTCCGCGACTACAATCTGAAATGGAACTTCTTCTCGGGCGCGTCCGAGGATGAACTCGACGCGCAACTCGACAAGGACCGCGTCTGGGAACGCGAGACGAAGCCGTTCAGCAAGCCCGAGGAGCAGCGCGCCTGGGCCCGGCTCGGCGTCGACGATCCCCACCAGATCCTGGGCGAGAACGCGACGCGCAATCCCGGCAAGGCCACGACCGGCGCCCGGAAGCTGCCGCCGACGGAACGCCGCGCGCTCGACATCCTCGAAGCGAAGGACTTCTGGTCGAAAACGGAAATTCGCAAGCAGTACAAGAGTCTGGTCAAGGATCTTCATCCTGACATGAATGCCGGCAACAGGGCGGACGAAGAGCGTCTGCAGGAGGTCGTCTGGGCCTGGGACCAGCTCAAGGACAGCCGCAACTTCCAATCCTGAGACGACGCGACGCACCCGCCGCCCTATCCGCCCGCCGCGACCTCGCCCGCGCCCGGCGCGACCGGCCGTTGGAGCGGAAGCGGCGGCCACCATCCGGGCAGCCGGCCCTCGGCGGTCCTCGAACCCGGCGGCCGAACCCACGGGTCGGGTCGCGTCCAGGCATAGGCGATCGCCGTCAGATCGACCCCGGGATCGACGTAGAGCTGCACCGGGCGCCCGTTGAGCGACTTCTCGATCCGGGCGTAGACCTCGATATCGGGGGCGCCGGCCTCGATCGCCCGCTCCTCCAGCTTGCGGGCGAAGTCGTGGATCAGGTCGGTGCGCGTGAGGATCGCGTGCGCCTGCCGGGACGACATCACATCGTGCGGATCGATCTCGAGCCGTGCGCCGGTCTCGGGCCAGACCACGGTGAAGACGCCTTCCGCGTCGCGGTCGTAGATCCGCATCCGCCAGGAGAAACGGTGCCCGTCGCCGGTCCAGCCCACGAGATTGGGAAAGAACAGCTGCCGCTGCGGCGCCGCGATCTGCGCGGCGAACCACAGCGCGAGCAGCAGGAGAAGCGCCGGGCCGGGCCGCGGCACGGAGGGCGGCCGCACCTCCGGCACGGGCGGCAGCCGCTCGAACAGGCCCAGCGCGCGGCGGGCGAGGCGCTGCGGCCAGTCCGGCGCGAAGAAGATCGTGGTGATCGCGATGGTAATCCAGGGAAAGATCCCGATGTTGAACAGGATCGCGTTCGAGACGTGGAAGCCGCAGTAGATCAGGAAGATCCCCAGCCGCGTTCGGTGCCACAGGAGAAGCGGCGCGCCGAGGACATGGAGCCCGACCGTCCCCCATGCCCCCGCGAGGATCACCCAGTCGTACTGGAAGAGCGGTCCCAGCAGCACCTCGTCGGACCGCGCACGCAGCCACATGCCGAGGGGTTCGCCCCTCAGCCAGTCGTCGGTGATCTTCACGATGCCCGCGTAGATCAGGATGATCTCGGTCTGGAGCTTCACCGCCGCGACGGGCCAGCGCGCAATCCACTCCGACCGCGCCACGAGGCCCCACCGCGCGTCGAGCGAGAATGCCCGGTTCGCCGGCGCCAGGGCCAGCAGGATCGCGTAGAGCAGGACCATGTAGTTGTGGTTGAGGTACTGCGCCTTGTCGAGCAGGAAGAAGTAGCCGAAGACGAGAACGAAGCCCCAGATCGCGGCGCGGTAGAACAGCCCCAGCATCACGAGGAAGGCGAAGACGCCGACGAGGCCCCAGGCGAAGTAGATGAAGGGCTCGGGCAGCGGCCGGATGACGTCGAGGCCGAAATAGGGGAAGGTCCAGTCGGGCTCCACGTAGTAGCGGTAGATCCGGTCGTACTTGAAGTACCGGTAGCAGTCCCAGACCAGGATCGCGCCGAAGAGGATCCGCACCGCCGCCAGCGACTGGATGCTCACCGGCGTCGCCGCCCAGTCCGCCAGCCGCGTCGTCCAGTCCCGCGTCGCGATCCCCATGCTTCAGCCTCCGCCGTCGTTTCGCGAGGATGTCATACCGCTCCGCCCGCACACGCCAATAAACCCGGGGATTATTCGAGGCTGCCCGCGTAAACCCGCGGTCTATCCGGGCAGGTCGGGGCTTTCCCGCGCTGCCTGCGCGCCTATGATCGCAGCCATGAGCGACACCGCGCCAGGCCCGGTCATCGTCTACGACGGCGAATGCCCCTTTTGCGCCGCCTACGTGCGGATGACCCGGCTCCGCGAGAGCGCGGGGCCGGTGCGGCTCGTCGACGCGCGGGAGGGCGGACCCGAGGTCGACGAGGCGCGTGCCGCCGGGCTCGACCTCGACCGGGGCATGGTCGTGAAACTCGATGGCCGGCTCTATCACGGGGACGCGGCGATGACGGCTCTGGCGCTCCTCACGACGCAGTCCGGGGCGTTCAACCGGCTGATGCGGGCGCTGTTCCGCCGCCCCTCCCTCGCCCGGGTTCTCTACCCGCCGATGGTCGCGGGACGGAACCTCACGCTGCGGCTTCTGGGGCGCCGGCGGATCGGAGCGGGCTGACCCCCTTCCCCTTGCCCTTGCCGGGGATATGTTGCACCACACGCCCGATGCCCTCGCGGGGAGAACGGAAGGACGCAGCATGGCCGACGGCACGATGGATCCGAACGCGAAACCTACCGAGGACATCTCGGTCCGGGAGGTCTTCGGGATCGACACCGACATGGTGATCCGGGGGTTCGCGAACCGGACGGATCGGGTGCCCGAGATCGACACCACCTACAAGTTCGACCCCGACACCACCCTCGCCATTCTGGCGGGGTTCTCGCACAACCGCCGCGTCATGATCCAGGGCTACCACGGCACCGGCAAGTCGACCCACATTGAACAGGTGGCAGCGCGGCTCAACTGGTCCTGCGTCCGCGTCAATCTCGACAGCCACATCAGCCGGATCGACCTGATCGGCAAGGATGCGATCAAGCTGCGCGAGGGCGTTCAGGTGACCGAGTTCCAGGAAGGCATCCTGCCTTGGGCGCTGCGGAGCCCGACGGCCATCGTCTTCGACGAATACGACGCCGGCCGCCCCGACGTGATGTTCGTGATCCAGCGCGTGCTCGAGCACGACGGCAAGCTCACGCTGCTCGACCAGAACGAGATCATCACGCCGCACAAGTACTTCCGGCTCTTCGCCACGGCGAATACCGTGGGTCTCGGCGACACGACGGGCCTCTACACCGGCGTCCAGCAGATCAACCAGGCGCAGATGGACCGCTGGAGCCTCGTCGCCACGCTGAACTACCTCAGCCACGACGCGGAGACGGCGATCGTGCTCGCCAAGTCGCCGCACTACAATACCGAGAAGGGCCGCAAGACGGTGAGCCAGATGGTGACGGTCGCCGACCTCACGCGGACCGCCTTCATGAACGGCGACCTCTCCACCGTCATGAGCCCGCGCACGGTGATCACCTGGGCGCAGAATGCCGAGATCTTCCGGTCGCTCGGCTACGCCTTCCGGCTGACGTTCCTCAACAAGTGCGACGAACTCGAACGGCAGACGGTCGCCGAATTCTATCAGCGCTGCTTCGACGAGGAACTTCCCGAGAGCGCGGCCTCGATGAGCCTCGGCTAAGGGCGGCGGCGCCCGCCGCCCCTCCTGTGTCAAACCGGCCCCGGGGCCAGGGCCGCGTCATCGGCACGTCCGCCCCGGCGCAACCCTCGGCCGCAGACCCCGATCAGTCGAGTTCCGCGCAGGCCACGGGCAGCGTGACGTGCGCGGGCACGCCCTCGAGCGACTGGACGCTGTCGGGGAGGTCGGTGCCTTCCGGGACACCGTGGACGAAGACCACGCGACGCGCCATGGCGAGCGGGGTCTGATGCTCCGACCCGACCGCCGCGGAGAGCGAGGACAGGTCGACCGTCTGCCTGTAGCTCAACTGGCCGCTGCCATCCGCCGCCGGATAGGTGTCGGTCTGGATGATGAGGCTCGCGGGCTCGGCCGAGAACGGGATCATCGTGATACCGGCCGCCTCGCGGGTCTCGATCAGATCGACGAAGCCATCGCCGTTCGCGTCCGCGTCCTCTCCCGGACAGGCCGACTCGCCGGGGTCGGGTTCGGGGAAGCCGTGCACATGGGCGAGGTGCATCCCCGGCGAGAGCCCCTCGGCCTCGAGCATCAGCGTCAGGTCGCCGTTCTCGGACATGATCGAGGCCGTGCCGGAGACGGGCGTGCCGCCGATCGAGTTCACCGGGCGCAGCTCTCCGGAGACGTCTATCGTCTCGGCATCGCCGTCGGTCTGGGCGGCGACCGGGGCCGCGGCCAGAAGCACCGCGGCGATGGCGAGCGTGTCGCGTAGATGGGACATGTGAGTTCCTTTCCAAGATGATGGCGGTGCATCCGCCTCACCGCCGCAACGAAGGCGGCTCCGCAATGTTCCGGACGCGGGACAGCATGTCCCCTTGCCATTTCCCCGGCGGGCGCGACATACAGACGGCGATGACCCGCAACGCCGACAACCCCGCCGATCCGTTCAAGAAGGCCCTCGCCGAGGCCACCAAGGTCATGGCCGACGATCCGGATCTGACGGTGAGCTACTCCGTCGACCCGCCGGGCATGACGAACGACGCGGTGCGCCTGCCGCAGATCAGCCGCCGCATGACCCGGGACGAGGTCCTGCTCGCGCGCGGGACGGCGGATGCCTTCGCGCTGCGCCGGAAGTACCACGATACCGGCACGTTCAACCGCTACCAGCCGCAGGGCCAGATGGCGCGCGATCTCTACGAGGCGATGGAATCGGCCCGCTGCGAGGCCGTAGGCGCCCACGAGATGCCCGGCACCGCCGGCAACATCGACGCCAAGATCGCGGCGGAGGCAGAGCGCAAGGGCTATTCCCAGATCATGCAGACGGCCGACGCGCCGCTCGCCACGGCGGCCGGCTACCTGATCCGCCACCTCGCCACCGGACGACCCGCGCCGAAGGGCGCCAGCAACGTCATGGAGTTGTGGCGCGGGTTCATCGAGGAACAGGCGGCCGGTTCGCTCGAGACACTCGAGGACACGCTGAAGGACCAGACCGCCTTCGCGCGCCTCGCCCGGAAGATCATCGAGGATCTGGGCTACGGCGACCAGCTGGGCGACGACCCCGACATGGAGAACGACGAGGACGAGGACGAGGCCGAGGGCGGCGACGACGAGGACCAGCCCGACCAGCAGGGATCGGACGCGAAGGAGGACGAGACGGAAGCCTCGCCCGAGCAGTCCCAGGACGAAACGCAGGATGCGTCCGAGGCGCAGGTCTCGATGGACGATCTGTCGGAAATGGAGATGGGCGAGGAGGCGGAGCTTCCCGAAGGCGAAGCGCCGCTCGAACCGCCGCCCCCCGCTCCGGTCAGCGAGGCGGATCCGAACTACACCGTCTACACCACCGATTTCGACGAGGAGATCCGCGCCGAGGAGCTGGCAGAGGCCGCCGAGCTCGAACGCCTGCGCGCCTATCTCGATCAGCAGCTGGAACCGCTCAAGGGAGCGGTCGGCCGGCTGGCGAACAAGCTGCAGCGGCGGCTTCAGGCGCAGCAGAACCGCAGCTGGGAATTCGACCGCGAGGAAGGCATCCTCGACGCCGGGCGGCTGGCGCGCGTGGTCGCGAACCCGACGACGCCGCTGTCCTTCAAGGTCGAGAAGGATACCGAGTTCCGCGACACCGTGGTGACGCTTCTGCTCGACAACTCAGGCAGCATGCGCGGCCGGCCGATCTCGATCGCGGCGATCTGCGCCGACGTGCTCGCCCGGACGCTGGAGCGCTGCCAGGTCAAGGTCGAGATCCTCGGATTCACGACGCGCGCCTGGAAGGGCGGGCAATCGCGCGAAAGGTGGCTCGCTGCGGGACGCGAGCAGCAGCCGGGGCGGCTCAACGACCTGCGCCACATCCTCTACAAGACCGCCGACACGCCTTGGCGGCGCGCGCGCCAGAACCTCGGCCTGATGATGAAGGAAGGTCTCCTGAAGGAGAACATCGACGGCGAGGCGCTCGAATGGGCGCACCGGCGGATGCAGGGCCGGCCCGAATCGCGCAAGATCCTGATGGTGATCTCGGACGGCGCGCCGGTGGACGATTCGACGCTTTCGGTGAACCCCGCCAACTACCTCGAGAAGCACCTGCGCGACGTCATCGGCATGGTCGAGCGCAAGCGCATCGTCGAACTGATCGCGATCGGCATCGGCCATGACGTGACGCGCTATTACCAGCATGCCGTGACGATCACCGACGTGGAGCAGCTGGCCGGCGCGATGACCGAGCAGCTGGCCACGCTCTTCGACAAGGATCCGCGCGCGCGGGCGAAGATCTTCGGGCTGAAGAAGGCAAGCTGATGTTGCAGAGCTTCGAGGCCACCTCCTCGCCCGAACAGGGTCCGCCACGGCTCAAGGCGCTGCGGCGCGAAATGGCGGCGGAAGGGCTCGACGGGTTTCTCGTGCCCCGCGCCGACGCGCATCAGGGCGAATACGTCGCCCCCCGCGACGAGCGGCTCGCTTGGCTGACCGGCTTCACCGGATCGGCGGGATTCGCGGCGGTGCTGCAGGAGATCGCGGGGATCTTCGTCGACGGCCGCTACCGGGTGCAGGTCAGGGCGCAAGTGGCGGAGGACTTCACCCCCGTGGACTGGCCCGACCGAAAGCTCGGCCCCTGGCTGAAGGACCAGCTTCCGCACGGGGGCAAGGTCGGGTTCGACCCCTGGCTCCATACCGCGGGCGAGATCGAGACGATCGAGAAGGCCCTCGACGGCACCGGCATCCACCTGTCCCCGGTTCCGAACCTCATCGACCGCATCTGGGAGGATCAGCCCGGTCCGCCCGCGGGCAAGGTGAGCCACCAGCCGGTGGAGCGCGCCGGAGAAGCCTCGCGCGACAAGATCGCGCGGATGGCGGAGATCGTCCATGAGGCGGGACAGACGGCGGCGGTGCTCACCCTGCCCGATTCGATCTCGTGGCTCCTCAACATCCGCGGTTCGGATCTTCCCCGGAACCCGGTCGTCCATGCCTTCGCGATCCTGCACGACGACGGGCGCGTCTCCCTGTTCCTCGAGCCCGGAAAGGTCGCCCACCTCGGGCCCGATCCGCTGATCGACGTCCGGCCGCCGGAGGAGTTCGACCCCGCCCTGCGCGCGCTCCACTCCCCCGTCCGGGTCGACAAGGCGACCGCGCCGCTGGCGGTCGGCCGCAGACTGGAGGACGCCGGGATCTCGGTCACCTGGGGTGACGACCCCTGCATCCTCGCCAAGGCGAGGAAGAACGCGGTCGAGATCGCCTGCACGCGCGAGGCGCACCTGCGCGACGGCGCGGCGATGGTGGAGTTTCTCGCCTGGCTCGATCACGAGGCGCCGAAGGGCAAGCTGACCGAGATCGAGGTGGTGACCAAGCTCGAGAGCGTCCGCCGCGCGACGAACGCGCTTCACGACATCTCCTTCGAGACGATCTGCGGCGCGGGTCCGAACGGCGCGATCGTGCATTACCGCGTCACCGAGGGCACGAACCGCGGGATCAATCCCGGCGAACTGCTGCTGATCGATTCCGGCGGGCAGTATGTCGACGGAACGACCGACATCACCCGCACCGTCGCCGTTGGCGCGGCGACGGACGTTCAGCGCGGCTGCTTCACGCGGGTGCTGCAGGGCATGATCGCGATCAGCCGGGCGCGCTGGCCGCGCGGCCTCGCCGGGCGCGACCTCGACGCGCTGGCCCGCGCCCCGCTCTGGATGGCCGGGATGGACTACGACCACGGAACGGGCCACGGCGTGGGCGTGTTCCTGTCGGTCCACGAAGGGCCGCAGCGGCTGTCGCGGATCTCCGAGGTGCCGCTGGAACCGGGGATGATCCTGTCGAACGAGCCCGGCTACTACCGCGAGGGCGCCTTCGGCATCCGCATCGAGAACCTCGTCGTCGTGGGCGAGGCTGACAGGATCGCCGACGACCGCGACCAGCTGTGCTTCGACACGCTGACCTTCGTGCCGATCGACCGCCGGCTCGTCGACACGGCGCTGCTGTGTCCGGGCGAGCGCAGCTGGATCAACCGGTACCACGCCGAGGTGCGCGACAGGATCGGCCCGCGCGTCGGTCCGAAGTCGAAGGCCTGGCTCGACGCGGTGACGCGTCCGATCTGACGTTTGCACGTCAAGGCGGCGCTGCTAATCTCCGGCTTCCAAGGGAAGGGCAAGAAACATGGCAGACCACATCAAGACCCGCAAGGCGGGAGGCACCTGGGTCGTACGCGCCGGGGGCGCGGTGCTTGGCGAATCGAACGACGCGCTTGAACTGGTCGAGGGCTCCGCTCCACCGGTGATCTATTTCCCGCGCGGCGACATCGCGATGGCCTTTCTCGAGAAGACCGACAAGACGACGACCTGCCCCCACAAGGGCGAGGCGAGCTACTATTCCATCGTGACGAAGTCGACGACGCTCGAGAACGCCGCGTGGTCCTACGAGGATCCCAAGGAGGGCATGCGCGACATCGAGGATCACCTGGCCTTCCACCCCAGCGACACGGTCGCGGTGGAGCAGGTCTGAACTGCGGTCAGGAATGCTCCTCCGCCGCCGTCGCGGCAAGCGCGCGGTTGTAGGCGCGGAGCGCGTCAACCTGGTAGAGCGCGCCGAGGATCTCCGGCGCCTCGCCGCCCGACCCCATGCGGACCACGGCGATGAACTGGCGGTTCTCGCGCTCGAAGATCGGCATCGCCGCCTCCAGAGTGGCGTTGCCGTCGATGTAGTAGCCCGCCTCGATCGCCTCCCAGATGGCGTCGGACGGCGCGCAGCGGGGGTCGTCGGGCTTTCGCATCACGTTCCGAACGCGGAACATTCCGAGCAGGTAGGCCTGCGGCCCGGCGGCGAGGTGAATCCCGCGCCGTTCTAGCTGGCTGAGGAAGAACGACCGGTGGACGAGCCGCGAGGACAGCGCGCTCGACAGCGAGACCGTCACCATGACCGCGAGCCCCGTCTGCCAGTCGCCGGTCAGTTCGAACACGATCAGCGTGGTCGAGATCGGCGCGCCGAGGACGGCGGCCGAGACCGCGCCCATCCCGGCGAGCGCATAGAGCGTGCCGGAGCCGGAGACTTCGGGAAACAGCGGCGTCGCGATCAGACCGAATGCCAGCCCGGTCATCGCGCCCACCATCAGCGAAGGCGAAAAGACGCCGCCGCCCATCCGCCCGCCCATGGTGATCGCGACCGCGACGACCTTGACGATGGTGAAGACGATGGCCTCGTGCAGAAGAAGCTGGCCGGTCAGCGCGGCCGAGGTCGTCTCGTAGCCCACGCCGATGATATGCGGGAAGGCGATGGCGATGCCGCCCAGAAGCGCCCCGGCGACCGCCGGCCTGAGGATCCGGGGAAGCCGGGTCTTCCGCTGCACCCAGGTCCCCATGTCGTCGGCCCAGAAGATCGCCCGCATCATGACGACGGCGACCAGCCCGCAGACGAGCCCAAGGATGAGGAAGGCGGGAAGCTCGACGTAGAATTCGAGAAGCGTGCCCTCGGTGAGGGAAAATTCGGTCACCCCGCCGAATTCCAGCCGGTTGATCACCGTTCCCGCCGCGCTCGCGATGGCGATGGGCGCGAAGGAGTGCACGGCGAAATGACGGAGCACCACTTCCAGTGCGAAGAGCGCCCCGGCGATGGGGGCGTTGAATGAGGCCGACACGGCGGCGGCCACGGCACATCCCAGAAGATCGCGCCCGGTGATGCCGCTCGCGTTGATCCGGTCGGAGATCCAGCTCGAGATCACGCCGGCGAGGTGCACGACCGGCCCCTCGCGCCCCGTCGAGCCGCCGGAGGACAGCGTGATGAGCGAGGCCAGCGCCGAGGCGAGGCCCGCCTTCGTCTCGACCCTGCCGTCCTTGAGGGCCGCGCCCTCGATGACGTCGGCCACCGACCGCACGCGCCCGTCGTCGGTGAACCAGTTCAGGATGATTCCCACGGCCAGGCCGCCGCAGATCGGGATGATCAGGATCCAGTACCACTCCAGCGTCTCGGCGAAGGAATGGATCGTCCGGACGTCGTCGGTGCCGTAGAGCGTGGTCTGGAGCCAGCTGATCCCGAGCCGGAAGAACAGCGCCGCGAACCCGGCCGCGATGCCGATGACGAGTGCGATGAACCAGAACTGGATCTGGCCCGGGCCCTTCTCGACCAGCGTCGTCCAGCCGCCACGGAACAGGGTGACGGCTTCGTCGAGCCTGGTGCGTATGATCGAGCGGTCCGGAGCGTCCATCGATCCGTGGCGTCTCGCGGGCCCTGTTTCCCCCCAGCCTTCCCCGGACCGCCCGCATGGCCTAGGGTCGCGCCCGGCGGCGGGGCCTCCGGGTACCCCACCTCTAGGGCATGGCGCGGCGGGCTCCAAGGGCGATTCCCCCCGCATCTCCGCGGCAGGGAGGGAAAACAGGGTGACGGTCGACAATCCCCGGGACATCGCGGGGGCTTTTGCCGAAGCGTGGATGGCGCGGGACGCCGATGCGCTCGCCCGGCTCTTCGCGCCCGACGCGGATTTCGTGAACGTGGTGGGCATCTGGTGGGAGGACCGCGAGGCGATACGCACGGCGCATCACTACGGCCTCACCACCTTCTTCCGGGACTCGCGGCTCGTGGTGGGGCGCACCAAGTTGCGCCGGATCGAAGAGGACGCGGCGGTGGTGCACGCGCGCATGTCGCTCACCGGCCAGCGCGCGCCCGACGGGTCCGAGGCGGGACGGCGGACGACGATCCTCGCCTTCGTCATGGCGCGGCAGCAGGACGGCGGCTGGCTCTGCGTCGCGGCGCAGAACACCGACGTCGTGCCGGGGCGCGAAACCTTCGAGCGGACGGGCGACGACCTGATCGCGCGCGATTACCGGTGAGGGTCAGACCCCGAGCAGCGCCCGCGCGGCGGCCCGCGCCTCGTCGGTGACGGTATCGCCCGACAGCATCCGCGCGATCTCGTCCACCCGCGCCGCGGCATCGAGCGGCACGACCCGGCTGATCGTCATGTCGCCCGAGACCGATTTTTCCACCCGCCAATGGTGATGCCCGAGCGCCGCCACCTGCGGCGAATGGGTGACGACCAGCACCTGCGCGCCGTGGGCGAGCGCGGCCAGACGCCGGCCCACCGCGTCCGCCGTGGCCCCGCCCACCCCGCGGTCGATCTCGTCGAAGATCAGCGTGAGGCCCGAGGTTCCCGACGTCAGGCAGACCTTGAGCGCGAGCAGGAAGCGTGACAGCTCGCCGCCCGAGGCGATGCGGTTGAGCGGGCCGGACGGCGCGCCGGGGTTCGTCGCGACGGTGAAGGCGACCGCGTCGCGTCCCTCGGGCCCCGGCTCGCCCGCGTAGATCGCGGTGGAAAACACCGCGCGCTCCATCCTGAGGGGCGCCAGTTCCGCCGTCATCGCCCGGTCGAGGCGCGCCGCCGCTTCGGCCCGCGCCGTCCCCAGCGCCTCCGCCGCCGCCTCGTAGGCCGCTTCGGCCTCGGCCACCGCCGCCTTCAGCGCCTCGAGATCCGCCGCGCCGCTGTCGAGCGCGGCGAGCTTGCCGCGCAATTCCTCCGCCAGCGCCCCGAGGTCGTCCGGCAGCACGCCGTGCTTACGCGCCAGGCCGCGGATCGCGAAAAGCCGCTCCTCGACCGCCTCCAGCTCGCCCGGATCGAAGGCCATCGCCTCGAGCGCGCGCTCGACCCCCTGCGCCGCCTCGCCAAGCTCGGTGAACGCGCGTTCGAGCGCGGCCAGCGGCGCGTCGAGCGTCCCCTCCGCCCGGTCCGCCGCCCCCTCGAGCCACCGGGCTGCGTCGGTCATGAGACCCTCCGCCCCCTGCTCGCCGAGCGCGGCCGACGCCCTGGCGATGTCTTCGCGGATCTTCTCGGCCCCCTGCATCAGCCGCCGCCGCTGGTCGAGCGCCGCGTCCTCGCCCGGCTCGGGGTCGAGCGCATCGAGTTCGCCCACTGCGTGGCGCAGGAAGTCCTCCTCGGCCTTCAGCGCCGTGACCCGTGCCTCGGCCCCGGCCAGCGCCTTGCGTGCCTGTCCCAGGCGCCGCCACGCGCCGCGCGTCTCGGACACCAGCGGATCGAGCCCGCCGAAGGCGTCGAGCAGTTGCCGGTGTCCGCGCGGATTGAGAAGCCCCCGGTCGTCGTGCTGCCCGTGCAGTTCCACCAGCGTGTCCGACAGCGCGCGCAGCACCTCGCCCGAGGCGCGGCGGTCGTTGATATAGGCGGTCTTGCGCCCGTCGCGCGCGTTGACGCGCCGCAGGATCAACTCGTCGGCGCGTCCGAAGCCCGCCTCCTCGAGCACCCTCCAGCCGGGATGATCCTCCGAAAGCTGGAACTCGGCCACGACCTCGCCCTGCTCCGCGCCGGTCCGCACCAGATCGGCCCGGCCGCGCCAGCCCAGCACGAATCCGAGCGCATCGAGCAGGATCGACTTTCCCGCCCCGGTCTCGCCCGTCAGCACGTTGAGCCCCGGCTGAAAGTCGAGTTCCAACCGGTCGATGATGAGCATGTCGCGGATATCGAGGCTCCGCAGCATCAGGTGGCGTGCCTCCCGATCAGAGCCACTCGCCGCGGACCGTCTGACGCCAGACGGTCGAGAGCCAGCCGGTCGGCTGCGCCTCGGGCCGGAGGCCCTGCCCCGTCAGAAGCGTGAAGGCGTCCTGATACCAGTCCGTCGACTGGAAGTTGTAGCCGAGGATCGCGCCGGCGGTCTGCGCCTCGTCGGTCTGACCGAGCGCGAGGAACGCTTCGGTCAGGCGGTAGAGCGCCTCGGGCGTTTGCGTCGTCGTCTGGAAGTTCTCGACGACGACGCGGAAGCGGTTGATCGCCGCCTGGTAGTTTCCGCGCTTCAGGTAATACCGCCCGATCTCCATTTCCTTCGCGCCAAGGTGATCGAAGGCGAGGTCGAATTTCAGGATCGCCGAGCGGGCGTATTCGCTGTCGGGATGCTCCTCGATCACGCGACGGAGCGCCTGCAGCGCCTGGAAGGTCAGCCCCTGATCGCGGCCGACGTCGTCGATCTGGTCGTAGTAGCTGAGCGCGAGGAGATATTTGGCATAGGCCGCGTCCTCGTCGGCGGGATAGAAGTCGATGAAGCGCTGCGCCGCCGCCCGCGCGCTTTCGTAGTCGCGGTCGCGGTGGTAGGCGAAGGTCTGCATGATCAGCGCCCGCTTGGCCCATTCCGAATAGGGATAGAGCCGCTCGACCTCGCCGAAGAACCGCGCCGCCTCCTCGGGGTTCTGGGTCTCGAGTTCCAGTTCGGCGCGCTGGTAGATCTCTTCGGCCGTGAAGGTCTCGAGCGGCCTCTGGCGGTCGGCCGGACCCTCGCCGCACCCGGCCAGACCGAGCGCCAGAACGACAGACGCCATCGCAATCCGAGGTTTCGCACCGGCACCTGCCATCTCGCCTTCCCCACGTCCCGGGCTCATGCAGTTCGCGTCCCGGCCCCTTGATTGCCGGTGTCCTAGCACAGAAAAAATCGGGGCAAAACGCCTTTGCGCCTCAGGCGGCGAAGGCGAGATCCGTTCGTGTGACGCCGGCACCGGGCAGCCTTGCGGACTCGGTCTCCGACAGCGGAACCATGCGGAACGCCGTCGGCCGCGCGAACAGCGTCTTGAGCAGCGCGTTCGTCATCGCGTGCCCGGCCCGCTCGGCCGTGTAGCGCCCGAGGATCGGCATTCCGGCCAGCGCCAGATCGCCCAACGCGTCGAGCATCTTGTGCCGCACCGCCTCGTCGGCATGACGCAGCCCGCCCGGCGTGAGCACCGCATCGCCTTCGACCACGACCGCGTTGTCGTAGGAGCCTCCGAGCGCGAGCCCCTTCGCCTTCATCTCCGCCACGTCGGAACTCCGGCAGAAGGTCCGGCTGTCGGCGAGTTCATGCACGAAGGCCCCGTTCGACATCACGAGGTGCTTTTCCTGCCGCCCGATCGCGGTGTCCGAGAACTCGATGCCGAACGCGATCTCCAGCGTCTCGGCCGGATCCAGCCGCGCGAAGGCCGCCCCGTTCCGGACTTCGACCGCGTCGACAAGCTCTATCGCGCGCACCGGCGCCGCCTGGCGGCGGATGCCGCGCCCGAGGATGCCCCGGACGAAGGGCGCCGCACTGCCGTCGAGGATCGGAACTTCCGGCCCGTCGATCTCGATCAGGAGGTTGTGGATGCCGCAGCCGGCGACCGCCGCCATCACGTGTTCGATCGTTGTCACCGAAACCCCGGAAGAGTTGGCGATCTTCGTGCAGAGCGACGACGAGACGACGGAATCCCAGCGCGCGGCGATCAGCCCGTCTCGGGACGCGGCGTCGGTGCGGCGAAACCAGATGCCGAATTCGGCGGAGGCGGGGCGCAATGTCATGCGCGCCGCACAGCCCGTGTGGAGGCCCGCGCCTTCGAATGTCACCGGAGATTTAATTGTTGACTGCACGTCGGTCCCATTTCGCACTGCGCCCTCTGCGGGCTCAACCCGAAGTAGGAAGTGCCGCAGAAGACCTCAACTCAATCTTTGCAACACTCTGAAACACGGCCCATAAGCGTCGGCGGGAAAACGCCCGTTCACGAAGTCGTCAGGTTCAAGTCATTGGTTCAAAAAGAAAAGAGCCAGCGAACGCTGGCCCTTTTCCTGTGGATAACGTGATTCGGATCAGTTCGCCTGGCGGCGCAGGAACGCGGGGATCTCGATCTTCTCCTGCTCGGGCGACATCTCGTCCTCCTCGACCGCCTGACGCACCTGAGGCTGCTGGCGGACCTGCGGCTGGGCGCGCTGGACCGTTTCCGATGGGTGGCCGGTCATTCTGTTGATGAGCGAATTGATCCCGAAACGGGGACGATCACCGACCGCTTCGGCCTGCCGCACGGGAGCGGCGGGAGCGCTGGCGCGTTCCTCCCCGCCCGGTGCGCGGCGCACGGCCGCCTGCAGCCGCGAGAGCGCCTCCGGCGACGGCGTCCCCGGGCTCCGCCCCGCATGCTGCGCCGCGGGCTCGGGCCGGTATGCCGGTCGGGGAAGATCGTCCTCGTCGTACATCGAGGCCGGGGGCTGGTCCCGCCCGGCGGTCTCCGGCTCGAAGCCTTCGAAGAGCGAGGGCTCCTCTTCCGCCTCCGGCGCGACCTCGGCGGCAGACTGCTGGGCGAAGTCGTCCTCGGCTGGCGCGTCCGGCTCGGCCGGCTCCTCGATGCGCTGCGGCTGCTCGAGCGGGCGCGCCATCGACCGGCGCGGCACCGGTGTTTCGGCCGTGTTGTCGGTCGCGTCGATGCCGGTGGCGACGACGCTGACGCGCATCATGCCCTCCATGTCGGTGTCGAGCGTCGAGCCCACGATGATGTTGGCCTCTGGGTCCACCTCCTCGCGGATCCGGTTCGCCGCCTCGTCGAGCTCGAAGAGGGTCAGGTCGTAGCCGCCCGTGATGTTGATGAGTACGCCCTTGGCGCCCTTGAGGCTGATCTCGTCGAGCAGCGGATTGGCGATGGCCTTTTCGGCGGCCTGGATCGCCCGATCCTCGCCGTTCGCCTCGCCCGTGCCCATCATCGCCTTGCCCATCTCGTCCATCACCGCGCGGACGTCGGCGAAGTCGAGGTTGATGAGGCCCGGGCGCACCATGAGGTCGGTCACGCCCTTGACGCCCTGATAGAGCACGTCGTCGGCCATCGAGAACGCCTCGGTAAAGGTCGTCTTCTCGTTGGCCAGGCGGAACAGGTTCTGGTTCGGGATGATGATCAGGGTATCGACCATCTTCTGGAGATTCTCGACGCCGTCCTCGGCGAGGTGCATCCGCTTGCCGCCCTCGAACTGGAACGGCTTGGTGACGACGCCGACCGTCAGGACGCCGAGCTCGCGGGCGGCCTGCGCGATGATCGGCGCGGCTCCGGTCCCGGTGCCACCGCCCATGCCCGCGGTGATGAAGCACATGTGCGCCCCGGCGAGGTGGTCGACGATCTCCTCGATGGTCTCCTCGGCGGCGGCGGCGCCCACCGACGGACGCGCGCCCGCGCCCAGACCTTCGGTGACCTTCACCCCCATCTGGATCTTGTGCGGCGCGTTCGACTGCGCGAGCGCCTGCGCATCGGTGTTGGCGACGACGAACTCGACCCCGTCGAGCATCTTCTCGATCATGTTGTTCACGGCGTTTCCGCCGGCGCCGCCGACGCCGAAAACCGTGATCCGGGGCTTCAGGTCCGCCTGCTGGGGCATCATCAGGTTCAATGTCATCGATCTGTCCGCCTGTTCTTGCGCACCCGGGCGAGGCGCGTCGTTTTCTTCACCGGGAGGTCTGCTGCCGATTTGGCTGCACATTAGTGAAACCCCGCCCGAAGGTCACGAAAAAAACATAAACCTCCCACAAAATCTGGGCTGTTCGGAGCCGCTGCCGGCAGCATCTTGCCGGCGCGTAAACATGTTGTGGTTACCAGTTGTCTTTGAACCATTTTACCGCTCTCCTGAGCGATCTGCCGCCCAGCCCGTCGACGGGAATCTCGAAATCCCACCACTCGTCCTGCGGGTGTGCCGCGAACAGGCACAACCCCACGGAGCTCGAAAACGCCGCGCCCGTCGCCGCCTGCGGAAGCCCCTGGACACGGAGCGGGCGTCCGATTCTCACCTGCTGTCCGAGGATCTTGGGCGCGAGGCCGTCGAGCCCCGGAACCTGGCTTCCGCCCCCCGTGAGCACGATCTGCTGCGACGGCAGGTGTTCGAAGCCCGCCGCGTCGAGCCGCGCCCGGACCTCTTCGAGGATCTCCTCGACCCGCGGCCGCATGATCCCGATGAGTTCCGCCCGGCTGACCGTGCGCCGGTCGAGCTCCCAGTCGCCGGTGTCGCGGCCGAGTTCGATCATCTCGCGGTCGTCCATCCCGGTCGCCACGAGCCCGCCGTGGAACGTCTTGATCCGCTCGGCCGTCGCCATCGGGATCTGCAGCCCCTTCGAGATGTCGAGCGTGACGTGGTCCCCGCCGAGACGTACGGTGTCGGCGTAGATCATGTGCTTCTTCATGAAGATCGAAAGGCCGGTCGTCCCGCCGCCCATGTCGATGCAGGCCGCGCCGAGCTCCTGTTCGTCTTCGACGAGGCTCGACACGCCCGACACGTAGGCCGACGAGGCCAGCCCCGCGAGTTCGAGGTCGCAGCGCTTGATGCAGTAGAGGATGTTCTGGATCGCCTTGGTGTCGATCGTCAGCATGTGCATGTCGCAGGCGAGCCGCTGGCCGTTCTGCCCGCGCGGGTCGGCGAGCCCGCTCCGGTGGTCGAGCGCGAAATTCACCGGCTGGGCGTGCAGCACGTCGCGCCCGTCGCCGTAGTCCGGCACGTCGCAGGCGGCGAGCACGTGCGCCACGTCGGCCTCGCCCACCTGCCCGCCCTGGATGTCCGCCTCCCCGGCCAGACCGTAGGACCGCGGCTGTCCGCCCGAGAAGCAGGCGATCGCATGGTCGACCCGCACGTTCGCCATCTTCTGCGCCGCCTGCACCGCCGTGCGGATCGCCCGCTCGGTCTCCTGCATGGCGTGGATCTCGCCCAGCTTGACGCCCCGCGACCGCGTGGTCGCGGCCCCGATCACCCGGAACGACGACTGCCCGGCCAGCGAGCCCACCCCGGCCTCGTCGGGGAACTGCTGCGGCCCGTCGAAGCGCAGGATCAGACAGGCGATCTTCGACGATCCGATGTCGAGCACAGCGATCACGCCTCTGTGCATCGCGGCCCGCCGCATGGACCGCATCGCGCGCTGGGACTGGTAAAGGTCGGTCATGTGTCAGTCAGCTCCGAAGGAAATGGACCGGATGCGGCGAAGCTCCTCCACCGCGTGGTCGGCAAGACGAAGCGTCGGACGATGCGGCAGGCGCATGTCGACGACGAGAACGTCGCGTTCGAGCAGGTCCCGCGCCTCGTCGAGCGCGAGCACCTGTTCAAGCGCGGAAACGGCGCCCTGTTCGGGCAGCAGGATGCGCTGGTCGCGGTCGAGCACGACGTCCCAGCGCCGCTCGCCCACGCGCAGAAGCCCGCGCAGACGGTCGCGGACCGGCTCGGCGGTGGCGAGAAGCTCGAGCGCCTCCGCGGCGGCCACGTCCCCGCCCGGTCCGGCGACGAGGGGCAGATCCGCGCGCGCCATGCGCTCGTTCAGCGCGGCGACGCGGCGGCCTTCGGCGTCGATCAGCTCGAGCCCGTTCCGCGACCGCCAGACGAGCGCCGGGATGCGCTCCGCGATATCGACCTGCAGAACGCCGCCCGCGCGGATCCGCACCTCGGCCCGCGCCACGGCATCGAGCGTCTGCACCTGTTCGCGGATCGCGGGCAGGTCGAGATCGAACGAACTGAGCGGGAAGTCCACCGGCACGATCTCGCGGATGTCCTCGGCGACCTCGTCGGAGGCCCCGTCGATGGCCATCAGGCGGACCATGAACTCGGGCCGCTCCTCGATGCTGCGGCGAAGCTCGGCGAAGCCGGCGGCGATCGCCTCGCGCCGCGCCTCGTCGGAGATATAGGCCGCACCGCTTGCCGCAAGGATCGCCACCGGCAGCCCCCAGAGAAGCGCCTTGCGGAAGAGCGGCGTGAGCAGCCACCGCTGAACCCGGTAGGCGAGGCGCGAGGGCGCGGGGTCGCGGACCGCTTTCACCGGTCGCATGAGGCGTCCTCCACGATCCAGCGACAGAGCGCGCCGAAGGAGATCCCGTCGTGCGCCGCCTGTTCGGGCACGAGCGAGGTGGGCGTCATGCCGGGCTGGGTGTTGGTCTCGAGCAAGATGAGGCCGCGCGTCCCCTTCGCCTCGTCCCAGCGGAAATCGGTGCGGCTCACGCCCCGGCAGCCGAGGCAGCGATGGGCGCGCAGCGCGTAGTCGAGGCAGGCCCCGGTGATCTCGTCGGGCACGTCCGCGGGGATCTCGTGGCGCGAGCCGCCGGGGGTGTACTTGGCGTCGTAATCGTACCAGCCGTCGGTGAGGATGTCGGTGACGCCCAGCGCCCGGTCGCCCATGACGGTGGTCGTCAGCTCCCGCCCCGGCGCGTAGGCCTCGACCATGACGATGTCGGGCATGGCGTCGGCCAGCTGCGGCGGGGCGTCGGCATCGTCCGCCACGATATAGACGCCGACCGACGAGCCTTCGTTGTTGGGCTTCACGACATAGGGCGGCGCCAGCAGGTGGCGCGCCGCCACTTCGGCCTTGGACGCCAGCAGGCTCTCGACGACCGGCAGGCCCTCGGCCACGTAGGCCGCCTTGGACTTCTGCTTGTCCATGGCGAGCGCGGAGGCCAGCACGCCGGAATGGGTGTAGGGAATGCGCAGCCATTCGAGCATGCCCTGCACGCAGCCGTCCTCTCCCCAGCGGCCGTGGAGCGCGTTGAAGGCGACGTCGGGGGCGATCTCCAACAGGCGCTGCGAGAGGTCCGGACCCGCGTCCACCTCCACCACGTCATACCCGTCTGCCCGCAAGGCGGCCGCGCACTCGCGACCCGACGACAGCGACACCTCGCGCTCGGCCGAGGGTCCGCCCATGAGAACCGCCACCTTGGGGGATGCCCTGCTCGACATGCCCGCCACTTCTTTGATCTGCGGGGCCATGTATCCGGCCCTCTGCCTGCCTGTTATTCCTGCGCGGGTTCACCCACGCGCATGATCTCCCACTCTAACGAAATCCCGCTGTTTTGGAATACCTTTTCGCGGACCATCTCGCCGAGATTTTCGAGATCGGCGGCCGTCGCGCCGCCGGCGTTGGTCAGGAAGTTCGGATGCTTGTCGTTGATCACCGCGCCGCCCAGCCGCGCCCCCCTGAGCCCCGCGTCCTCGATCACCTTCCAGGCCTTCAGCTCATGCGTATCGGACGCCTCCCCCGTCGAGCTGTAGCCGGCCGGGTTGCGGAAGCTCGACCCGGCGGTGCGGTCCTTCGTGGGCTGGGTTTCGTCGCGCTTCGCGAGCTGGTCGTCCATCTTCGCGAGAAGCGCCGCCGGCGCGCCCCGTGGCGCCTCGAAAGTCGCTGAAATCACGACCGTCCCCGCGGGGACATCCGACCGGCGATAGCCGAAGTTCAGGTCCTGCGCGGTCAGCGTCACCCGCTCCCCCGCCCGCGTCACCGCCTCCGCGGAGACGAAGACGTCGGCGACATACCGCCCATAGCAGCCGGCATTCATCGCGACAGCGCCGCCTACGGCGCCGGGGATCGTCCGCAGGAACGTCAGGTCCAGCCCCGCCTCCGCCGCCCGCTTCGCCACGTGCGCGTCGAGTGCTGCTGCCCCGGCCGTGACGCGCCCGCCCTCGACGGCGATGCCGTTGAAGCCGCGACCCAGCCGGATCACCACGCCCCGGATCCCGCCGTCGCGCACGATGAGATTGGAGCCCACGCCCATCGGAAACACCGGCACGGCGGGGTCGAGCGCGGCGAGGAAGCCAGCGAGGTCGTCCGCATCCGCGGGCTGGAACAGCCAGTCCGCCGGCCCGCCGACGCGCATCCACGTCAGGTCGGCGAGCGGACGGGCCGCGGTCAAACGCCCGCGGACGGAAGGCAAGCCGGTCATTCGTCGGTCCGGGGCCCTGGCGCGAGGCTCCGCTTCAGCCCGGAGAACAGGTAGCGCACCGGCCAGCGCAGGATCGACGCCCCCGCGAAGAGCGCGATGAGGCCGATCCAGGGCCCGTTCTCGTAGGTCACGAAGCCCAGAAGCGGAATGCCCACCGCGATGAGCACATAGGCCGCGGGCCAGTGGTTCCGCTTGGAAGGGAACATCGCGGTGACGTTCGCCACCACCGCCCAGAGGCACGCGAGGATCAGCGACAGAGTCATGGCATCCGGTCCCGCAGCTCCGGCGGGATCTCGACCGGACGGCCCAGCGCGCGGTTGAGGAAGTAGCGCAGCGGATTGCGGAACATCGAGACGAAGGCGAAGAGCCCGATCGCCGTCCAGATCCAGCCGTGCGCATAGCCGATCCAGACGATCAGCGCGGGCGCGACGATCAGAAGCACGATCCCGGGGAACATCTGCTGACGCATCGGCAGCATCGCGGTGATCGCCGAGGCGATCACCCAGAGGCAGCCGACGACCAGCGCAGCGCTCATTTTGCCACCCGGATCGGCCCGGCGTCCTGCGCGAGGCGTTCCGGCAGCCCGTTCGCCCAGGCCGAGATCGTCCCCGCGCCGAGGCAGACGACGATGTCGCCCGGCTGGCTCTGCTCGCGCACGAGGCGTTCGAGGTCGTCCTCGTCATGGATCGCACGGGCGTGGCGGTGGCCGTGGCGGATCAGGCCCTGCACGAGGTCGTCGCGGCTCGCCCCCGGGATCGGATCCTCGCCGGCCGAATAGACCTCGCCGATGCCGACGACATCGGCGTCGTTGAAGCAGCCGCAGAACTCCTCGAAGAGCGTCGAGAGCCGCGTGTAGCGGTGCGGCTGGTGCACGGCGATGACGCGCGCGCCCGGTCCCACCGCCTGCCGCGCGGCCTTCAGCACCGCCGCGATTTCCACCGGATGGTGGCCGTAGTCGTCGATGATCTTCACGCCGTTCACTTCGCCCACCTGGGTGAATCGACGGTTGACGCCCTTGAACTGCGCGAGCGCGTCGCGGATCTCGGCCCCCTTCATGCCGAGGTGCCGCGCCACCGCCACGGCGGCCAGCGCATTCGACACGTTGTGGTCGCCCGGCATCGGCAGGGTGCAGCCCTCGATCACCATCTCCTCCTGCTGGAGCGCGATGTCGAACCGCGCGCTCCCGCCCTCGTATGTCAGGTTCACCGCCCGCACGTCGGCCTGCGCGTTGAAACCGAAGGTCACCACCCGGCGGTCGGTGACGCGGCCCACCAGCGACTGCACCTCGGGGTGATCGGTGCAGAGCACGGCGAGGCCGTAGAACGGGATGTTCGACACGAAGTCGGTGAAGCCCTGCCGCAGCGCCTCGATCGAACCCCAGTGCTCCATGTGCTCGGGGTCGATGTTCGTCACGATGGCGATCGTTGCGGGCAGGCGGTTGAAGGTGCCGTCGCTCTCGTCGGCCTCGACCACCATCCACTCCCCCTGCCCCACCCGCGCGTTCGAGCCGTAGGCATGGATGATGCCGCCGTTGATGACCGTGGGATCCACCCCGCCCGCGTCGAGAAGCGTGGCGACCATCGTCGTGGTCGTGGTCTTGCCATGCGTGCCCGCGACCGCGACGTTGGAGCGCAGCCGCATCAGTTCGGCCAGCATCTCGGCCCGGCGCACGACCGGCAGGCCTCTCGCGCGGGCTGCGTCAAGCTCGGGATTGCCCGTCTTGATGGCCGAGGAGATCACCACGACCTCGGCGTTCTCGAGGTTCTCCGCCTTCTGGCCGATGAAGACCTTCGCGCCGAGGAACTGGAGCCTCTCGGTGATCTTCGAGGGCTTCAGGTCGGAGCCCTGCACCGTGTAGCCGTGGTTCAGGAGCACCTCGGCGATGCCGGACATGCCGATGCCGCCGATGCCGACGAAGTGGATCGGCCCCATTTCCGTGGGGAGCTTGGTCGCAGCCGCGTTCATTGTGTCTGTCCCTTGCCTGCCAGGTGTACGACGAGTTCCACGAGCCTGTCCGTCGCGTCCGGGCGTCCCGCCGTGCGTGCCTTTCCGGCCATTCTCGCGGCAGCGTCCGGGTGTGTGAGGATCAACTCTATCTGCTCCGCGAGCGTTTCGGGATCAAGCCGTTTCTCGGGGATCAGGATCGCTGCCTCGGCGTCAACCAGCGCCCGCGCGTTCGCGGTCTGATGGTCCGCCGTCGCCGCCGCGTAGGGGATCAGGATCGAGGGCCGTCCGATGACGGAGATGTCCGCGACCGAGGACGCGCCGGCGCGGCTGACGATGAGCTGGGCCTCGGAGAAGCGCCGGGGGATGTCGTCGAAGAACGGTGCCACCTCGGCCTTGATGCCCGCCGCGTCGTAGAAGGAGACGGCCCGGTCGAGATCCTCGTCGCGGGCCTGGTGCGCCACCCGGATGTTCCGCCTCAGCGTCTCGGGCAGGAGCGCGACGGCCTGCGGCACGATCTCCGAGAGGATGCGCGCGCCCTGGCTGCCGCCGATGACGACGAGGCTCATCGGATAGTCGCCCGGCATGATGTATCCCGCGCCCTCGCGCTTCATCACCGAAGCCCGGACCGGATTGCCGGTGTGGATGCCTTCCACGCCCTCGGGCAGTGTCGTGGGCCACGTCCCGCAGGCCACGGCCTCGACCCTCCGGGCAAAGACCGCGTTGACCCGGCCCAGGACACCGTTCTGTTCGTGGATGAGCCGGGGGATCTTCAGGACCGTCGCCGCCGCGAGCGCCGGAATCGTCGGGTATCCGCCGAAGCCCGCCACGACCGCCGGGCGATCCCGCACCATCCGCGCGAATGCCGCGGCCACCCCGCCCGCGATCACGAAGGGCGCCGTCGCCTTGCCCGCGACGCCTCCCCGCGCGAAGGTCGCGCTCGCCGCGCGGTCGATCTCGACGGCGTCGGGAAACCCGCCCGCATAGCGCACGCCCCGCGCGTCGGTCGACAGCTTCACCCGCCAGCCCTTGCCCAACATCGCCTCGGCCAGCGCCTGTGCGGGAAACATGTGCCCGCCGGTGCCACCGGCCGCGATGACGAGGAGCGGGTCCGTGGCCATCACCGCGACCGCCGGATCAGGACATCGCCGATCTCGCCCTGCGGGCGCGTCCGGGTGAAGGCGAGAAGCATCCCCACGAGAATGCCGCCCGCGATCAGCGAGGATCCGCCATAGCTCACGAACGGCAGCGTCATGCCCTTGGCCGGCAGGAGCCGCACCGCCACCGACATGTTGATCATCGCCTGGATGCCGAAGGTGCATGCGAGCCCGGTTCCGGCGAGGCGGATGAACGGGTCGCGCTCGCGCATCAGCCGGATCAGCGAGCGCGTCACGATCGTGGTGTAGAGCGCGATGATGACGAGGACGAGGATCAGCCCGTATTCCTCGGCCGCCACCGCGATGATGAAGTCGGTATGCGCGTCGGGAAGCGACCACTTCACGGTCCCCTCTCCCACGCCGACGCCGAGGAAGCCGCCCTCGCGGATCGCGTTCGTGGCAAAGCCGATCTGCGTCGTCGCATCGACCTCCGACGACAGGAACCCGTCGATCCGGCGCGCGAAATGCGCGGATGTGTTGTAGGCGAGCGTGCCTGCGCCCACGACGAGAAACGCCACGCCGATCAGGATGGCGACCGGCGCACCGGCGGCGAAATACATCACGCCCCAGGCGAAGAGGATGAGAGCGGCCTGCCCGAAATCGGGCTGAATCACGAGGAAGGCCGCGACGAGCACGGCGAGCAGCGCGGAATAGAGCTTGCCCGGCGGCCCATTCAGCTCCTGGCTCGCCGCCATGAACCAGGCCGTGACCGCGACGAAGCAGGGCTTGAGGAATTCCGACGGCTGAAGGCTGCCGAAGCCGATCGAATACCACCGCACCGCGCCCTTGCCGAAGTCGGTTCCGAACACCGGCAGAAACGCCAGCGCGACCAGCGTGATCGCGAACCCGACCACGGCGAGCCGCCGGACGAGCACCGGCGCCATCATCGAGGTCGCGACCATCACGACGATCGCCAGCGCCCCGAAGATCGCCTGACGCTCGACATAGTGGAACGGCTGGAAGCCGTTGCGCTCGGCCAGAGGGGGCGAGGCCGCGAGCCCCAGAAGAAGACCGATCCCGAATAGAAGCAGGACGCATGACAGCGACCACCGATCGATCGTCCGCCACCATCGCGGAAGGATGGGCTCGCCCGCATGCGCGGGAATAGCGCCATGGACCATCTCAGTCATGGAAACCGCCTGAAACTCTGCCTCGTCATGCCCGTTTTCCGGGTCTGGCCGCGATTCTAGCGAATCGGGACTCGCGGCGCCAGAGAAAGGTTCATTCGCCTCGAATTCGGTCACTGGGGGACCGTCGGCATCAGAGCGGCGGATTTTCTCGTCCGCCGGTCAAATTGACACGTGGTTCCCGTAGCCGTTTTCCTTAGCCTCGCAGCAGCGAACGGGAGAATGAAATGAAAGTCGGAATCGTCGGCGCCGGCATGGTCGGCAGCGCCACGGGCTACGCGCTCGCACTCATGGGCACCGCGTCGCGCGTCGTCCTGGTGGATCTGAACGCGGACCTCGCCCGCGCGCAGGCCGAGGATATCGCCCATGCGGTCCCGTTCGCCTCTTCCACCGCCGTCACCTCGGGAGACTACGATGACCTGAAGGGCGCGGGGGTGGTCGTCATCGCGGCGGGCGTCTCGCAGAAACCCGGCGAGACGCGGCTCGAGCTTCTGTCCCGCAACGCGGAGGTGTTCCGCACCGTCGTGGCGAACATCCGCGCCGCCGCTCCGGACGCCATCCTGCTCGTCGCGTCGAACCCCGTCGACGTCATGACGGCCATCACCACGCGGCTCTCGGGCCTCGAGCCGTCCCGGGTGATCGGGTCGGGCACGATCCTCGACACGGCGCGGTTCCGCAACCTCCTCGGCCGCCATCTCGGCATCGCGTCGCAGTCGGTTCACGCCTATGTCCTGGGCGAGCACGGCGACAGCGAGGTGCTGGCGTGGTCAGCGGCGCGGGCGGGATCGGTGCCGCTGCGCGACTTCGCCGCCCAGGTCAGCTCTCCGCTGACCGACTCGGTGATGGCACGCATCGACGATGGCGTGCGCAACGCCGCCTACACCATCATCAACGGCAAGGGTGCGACATGGTACGGGATCGGCGCAGGCCTCGCCCGGATCATCCGTGCGATCGCGCGGGACGAGCAGTCGGTCCTCTCGGTCTCGATCCTGACTTCGGAGGTCGAGGGCGTGCGCAACGTCGCGCTGTCGATCCCCCGCGTCGTCGGCGCGGAGGGCGTGCAGGCGCAGCTTTTCCCCGACCTCGACCCGGCCGAGCATGCCGCGCTCGCGCGCAGTGCGCGCCTGCTGAAGGATACCGCCGACGCCGTGCGCCTCTGACAGGAGGCGCGGCCGTCTCTCGGCCCGGACCGGACCCGAAGACTGCCTGCCATCGCCGCGCGGAACACGCTTTCGGTCAATCGCGTTGATCGTCGTCAATCGTGGCGCGGGGAGGCGTGCAACTCTCGATCCGCTGTCGGCATGACACGCCGTGGCGTCCGGATCGGCTCCGGACGCTCGACTGCAGGACGCAGCAAGCCCGGCGGGGGTTGGGTGTATCGCTTGCGATGTGTGTGCCTCGCCGGGCTTTGATCCTTTGGACATTGGAGAGTTGAAGATGACGGAGTCCGACAAATCCAACGACATGAAGAAGACGCCCGGGTCCGAGCGGGTTCCGGCGGGCCGCTGGGGATCCCTCACCTCGCTCAGACGCGAGATGGACCGGCTATTCGACGACTTCGGCACGTCGGGCTGGCCGGTGCCGGGCGCGATGCGGCTCATGGCCGACATGCCGCCGATCCCGGCGATGGACCTCGTGGAGAGCGATGGCGGCTACGAGATCACCGCGGAACTGCCGGGGATCGATCCCAAGGACGTCGATCTCAAGGTCTCGGGCGACATGCTGACGCTCAAGGGCGAGAAGCGCGAGGAGTCCGAGACCAGGGACGACAACCGCCACGTGAGCGAACGCCGCTACGGCAGCTTCCAGCGCACGTTGCGGCTTCCGCCCGATGCGGATTCCGACAGGATCGAGGCCCGGACGGCGAACGGGGTCCTCAAGGTGACGATCCCGAAGTCGGAAGAGGCCAAGGCGAAGGAGAAAAAGATCGAGATTTCAGGCGACTGACGATCGTCCCTCGGGGGGTCTGGGGGTCCGTCGGCTGCGCCCGCGACGGGTCCCGCCGGTCCATCCCGGCGGGACCGTGTCGCGCGGGATCCTCAGGACAAGGCGACGGCGAACACCGCGATGCCCGCGGCAAGCCCAGCGCCCACGGCCAGAAACCGCCCCAGCCGGCGCCGGTCCTGGCGCGAGGCGCTGCCCGAGTAGTCGAACCGTTCGTAGACCACGTTCCGCATCGGCAGACCGAGTTCGAGAAGCGTGTCCGACACCGCCGCCACCATCGGCCCCGGACCGCACATCAGCGCGACGGTCGCCTCCCGGTCGAGACCGGACAGCAGCGTCGTCAGCCGCTCCCGGTCGAGCCGGCCCACGGTGCAGTCGATCCCGTCGCCTGGTATCTCGCTCAGAAGCAGCACCTCGAGATCCAGCACCTCGCGCGCCGCGGCGATCTCGGGAAGGCAGGCGAAATTCGAGGGCCGCCCGACCGCGTAGACCAGCCGGATCGGGCGCCGGTCGCCCCGCGCCACGAGATCGCGCAGAAGCCCCATGATCGGGCCGAAGCCCACCCCTCCTGCGATGAGGAGGACGCCGTGCCCTGGATGGTGGTCGAGCGTGAACTCCCCGTAGGGCCCGTCGATCCCGATCGGCGTCCCGGGCGCCAGATCGCCGATCCCGTTGGTGAAGTCGCCGGCTTCCTTGATGATGAGACTGACGCCCGGCCGCGTCGGGCTGTCGGCGATCGAGAACGGATGGTCGAAGAGCGGAAACCGCCGTTTGCCTTCGGTCATCCAGACGAACTGGCCCGCGTCGTAGCCGAGGTCCGGCGTGCCGGATGCGGGCTGGATGTCGAGTTCCCACGTCCGGTCGGCAAGCTTCGTGACCGACCGGAGCTCCCACGGCCTGACGTGCAGCCGGGACCAGCGCCAGCCGTAGAGCGTCGCCATCACGAGCACGAGCGCCAGCACGACCGCCCACCAGTGGACGTTGACCGCGCCGAGTGCGCTGAACCGGCCCGCGGTGAGCGCGTGGTGCAGCCCCGTCCCCGCCGCGGTCACGGCGAGGATCACGTGGCTCGCCCGCCAGATCTCGTAGCGGACCGGCAGCCGTTCGCGAAGCGCCGAGGTCACGACGAGAAGCGCGAGCGCCACCAGCGCGATCACGCCTGTCCGGTACTGCGGCAGCACGTGATAGGCCACGAGGCGCTGGAACCCCAGGTCCGGATCCTCGAGCCAGGTCGGCAGGACGTAGAACACCGGATGCAGGACCAGCCCCACCAGCACCCACCAGGCCGCGATCTTGTGAAACGACATGATCTTGTCGAT
>Ga0102938_10000487_pt1 | contig 29214 bp, 26 predicted proteins | sample SalPonR2_B_D2_MG_FD_84516 | JGI IMG/M metagenome (GOLD analysis project Ga0102938, IMG submission 84516) | Salt pond soil microbial communities from South San Francisco under conditions of wetland restoration - Salt Pond MetaG R2_B_D2_MG | ecosystem: Environmental > Aquatic > Marine >... | reverse complement strand
CTCGAAATCGCCGTCGATCAGCTCACCGGAGGCCGGATCGAGGGGAATCTGGCCGGAGAGGTAGACCGTGTCCCCGGCGCGGGTGGCCTGGGAATAGGGGCCGATGGCGGCGGGGGCGGCGGGGGAGTGGATGGGGTGTTTGGGCATGGTCGGCGGGTCCCGGAAACGTAAAGGACTCAGGATATACCGGGAGGCATGGGCAGGCCTACTCATAATCGGTAGGTCGTTGGTTCAAGTCCAACAGGGCCCACCATCTTTGTCATTTTTGTGGGATTTCGGGTAGAAATAACCTAGATGCCCATCATGTAGGAAATAACCTAAACGAAATTCATCAGTCTTCCGTTTTTTATAGATCGGGCCCAATCTAAAAAAGGCAAAGGGGTCAGGTCTTGCTTCTTGCATCCGGCTCGAAACCACAACAACCCGGGCACTCGCTTAGTAGGAAATTTCCTACAGAACTTAGGGTGGATTAGCCAATTTCGGATTCGTTCGTCATGATCTAGATTGACCGGGAACTTGCCACAGAACTCCGGTAGTAGGCAAAGTGGTCAGGTCTTGCTTCTTTCATCCGGCTCGAAACCACAACAACCTGGGCACCCGCTTAGTAGGAAATTTCCTACAGAACTTAGGGTGGATTAGCCAATTTCGGATTCGTTCGTCATGATCTAGATTGACCGGGAACTTGCCACAGAACTCCGGTATGCCTGAACCTCGCTCTCGCCATTGATGCACCACCAGCTATGGCCCGCCCCCTGCGAATCCAGTTCGAAGGCGCGCTCTATCACGTCATGGCGCGGGGCAATGCGCAGGGCGATATCTTTCTCGACGAAACTGACCGCCATGCCTTCGTCGACAATCTGGGTCGGGTTTGTCAACGCTTCGATTGGCGCGTTTGGGCGTGGTGCCAGATGTCGAATCACTACCACTTGCTGATCGAAACCCTGTGCCCCACCTTGTCGCAGGGCATGCGTGAGGTCAATGGCGTCTACACCCAGGGGTTCAATCGGCGACACGGTCGCGTCGGACATGTACTCCAAGGGCGCTACAAGGCGGTTCTGGTTCAGAAGGAAACGTACCTCTTGGAGCTATCACGCTATGTTGTGCTGAACCCGGTCCGGGCCGGAATGGTCGAGACCGCAGGCGATTGGGCCTGGAGCAGTTTTCGGGGCATCATGGGCAACGCCGCCGCCCCGGAATGGCTGGCCGTTAACCTTACGCTGGAGCTGTTCCACCCTCAGCGCGGGCCAGCCAGGCGAGCATTTGCCCGGTTCGTGGCCGACGGCGTCAATGCGGACGGCCCGTATGAAAATTCGCTCAAGGCCGGTTTTCTGGGGAACGAATCATTCATCGAGACGCTGCTGGAAAAGCACGATCCGACATCAGTCAGCAGCGAAATACCGAAGCGGCTCCGCCCGGCACGCAGCTTGGAACAGATTGCGCGTCAGTCGGTCGATCGCGATCAGGCGATCGCCGCGGCATATCGCAGCGGCGCCTACACGCTTACCGAGATTGCGCGGCACTTCGGAATTCACCTGTCGACTGCAAGCAGGATCGCGCGGCGGCAAGAAGATGCAAGAAACAAGACCTGACCCCAGCTTTTGTTTGAGAAGATGCAAGAAACAAGACCTGACCCCAGCTTTTGCATTGACCCCAGCTTTTGATGCTGGCACGCCACCCGCCTTGATGGGTCATGGTTGGGGTGAACGTCAGTTGCAGGACCGCCAGCAGGACAGCTTCTTCGCCCTCCGCGACGACCAGCTCGTTGTTGTCGTCCGTTGCGATGGCTTCAAAATGAAAACGGAGACACCCATCGTCAAGCGCGCTCTCGCGACGACCGGATAGCCGTCCGAACCCCTGCGGATCCGCATCAAGAGGATTTACACGTCGCCATCCTGGAAAGACGTTGTAGGTCGACGGGATAAAGGCCGCCATTCCGCCGTGTCGGGCATGAGCATCCCGGCCTGGACGAGTGACTATAATCACAGTTCGGCCCGTGGCGAAGGGAATCCGAGCACATGCAGTGGATCGCAATCGGCGATCGGGTGATCGAGCTCGATGCGGGCCTGGTGTACCGCGCGGGCGAGAGTCATCCGCTCTCGCCGCGGCTGCACAGCCTGCTCCGCCACTTCGTCGAGAACCCGGACACGGTGATCCGCCGCGATGCGTTGATCGAGGCGGTCTGGGGGCATCTGGAGGCCGCGACCGACGATTCGGTCAACGTCGCGGTCTCTTCACTGCGCCAGGTCCTCGGCGATACGCGCCGTCCCCACCAGGTCCTGAAGGTCGTGCCCAGGCGCGGCTATCTGTTCGATTCCAGTACGCTGCGCCGCCTCGATGCGGACGAGGCCGCAGCGCTGACGGCGCGCGGCAAGCCCGCTTCGGAGGCCTCGGCGCAGGTCGTGCCTCCGGACGCGAACCGTGGCCGGGCCGCGGGGCTGCCCCTCGCGGCCACTGGTTTGGTGGCCGTTGCGATCGTGGCGATCGGGCTGATGGTGGTCGCCGGCATCCTGCCGACGGACAACCGACCTTCGGACGTTGCCGAGCCGCTGGCGGAGACAACGCCATCCGCGACGGTTGCCGTGGATGCACTGCCGGACAAATCCGTCGCCGTCCTGCCGTTCTCCGACTTCAGCCCGGACGGCGAGAACCAGTGGTTTGCCGACGGGCTCAGCGAGGAGATCCTGAACTCGCTGGTGCGCGTGCCCGACCTGCTGGTCGCGGCGCGCACCTCGTCGTTCACGTTCCGGGAATCGACGCTGCCGGTGTCGGAGATCGGAAGGGAACTGGGCGTGGCGCACGTGCTCGAAGGCTCGGTCCGGCTGGGCGATGATCGCGTCCGGGTCACGGCCCGTCTGACCCGCTCTTCCGACGGCTTTCATGTCTGGTCCAACAACTTCGACCGTCAAACGGCGGACATCATCGGCATCCAGGAAGAGCTGGCGCGCCAGATTTCGATGGCCCTGGAGACCCGAATGGATCCCGAAGCCCTGGCGGCCATGGCCAGTGCCGGCACCAGTTCGGTCGAGGCCTACCGGAACTACATCCAGGGACGTGCGTCCGGAACGACGAGCGCGCCCGAGGCCTACGCGTTCTTCGAGCGCGCCCGCGAGCTGGACCCGGGGTTTGCCGCCGCCCACTATCATGCCGCCCTCTACTGGCAGTTCCAGGGCAATCTCACCGTCCACTCGCGGACCGAACTGGATCTCGGCCTGCCCGAAATTCGACGTCGCTTTGCCGACCGCATCGAGGCGGCCATCGAATCCGCCGACGACCCGGTCGCTGCGCTTCTCTACCGCGGGGTCGAAGCGCGCGAACAGTTCCGTTTCAGCGACGCCGTGGCGCTGTTCAGGCGCTACGTCAGCGAACGACCCGGCGACTTCCCCGCGTGGCTGCAGGTCATGGAGCTCGCCTACATCGTCGGCGATGACGCGTTGCACGAACAAGCGCTGGCGGTCTATCGCGAGCGTTCTCTGAATGATCGTGTCGCGGCCATCCAGTATCTTGTGCACGCCTATCGCACGACAGCGCCCGAGCAGTGGATCGACCACGCCTTTACGCTCGCGACTCGATGGCCGGACGCCTTCTTCGTCCAGTACCAGATCCATCGCGCGCTGTTGTGGGTCGGGAGAGTCGCGGAAGCGCAGGCGTTCCATGACCGGCTTCTTCAAATGGACGCGTCACCGCGAGCGAAATTTCTGGTCCAGCTGCGCCAGGCCTGCGCCGAAGATCGCGATGACGATGCGTTCGCCTTGTACGAAGCCGATCCCGAACCATCGAGCGAATGGTTCGTCCTGGACGTTCTTTCTCGCAGCGACGAAGCCGATGCCGTACTGCGGATTGCCGAGATCGAACACGGCACACACGGTCTGCTGAATTTCCTCTTGTATCCGCAGTTCGATGCGAGGAAGGTTCCGAGCCTCGTTCGCGTGCTCGAGCGCGAGGGGATCGAGGTCCGGGAACCCACGCCGGTGCCGTTTGCCTGCGATCCGATAGACGATGATGTCGACGGCGAAGGGTTCGGCCAGATTGCCCCTTCTTTTCCGGATTCAATCACGCTCGCTCGAGACGTCCTTGCCGGTATCGCGAACTAGGTCGCAGCGCAGTGCGGGAATCCAAGGCGTTCAGCGGGAATGCCTCATGAACAACGAACACGTCCATTGTCGATCCGCCTTCCAAGTCGGCCCTGCCTGCGTATCCATGCAGTCCTTGCTCGAACAGGCAGTCAGCCGGCCCGCGGTCGGATGGTGCTTTCCTTGTCGGGGAACCGGCCGCGCTTGTCGGCGTAGAACGCCTGGATCCGCTCGAAGTCGGCGTCCAGATCGTCGCTGGGCACGAACGAGACGCCCATGCCGACCTGCTTCCGCGGGTAGTCGATGTAGGCCATGACGATGGGGACGTCGGCGGCCCTGGCGATGTGCCAGAAGCCCGATTTCCAGTGATCGGAGAATCCGCGGGTGCCTTCCGGCGCGATGCCGAGCACGAAATTCTCCGCGGCTTCGAAGCGCGCGGCCATCTGTCGGCTCATCTCGCCCGGCCGGTTGCGGTCGACCGGGATGCCGCCCCAGAACCGGAAGATCGGCCCCAGGGGCCACCGGAACAGGGTGTTCTTGCCCATCCAGTGCGCCTTCAGGCCCAGCGCCCAGGCCGCCAGGATGCCGATGACGAAGTCCCAGTTGCTGGTGTGCGGCGCGAAGATCAGCACGTAGCGGCGCGTGCCTGGGTCTGCCTGGGTCAGCGTCCAGCCGAAGGTCCGGAGAAGAAGTCGGGCAAGCGTTTGCATGGATCGGGCGGGAACCCCTTTTCAATGCGCCATCTTACTGGTGTTCGGTGGCATTGACCCTGCGTCGGAGCGGGCTCAACGTGGCGGGTCGATCTGGCCGCCGATCGAGGTGTTCAGACGGTACCAGCCGGCCACGCTGCGGCGCGGGGCGCTTGTGGGGCGGACTTCGTGCGGAATCTCTTCACTGAGGAACAGGACCAGCCGGCCGTCGACGGGCGCGATGCGGGCGCGTTCGGTGCGCTCGTCGTCCTGGTAGAGCACCAGTTCGCCGCCGTGCTCCGGTTGCCAGTTGGGGTTCAGGAACAGCACCAGCGAGATGACTCGGTTGGCCGCGCCCCGGAAGCTGTCGTAGTGGGTGCGGTAGAAGGCGCTTTCTGAGTATAAAGCGAGGCGAGGGTCGAGGTTCTGCCGCTTAGCTCGGCGTTGGCGTTCTTGTTTGACGATTGCCCAAAAGCGAACATTGACTGTAGGAAATTTCCTACATCTTTGCTAGTGGATTTCCGACTTACGAATAGCGAAAAAATATGTAGCTTAATCAGTCAATGCGAGATCAATTTACTGGCTATCTGAAATTGGGTGATCAGATGATTTTTCTAACTCGAACCGTGATGTTCGTCGTTCTTATAGGTGTTTCCTTCCATTTGAAGGCATCAGAAATGTGGGCCTATTTCGTAACACCAGATGAGCGTCAAGCGACCTTTCAGTTTGAAGGTGGGGAGGTAATAGCCGATTCACAGACGCAGAATTTTTACCTCGCCTTTGATTCTGGCGAAGTTTACGAATTTAGTTTTATTCAGGTCGCCTTAAATGAATCTCCTATGCCAAATGCTTTAATAGCCGAGCTGATTTCCTCAATTGAAGACCCAGAGGCTGGCCGTTCATATCATTCTCATATACCTAATGAGAATTGGGGGGTCGTCCCCGGGTCGCGTCCGGGACCAGTTCCTGGTGACTTGATTATTCAATCTAACGGAGGCTACTTCAAGGATTCCGCGAGAAACCCGATGCAGTGCAGCCTACCGTTTGGCTTATGCGATAATCCATGTGCGCCGTACGGGTGCTCGCCGTTTCTTGGTTTCTTTGGTAGTGGGCTTGGCGTTTCGTTTCTAGCAGACGGCGGACCATCGACGCTTTTTGGTGATACACCTGCTGAAAGAGAATGCGCGGCGAGGCATTATCGCCAATGGCTCGATAGTCAGTCTGGCATTTGTGATTCTGCTGTACGAAACAATCTGCTCGCCATCGGGGCGGGCGCGGTAGCTTTCTCTGCCTGCCGATCAGCAGCCAACCTGCCTAACCTAAATAGCGCTTTGGCGTGCGCTGGAAGCTATCTGGGGTTACTCGTTACTTCTTGGCATGGTGCAAATTTGACCGCAAGGTGTCAGAGAACATATCCTGGACCCGGCGCAAGCTGTTAGCTTTCATTTACTCTGTAAATCATCTCAAAGGGAAGGTTACGCTCCTTTTTCATCAAAAAAATTCGCTCGGCTACATGCAGAAAGAACGTGTCGATCGAGAGATGTGGTGCTATTTCTAAATTAGACTGTAAATTTTCGAATTGGCCCGGGAGGCTTCGTTGTCACTTTCTCGCAATTAGTTGGGCTTATGCATTTTATAAGCCGAACTAGTAGGCGATTTCACCTTTCCCTTCTTCATCTGAGGGGTAAAACTGCAGCCAATAGGTAGGTGTAAGAGCGTGGAATCGAAAATTTTTTATTCCGTAATTCTACTCTTGCTGATCTCAGTTCCAATTCTGTATTTTACTTTTGAGTCGCTCGCGTCGGAACGGAGAAGACAGTCTGATGCTTGCGAGCCTGAAAGAGAAAGGGAACGGCAGAAAGCAACGTTCTGGTTGGGCGCAGCTCTCGGTGGAGGTTATGTGGTGGCTCTAGTTTTTACAGGAATGGCGCTGCTTGACGCATTGTAAGAGTAATCAAAACGTGTCTCACGAAAACTAAAAACGTCGACAGCCATGCAAAGAATATTGGTTTCTTCGCTCCAGCTTTGCTACAGCGGTCAAGCCAACGAATCGCTCATGTAATAGTGTTCAATTCGGTGGATCGATCTGCCCGCCGATCGAGGTGTTCAGACGGTACCAGCCCGCCACGCTGCGGCGCGGGGCGTTTGTGGGGCGGACTTCGTGCGGAATCTCCTCGCTGAGAAACAGCACCAGGCGGCCGTCGCGCGGCGCGATGCGGGCTCGTTCCGTGCGCTCGTCGTCCTGGTAGAGCACCAGTTCGCCGCCGTGCTCCGGCTGCCAGTCGGGGTTCAGGAACAACACCAGTGAGACCAGCCGGTTGGCCGCACCCCGGAAGCTGTCGTAGTGGGTGCGGTAGAAGGCGCCTTCGGGGTAGAGCGCGAAGTGGCCTTCGAACTCGAACAGCCCGAGGAACAGCGCGCGGTTCAGCCGGACTTTCAGTGCCCCGGCGAAGTCGAGCAGTTCGGCCTGGACGGGCGTATCGCGGTTCAGCCAGCGGATACGGTCGCGGCGGACGTCGCGGTCGACCTGGTAGTCGATCTCGCGGCCGATACCGGCGCGGCGCAGCCGGTCTTCGTCCTCGAGCCGGTCCAGTTCGGCCCGGAGCCGGTCGGTGACCTCCCGCGGAAGCGCATCGTCGCCGGCCCACCAGCCGTGGGCGGTCAGCGCGTCGGCGATGGCGTCGAGGGGGAGTCGGTCGGCCAGCGCGGCCGGGGGCTCAGCCCATTTCGCGCTGGACACGGAAGACCTTGGGGTTGCGGCGCATCCGGGCCAGCACCCGGGCCAGCTGGTTGCGGTCGCGCAGGCCGATCAGGAAGTGCAGCTCGGCGGTGTCGCCGGTGCTCTCGCGCTGTTCGACGCGCTCGATGTTGGCGTCGGCCTGGCTGATCGTGGTCGAGACCGAGGCCAGCACGCCCGGGCCGTTGACCGCGACGACCTTGAGCTGGACGCTGTAGCTGCCGCGCGGCAGCGGTTCCCAGGCTACGTCCAGACAACGTTCGGGGTGCTCGCGCTCCAGCGCCGGCACGTTGGGGCAGTTGTGGCGGTGGACGATGATGCCGCGGCCGGGCGACAGGTAGCCGGTGATGCGGTCGCCGGGAATCGGGTGGCAGCAGTTGGCATAGACGATGGCATTGCGTTCCGAGCCGCCGACGGCGAATACGTCGCCGGTGGGCTTCTCGGCGCTGCGCCGCTGTGTGATCGGCAGCAGTTTCTGGACCACGGTGGCGGCCAGCAACTCGCCGTGGGCGATCCGGATCAGGAGGTCTTCCAGCCGCTCGAGACCGGCCTTGCGGACGTAGCGGTCGAGCTTGCGCTGCGAGATGTCGTCGAGCGAGCTGCCGCGGCGCGCCAGTGCCTGGTCGAGCAGGCGGTGGCCGATGGCGACCGAGTCGGCCTGCTCCAGGTTCTTCAGGTGCGAGCGGATCGCGGTGCGGGCCTTGGTCGTGACCACGTGGCCCAGCCATTCCGGCTTCGGCTCGACCGCATCGTCGGTTTCGATCTTCACCGTCTGGCCGTTCTCCAGCACGGTCGACAGCGGTGCCGGTTTGTGGTCGATCAACGCCCGGCGGGCGCGATTTCCGACGTCGGTGTGGATGGCGTAAGCGAAGTCCAGCGCCGAGGCGTTCGCCTTCAGGTCGATGATCTTCCCCCTGGGAGTGAATACGTAGACCTCGTCCGGGAACAGCTCGGCCTTTGCCGAGTCGATGAACTCCAGCGACCCCTTGGCTCGGCCCTGGGTCTCGACCAGCTTCAGTAGCCACTCGCGGGCGCGTACGGCGGTCGATCCATCCGGCGGCGTGGCCTTGTACAGCCAGTGCGCGGCGGCGCCCTTCTCGGCCACCATGTCCATTTCCTCGGTCCGGATCTGGATTTCCAGCGGCACGTTGTACGGCGAATTCAGCACAGTGTGCAGCGACTGGTAGCCATTTGCCTTGGGCAGCGCGATGTAGTCCTTGAAGCTGTCCGGCCGCGGCTTGTACAGGCTGTGGACCACGCCGAGCGCCTGGTAACAATGCGACTCGGCCGGGCAGATCACGCGGAAGGCGTAGAGGTCGTTGACCTGGTCGAAGGTCAGGGATTTCGAGCGCATCTTGGAGTAGATGCTGTAGATGGTCTTCTCGCGGCCCTCGACCCGGGCCGCGATGCCGGCCTCGTTCAGACGCTTCTTCAGCGCCTCGGAGACCGAGTCGATGATTTCCTTGCGGTACTTCGTCATCGAGCGCAGCCGGCGCGCGATGATGCGGTGGCGGTTCGGATAGAGGTTCTGGAAGCCCAGGTCCTCCAGCTCGCTCTTCAGGCCGTGCATACCGAGCCGGTCGGCGATCGGCACGTAGATCTCCAGCGTTTCCGACGAGATCCGGCGGCGCGACGGCGGCGACATCGCCTCGATCGTGCGCATGTTGTGCAGCCGGTCGGCCAGCTTGATGAAGATCACCCGCAGGTCGCGGCTCATGGCCAGCAGCAGCTTGCGGAAGCTCTCCGCGTCGGCTTCCTGCCGCGTGCGGAACTTCATCTTGTCGAGCTTGGTGACGCCGTCGACCAGCTTGGCGACCTGGTCGCCGAACTCGCGCTTCAGGTCGTCGAGCGTGATATCGGTGTCCTCTACGGTGTCGTGCAGGATGGCCGCGGTGATCGTCGGGCTGTCCATCCGCATGCCGGCCAGGATCGAGGCCACGGCCACCGGGTGCATGATGTAGTCCTCCCCGGACTTGCGGGTCTGGCCGCGGTGGGCTTGTTCGCCGACTTCGAAGGCGTAGAGCGTGGCGGCGACTTGTTCGGGCTCAAGATACGTATTGAGCAACCGCTTGAGCTCGCGCACCGGCGCGGGATAGCTCATCGGAAGCCTCCCAGCACTGCTGCGCGCCCGGCTTTCGGCGTCCGGCGACACTCGCATTCCTCATGCACCCGCACGTGCACTCCGGATGCTGCGTTCCGGCGGCCACTGGAAGCCGGGCGCTCGCGACGCGCTGGGAGGCTTCCGAGGTCTCTCAACCGCGCGGCTGATTCTTCGTGTGCCATGGCTCGGGGCGCTAGCGCGCGGGGGGCCTCGGGGATTCGATGGGCCCGACCGGTGACGCTCCGATTCTCCGGATTGCGCGAATCAAGGGGGCTCCCGAAAACTCTTCGAGGCGCTACGGCGCACCCGCTATCAGGCCGAGGGGGCCAGCGGAATCGAGCAGGGCAGAGGGGGTGCACCCGGGGTGAGCGGGCACGGTCAGCGGGGGCCGCCGATCGGTGCATTCCCCGGGGGGCTTCAACGAAGGCGAGCGTGGCTCCGGGGAGCCTCCGATGAACTCTGTGCAAGTGCGACGGAGTCTTTGCGGGATCACCCGATGCGGCTTCGGCGAGCGACGTTTGGTGGTTCCAAATAAGCGAGTCGAAGCGCGCCGGGTGGCCCGCAAAGGCCCGTCCCGCCAGGGTTTCGACGGTAATGCCGCATCTCCTCCGCTGGGCAACCGGTCCGCGGCGAAGGCCGGTGTCACTCGGGCTGCACTTCGGGGCCTGCGGCATTACCGACTGGAACGCGCTCGTCTCAGAGTTTTTCGGAGGCTCCCTTAGTCCTCGTCCGGCGGGGGCGGCGGCAGTTCGGCCTGCATGGCGGCCAGCCGCGCGTCCAGTTCCGCCTGGTAGGTGCGGATGTTTTCTTCGTCGATGACGCCTTCGGCGATTTCCCGCAGCGCGATCACTGTGGGCTTGTCGGTCTCTTCATCGACCAGGGGATCGCTGCCGTTGGCGATCTGGCGCGCGCGCTGGGCGGCCATCACGATCAGGTTGAACCGGTTCGGTTCGGAATCGATACAGTCTTCTACGGTCACGCGGGCCATGAAGAACTCCTGCGAATGCGTTTCTAAAAGCGAGCCCGATAGTCTACGCAATTCGGGCAGTAAAAGATACCCGTATCGGTCAGCCGCCGTCCACGGCTTCGCGCAGCAGGTCGGCCAGCCGCTCGGCCTGCGCCCGCTGCTGGCGCCCGCGGCGCAGCGGCCAGGCCCGGAGGATGCCGGTCAGGTCGTCGCGGGCCCGGTCGAAGTCGTCGTTGACGACGATGAAGTCGAACTCCATGCACGCCGACATCTCGTTGCGGGCCTCGCCGAGCCGGCGCTCGATGACGTCGGGTGTGTCGGTGCCGCGGCCGGTGAGGCGAGATTTCAACACCTCCAGCGACGGCGGCAGGATGAACACCTGGCAGGCCTCGGGGTGCGATTCGCGGACCTGGGCTGCGCCCTGGACGTCGATTTCCAGCAGCACGTCCTTGCCGGCGGCCCACAGCGCTTCGACCCGCTCGCGATCGGTGCCGTAGTAGTTCCCGAATACCTGGGCATGTTCCAGGAAGCGGCCTTCGCCGATCCGGCGCCGGAAGGTGTCGGCATCGATGAAATGGTAGGCCTCGCCATCGACCTCGCCGGCCCTGGGCGTGCGGGTGGTGTCGGAGACCGAAAAGGCGAGGTCCGGAAACTCCTCGAGCAGGCTGCGGATCAGGCTGGTCTTGCCGGCGCCGCTGGGGGCGGCGATGACGTACAGCTCGCCAGTCGACTCACTCGACATTCTGGACCTGCTCGCGCATCTGCTCGATCAGCACCTTGAGCTCCACCGAAACGCCGGTGGTCTCGGTGGCGATCGACTTCGAGCCCAGCGTGTTGGCCTCGCGGTTGAGTTCCTGCATCAGGAAATCCAGCCGGCGGCCGACCGGTTCGTCCAGCGTCATGACGCGGCGCACTTCGGCCACGTGGGCCTCGATCCGGTCCAGCTCCTCGTCGACGTCCAGCTTGCCGAGCTGCAGCGCGATTTCCTGTTCCATGCGGCCCGGCTCGATGTCGGCGCCCAGCCCCTCGAGCCGCTCGCGGAACCGGGTTTCCAGCGCGGCGCGGACCGCGGGGAGGTGGTCGCGGACGATGCCGGCCTGCTCGAGAATGCCGGCCAGTCGCGGTTCCAGCATCTCGGCGATCGCCGCGCCTTCGCGCTCGCGCGCCTCCAGCAGGGCCACGAGGGTATCGTCGAGCAGACTCAGCGCGTTGTGCTGCTCGGACTCGAAATCCGGGCGCTGTTCGATCAGCAAGCCGGGCCAGGCCAGCAGGCGGACCAGGTCGGGCGGGGACTGCTCGCCCGCCATCAGCTCGAGTTCGTGGTGCCGTTCGAGCAGCGCGCGGGCCAGGTCGGTGTTCAACACCGGTGCGGCCGAGGCTGCCGAGGCGTCGGCATGATGGCGCAGGGTGACGTCGAACTTGCCGCGACTGAAGCGCGCTTTCAGCCGCGCGCGGATTTCGGGCTCCAGCACCCGGAACTCCTCGGGCAGCCGCAGCGACGCTTCGAGGTAGCGCTGGTTGACGCTCTTGACTTCCCAGGTCAGTTGGCCGGAATCGCCGGCTCGGCTGAGGCTGGCGTAGGCGGTCATGCTTCGGATCACGGCGATTTTCCGGCTTGAATCGAGACGCGACATGGTACCCGATCGCGTCGTGCCGACCGCATCGCCGGTCCGGTGCGGGTCGAGTCGCGTGATACTCTTTGCGGCTGAATTGCCCGGGTCCCGAATCCCCGGCTCCGCGTACCGCGGGGCGATGGATCGAGGACCGGAACCGCCGCCATCCAAGTCTTTCGAGGAGTCTGCCTTGTCCCGACCGTCCGGCCGCCGCGCCGATGAACTCCGCCCGATCGGAATCGACCGAAACTTCACCCGCCATGCGGAGGGTTCGGTGCTGATCAGCTGCGGCGACACTCGCGTGCTGTGCACCGCCAGCGTCGAGGACCGCGTGCCGCCGTGGCTGCGCGGCAAGGGCTCGGGCTGGGTCACGGCCGAGTACGGCATGCTGCCGCGCTCGACCAATACCCGGAACATGCGCGAGGCGACCCGCGGCAAGCAGGGCGGCCGGACGCTGGAAATCCAGCGCCTGATCGGCCGCAGCCTGCGCGCCGTGGTCGACCTGCAGGCGATCGGCGAGCGCACGATCACGCTGGACTGCGACGTGCTGCAGGCCGACGGCGGCACGCGCACGGCGTCGATCACCGGCGCCTATGTCGCGCTGGTCGACGCGATGACGTCGATCCGCAAGCGCGGCAAGCTGGCCCGCGAGCCGATCCACGGCCAGGTGGCCGCCGTTTCGGTCGGCATCGTCGGTTCCGAACCGGTGCTCGATCTCGACTACCGTGAGGACTCCAGCGCCGACACCGACCTCAACGTGGTCATGAACGACGGCGGCGGCTTCATCGAAGTGCAGGGCACGGCCGAAGGGCACGCCTTCCATCGCGACGAGTTCGACCGCATGCTCGATCTCGCCGCTGCCGGCATCAAGGACCTGCAGGCCGCCCAGACCGCCGCGCTGGAGAACGCCGGCTGATGGGTTCGCGTCCGCTCGTCATCGCCAGCGGCAATGCCGGCAAGCTGGCCGAGTTCGATCAGATGCTTTCGCCGCTGAATTTCTCGGTCAAGCCGCAGTCGGCGTTCGGCGTCGTGCCGCCGCCGGAGACCGGGCGGACCTTCGTCGAGAACGCGCTGATCAAGGCGCGTGCCGCCGCCGAGGCGGCCGATGGCCCGGCCCTGGGCGATGATTCCGGGCTGGTGGTCGAGGCGCTGGACGGCCGTCCCGGCATCCGCTCGGCCCGCTTCGCCGGCGAGGACGCGAGCGACGAGGCCAACATCGACAGGCTGCTGGTCGAGCTGCGCGACCTTCCCGAAGAACGTCGCGGAGCGTACTTCTACTGCTGCCTTGTTCTGCTGCAGCATGTCGACGACCCGGCGCCGCTGATCGCGAGCGGGCGCTGGCACGGGTACATCCTCGAGGCGCGCCGCGGCGACGGTGGGTTCGGGTACGACCCGGTGTTCCATGATCCGCGGATGGGCGCGACCGCCGCCGAGCTTCCGGCCGGCGAGAAGAACCGGGTCAGCCATCGCGGGCGCGCGCTCGATCGCCTGATCAAGCTGATCGAGACGGCCTGAGCGGAGCCCGGGCATGGCGCTGTCGCTGCCGCCGCTGACGCTTTACATCCATCTGCCGTGGTGCGTGCGCAAGTGCCCGTACTGCGACTTCAACTCCCACGTTGCCCCCGACACGCTGCCCGAGGCCGAGACCGTGGCCGCACTGCTGGCCGACCTCGAGCTGGACCTGCCGCGCGCCTGGGGCCGCAGCGTGCACGCAATCTTCTTCGGCGGCGGCACGCCGAGCCTGTTCTCGGCCCGATCGATCGAGGCGATCCTCGAGGGCGTGGGCGCGCGCGTGCGTTTGGCGCCGGACGCGGAGATCACGCTCGAGGCCAACCCCGGCACTGTCGAGCACGACCGCTTCGAGGCCTACCGCGCCGCCGGCGTCAACCGGATCAGTCTCGGCGTGCAGAGTTTCGACGACGAGCGGCTGGCCGTTCTCGGGCGTATCCACGGCAGCGACGAGGCCAGGCGCGCGATCGAGGCGGTCACCCGGGCCGGCTTCGACAATTTCAATATCGACCTGATGTGGGCGCTGCCAGGCCAGGACGTGGCCGGCATGCAGGCCGACCTGGCCACCGCGCTGTCCTTCGCGCCGCCGCACCTGTCGCACTACCAGCTGACGCTGGAGCCGAACACCGTGTTCGCCAAACACCCGCCGGAACTGCCCGACGAAGACACCGTCTGGGCGATGCAGGACGCGGCGGCCGAGCGGCTGGCGGCGGCCGGCTACGCCAACTACGAAATCTCGGCCTGGGCGCAGCCCGGTCGGCAAAGCCGCCACAACCTGAACTACTGGCGCTTCGGCGACTACCTGGGAATCGGTGCCGGGGCGTCGGGCAAGATCACGCTGCCGGCCGAGCAGGCGGTGCTGCGGACCCGGCGGCGGACCATCCCGGCGTCGTGGCTGCGGGCCGCGGCCGATTCGAGCTTCATCGCCGAGGCCGCGCCGGTGGCGGCCGAGGACCTGGCGTTCGAGTTCATGCTGAACCGCCTGCGGCTGGCCGAGCCGATTCCGCTGGCCGATTTCCGCGCCCGCACCGGGCTGGACGAAGCGGCCCTTCAGCCGGGCCTGGACCGGGCCGTCGAGGCCGGCCTGCTGGAACGTGACGGCGATGCGCTGGTCCGCACCGAGCGCGGCGCGCAGTTCCTCAACGACCTGCAGGCGATGTTCCTGCCCGAGGGCGACTGACGCCGCCGCCGAAGCGCGCGCGGGCTTGTCGATTCGGACTCGCGCCTAAAGACGCGCGGCCAGCCTGAGCCAGTAGGTGGTGCCGAGCAGGCGGTAGGTGCCGAAGTCGGTGTTGCTCTCGTCGGCGTTGGCCAGGAACGGCGGGCGGACGTCGGTCAGGTTGTCGACGCCGGCGGTGAGCTGCCAGTCGTCGAACGCCACGCCGGCGAACAGGTCGTGGTACAGCACGCTGCCGGCTCGGTTGACGGTGCCGGGAAAGACTTCGCCGCCGCGCTCCTCGATCGCGTCGATCCACTGGGCCGAATAGCCCAGCGTCCAGCGCTCGCGCTTCCAGTCCAGTCGGTAGCGGCCCTGCCATTCCGGAATTGCGCCGAAGCGGTCCGGGTCGTAGCCGCCGGCGCCGAACAGCGGCGCAGCACCCGGGAAGGCCACCAGCTCGCGTTCGTCGACGTACGCCAGCAGCACGCGCTGGCCGAGCCGGCCGCCTAAGGCGTCGACGGTCCAGTCGGCCTCGAGGTCGATGCCGCGGGTTTCTTCCCGGGCCAGGTTCTGCAGCCGCGCGCTGATCGCGGTGATCGCGCCGCCGGGCGCCCGCTCGATGGCGTCGCAGAACACCGCCGCGCCGGTGGCCAGGCACTGGTTCAGCACCGTCTCGGCACCCAGCGTGCCGATGCCGTTGTCGATGGTGATGTCGTAGGCGTCGATGCGCAGGTTGGCGCTGTCCAGCCACGGGATCCGCCAGGCCAGGCCGACGGTGCGGATCGTCGCCTGCTCGGGCTCGAGGTCGGGGTTGCCGCCGGACAGTTCGGGCGTTTCCTCGCCGGACTGGTCGAAGCTGCCGTCGGCCGGCACGCCCTGGTCGATGCAGCGCTGGATTTCTTCGGGCGTGCGTTCGTCGAAGCGTGCACAGGGGTCGATGACGATCGGGTTGGCCTGGCTCAGCGCGCCGAACAGCTCGCCGATGTTCGGTGCGCGGAAGGCCTCGGAGTACTGGGCCGAGATCGTCAGCCGGTCGGTCGCCCGCCAGGCCAGGCCGGTCTCGAACACCGCGTCGGTGCCGAAGTTGGAAAAGTCCACGCCGCGCACGCCGAGGTCCAGCTCCAGGTCCGGCGTGATCGGCACGCCGAACTCGACGTAGGCCTCGGCGGCGTCGAAGGAGCCGCGGGTGGCGCCGCGCGCCGCGCCGGTGGTGTTGCCGGCCCGGGTCTGCGGGTCCGGGGTCTCGCCGCCTTCTTCCTCGCGGTACTGGAATCCGAACGCCGCGGCCAGCGGGCCGGCCGGCAGCGTCGCAAGGTCGCCGAGCAGGTTGACCTCGACCACGCGCTGTTCGTTGAATCCCGAGTCCATCAGGTCGGCGCCCACGTAGCCGAGCATCGCGTCGGTGATGCTGCCGGCGCCGCCGAACAGGTTCAGCGGCACGCAGCCGGGGATCGGATCTGCGGAGGTCCCGCAGGTCGGCGTGCCGTCGTCCAGGAACGACGTCCCCAGCGCCGCGCGCAGTCGGTCGTCGAGCAGGTCGCCGGTCTGGCGCTGGTCGGTCTCGTTGCGGCCCCAGGTCAGCGAGGCGTCCCAGCGCCACTGGCCGATCCAGCCGTCGAGCCCCGCGGCGACGCGCCAGGCGCTGTTGTCCTGCTCGAAGCGGCGCGGGCCTGCCTCGACCAGCCGGCGGCGGACGTCGGTCAACGTCTCGCCGAACGGGTTGTAGAGGTTCTCCGCGTCGACCACCACGTCGGTCTCGCGGGTGGTGAAGAACGGCAGCGGCGCCAGCTGGGCGCTGGACTCCCGCTCGTGCACCAGCGCTTCGACCCAGCCGCGCAAGCCGTTGCCGAAGGTCAGCTGGCCGCTGCCGAACAGGGTCGTGCGGGTGGATGCCTGCAGCAGGTCCTCGAACGGGTTGAAGTTGAAGCGGTCGGCATCGGTGAACGGCCGGAAGTCGGCGAGCTCGTCGCCGTCCTGGCCGTCGCGCAGCGTGAAGCGGCCGAACGAGGTCCGGTACTGGCCGCCCGGCGGCGCCGACGAGCCGTCGAACACACGCTGGTTGTCCGGACCGTCGAGGGTCAGGCGGGCCGCCGAGAAGCCGCGGTCGCCCTTCGAGACCGCGGGCTGATCGACGACTTCGAGACCGGCCATCCAGCCGCCGCGCTCGCCGCGTCCACCGGTGAGGACGCTGGCCTGCAGCGTTTCGGCGTCGTTGCGCTCGGTGATCCGGCCCTGCGCGTTCAGCTCGATTCCGTCGATGCTGCGCCGGGTCAGGATATTGACCACGCCGGCCACGGCGTCGGCGCCATATTCGACCGAGGCCCCGGCGCGGTAGATCTCGACGGCCTCGATCCACGCGGTCGGGATCATGCCGAGGTCGACCAGGCCCGACGCGCCGCTGCCGCCGGGCACGAACCGTCGGCCGTTGACCAGCACCAGCGTGCGCTCCGGCCCCAGCCCGCGCAGCTCCAGCGTCTCGATGCCGCGCGACAGCCCGCCGCCCTGGCCGCGCTGGCTGGTCCGGGTGTTCAGCGGCGAACCGGAGAACACCGGCAGCTGCTGCAGCAGGTCGCCGAGCCGCACCGCGCCGCTGGTCTCGATGAACTCGCGGTCGATCCGGGTCAGCGGCTGCGCGCCGGCCCGGATCGCGCTCTGCACGCGCGAGCCGGTGACGACCACGCGGTCGAGGTCGTCGTCCTTCTCGACGCCGGCCGGGGCGGCCTGCGCCAAGAGGCTGGACGGGATGGCCAGCGCGAAGGTCGTCAGCAGGGTCGTGCGGGCAATTGTTCGGGCAATCGTTCGGGCAATCGAATGCAGGGGCATGAAAGCAAGGTCCGGGAATTGGGTCGAAGCGAGCCGCGCGATGGTACTCGCGACGGGCGTCCGAGGATACAGGCCCCGGCGGGCGTTGGCAGGGTTTTCCGCCGGCTTCCGACTGTTCCGGTAGCCCCTTCTGCCGAGGATTCAAGATCATGCCCATTCGAACCTGCCTGTCTGCGGCCGCGCTGCTCACCCTGGCCGTAACGCCTGCCTTCGCCGACCGTGGCGCCCGTGAACTGAGCGCGGAGTGCGCGCTGTTCGGTTGCGTCCCGGGCGATAGCGGCGGCTATCCGATCACGCTGACCGAGCCGGGCAGCTACATCCTCACCTCCAACCTGAGCACGATCAGCGCGAGCCAGACGCTGATCCTGGTCAATGCAAGCAACGTCCAGATCGACCTCAACGGGTTCGCGCTGCTCGGTCCGACGTCGTGCTCCGGCAGCACGGTGAGCTGCACCGGCACCGGCATCGGAAACGGAATTTCGGCCGGCAGCCAGAATTACGTGACCATCCGCAACGGCTCGATCCGCGGGATGGGCGATGCCGGCATCGTGGTCGGCAACTACGCCCGGATCGAGGATGTGACGATTTCCAGCAACGGCGGCCAGGGCGTGTCGGTGCTCGGCTTCCTCTCGGTCGGCGGCGTGTTCCGCCGGCTATCGATCGGACTCAACGGCGGCGGGGGCATCGGCTCGCTCTTCGGCTCCCATCACCTGATCGACAGCACGGTGATCAACAACGGCGCCCAGGGCGTATTCAGCATGTTCTGCTCGCAGGTCCTGCTGTCGGGCAACGACAGCGGCGATGCCTGCACGGCGATCGGCCCGAACCAGTGTTCGCCGTCGACCGACTGCGATTGATGGCCATGCGACGCGAACCCGCGAACCGCGTCCGGCGCGCGTCGATGCTCGCGCTCGTGTTCGGCATGGCCGCCGCGCCGGCCGGTGCCGGAGTGATCGACATCGGCAACGACCTGGAAGAGCTGCTGTTCAGTGTCGATATTTCGGCGGCGATCCAGAACGAGTCGGCAGCCACGGTGTTCTTCGGACACGCAACGGTGGCAAGGATTTCCACCGATAGCGACCGGTGGGTCGGCGGCGAGGCTCTCGAGAATGGCGGCAGTCTGACCCGGCGCTACGACGTCGACGCTTACGACCTGGCGCTGGACGCATTCTCGATCGACATTACCGCCACGGTGGACTTGGCTGACGGTCCGACGATCACGATGCGGCCTGGCGAAGTCTGGACCGGCAGCGGAACGCTGCTGTTCGATCCGGCCTCGGCCGGCCTTCCGGACTGGGCCAACGTCGATGCCGTGGCGTTCGACCCCCTGAGCGGCGATCTGCTGCTGTCGTTCGATTCGTTCATCCTGCAGTTCATCCCGCTGCGCGGCTCGCTGGTACCGTACCTGTCGCCGAGCCACGTGGTCGGCTGGGACGGGTTCCAGCTGACCGGCTTCTTCGACGGCGACCGCGTGCCGCGCGCGCTGAACCTGGACGCGCTGCACGTGCTCGACGACGGCCGGATGCTGATGAGCTTCGACACGCCGGGCCGGATCGACGGACTCGGTTTCGATGACGACGACCTGCTGCTCCACGACCCGGTCGGTGACTGGTTCTCGCCGGTCTACCTGGTCGGCGCGCTGCACCCGACGCTGCCGGCCGCCGACGTCGATGCGCTGTCGGGCGTGACCCGGATCGACGGAGGCACGGTGCGCTTCGGCGCGGGCTTCTTCGAGATTCCGGAGGACTTCGGCACGGCGACGCTGACGGTGCGTCGCGAAGGGGCGGCGGAAGGGCCGACCACGGTGCGCATCCGGACCGTGGCCGAATCGGCGGTCGCGGGCAGCGATTTCACCGCGATCGACGTGACCCGCAGCTGGGGCGACGGCGAGACCACCATACAGACGGTCGATGTTCCGATCCTGGACGACGGGATCGGCGAGCCGGTCGAGCAGTTCCGGGTGACGCTGGAGGTGACCGAGGGCGCGGCCGTGCCGGTCAGCCCGTCGACCGTGGTGATCCGGATCTTCGACGATGAAACGGTGCTGTTTGCCGACGGCTTCGAGTTCCGGCCGTAAGCCGGATCGACGGCCCGGCAGGTCAGTGCTTGAAGTGCCGCCGGCCGGTGAACACCATGGCGATGCCGTGGCAATCGGCGGCCTCGATGACCTCATCGTCGCGCTTCGAGCCGCCGGGCTGGACGATGGCCTTGACCCCGGCTTCGGCGGCGGTCTCGACGCCGTCGGCGAACGGGAAGAAGGCATCCGAGGCCAGCACCGCGCCGTCGATGGCAAGACCCTGTTCAGCGGCCTTGCGGGTAGCGATCTTCGCTGAATCCACCCGGCTCATCTGGCCGGCGCCGATCCCGATCGTCGCCTCGTTGCGCGCCAGCACGATGGCGTTGGAGCGCACCGCGGCCACGGTCGCCCAGCAGAACGCCAGGTCGCGCCACTCGCGCTCGTCCGGGGTGCGCTGCGTGACGACCTGCATCGCGTCGCGGTTCCAGGCCAGCGCGTCCGGCTGCTGGACCAGCCAGCCGCCGTCGATCCGGCGAAGTTCGTAGCGGCCGGGCTTCGGTTCACCCGGCGCGATCAGGCGCAGGTTCTTCTTCGCCGCAAAGATCTCGCGCGCCTTGTCGCTGAAGCCCGGCGCCAGCACGACCTCGGCAAACTGGCGGGTCACTGCCTCCGCGGTCGCCGCGTCGACCTCGCGGTTGAACGCTAGGATGCCGCCGAAGGCCGAGGTCGGATCACAGGCCAGTGCCTTCCGGTAGGCCGCCTCCGGCGTTTCGCCGCGCGCCGCGCCGCAGGGATTGGTGTGCTTGACGATCACGCAGGCCGGGGTCTCGCCCAGACCGGCCACCGCGGACCACGCGGCATCGGCGTCGAGCAGGTTGTTGTAGGACAGCGACTTGCCCTGCAGCGGGGTTGCTGCGGCCAGTCCGCCATGCGCTGCTTCGCGCTCGACGTAGAGTCCGGCGGCCTGGTGCGGGTTCTCGCCGTAGCGGAGCGCTGCGGCACGGTCGAGGTTCAGGTTCAGACGCGGCGGCAGTCCGTCGTCGGCGTCCGCGTCGTCGCGGTCGGTCCGGGCCGACAGCCATTCGCTGATCTGGCCGTCGTAGCGCGCGGTATGCGCGAAGGCCTTTGTCGCCAGGCGACGCCGCTGGTCGAGGTCCGGAGCTGCCGGCAGCGCATCGATCAGCGTTGCGTAGTCGTCCGGGTCGCAGAGCACGGTCACCCGGTCGTGATTCTTGGCCGCGGCGCGGATCAGGGCCGGTCCGCCGATGTCGATGTTCTCGATCGCGTCGTCCCAGGCGCAGCCCGGTTCGGCCACGGTGTCCGCGAACGGGTACAGGTTGACTGCGACCAGATCGATCGGCGGCAGGCCGTGCTCGGCGGCCACTTCGTCATCGACCCCGGCGCGGGCCAGGATGCCGCCGTGGATTTTCGGATGCAGCGTCTTGACCCGACCGCCCATGATCTCCGGAAAGCCGGTGTAACCGGAAACGTCCATCACATCGAGCCCGGCGTCGCGCAACGCGCGCGCCGAGCCGCCGGTCGAGAGCAGTTCGATACCGTGTTCGGCCAGCGCCTGACCGAGCTCGACCAGCCCGTGCTTGTCCGACACGCTCAGCAGGGCGCGCCGGATTCGCGCCGGGGAACTGCTCACAGGCCGTAGCGCCGGATGCGGGTACGCAGCGTCGAGCGGGTCATGCCGAGGATGCGCGCGGCGCGGGACTGGTTGCCGCCGGTGTGCTTCAGCACCGTCTCGATCAGCGGCTGCTCGACTTCGCGGATGATCCGATCGTGAAGGTCGTCGGGCGGCGTGGGCCCCATGTCGTCGAGGTACTGTTGAACGGACTGGGCGACGACGTCGCGCAGGCACGGGCCGTTCGACTCGGGTTTCGATGGCGGCATGCGGGGCTTCCGGAAGGAATCTCGAGCGGTTCAAAACGGCCGCAAAGCGTACCACAGCAAACCGACCCATCCAGCGCGGATCGGGGATGAAACGTGAAATTGGTCACGGTCGGGCCCTACGTCGGGCCGACAGCCGGTGCGTTCGGGAATAGCTGCTCGCCTTCGATCTCAACCGGCGCTCTCAGTGGAAACTCATGCTGAAGCCGGAAGGCGCGGACCCCTCGACGACCATCTCCAGCACCACCGGCAGGCGCACGTTGGGCGCCAGCATGCCGTCCGGGTTGGCCGAGGGGTCGAGGTAATCGACCGGCTCGAGCAGCCGCTGGCCGATCACCTGCTGACTGGCGTCGAACAACCGGAGATCGATGCGCGGCCACGGCACCGGGCGATCGGCGCGATTGACCAGCACCGCGCTGACGATGACCGCGTCGCTGAGACTGGGATGGCGATGGAGATCGCGGGAGACCAGTTCGATGGCTTCCGAGGCCTCGACCGGCGGCGGCGCGCCGAAGCCCAGCGCAGCCGGCTCGACCCGGAGCGAATCCGGACCGAAAAATTGCAGAGCAAGCGCGGCCAGCGCGATGACCGCGATGCTGGGCCACAGCCAGCGCGCCCAGCGCGGCGTCGGGTCGGGCGAGAAATCGGGTTCGGACGCCGGCCCGTCACCGGCGAGATCGGCGAGCGGGTCGGGGCGTGCGGGGTCCAGCCCGGGGGCGTCGTCGCCGTCCAGCAGCGCGTCCTGTTCGACGCGCGGGCTGAGCATAGGCGGCATGCCGTCGGCCGGGATCGGCTGACTGCTTCGGGTCGGCGGCTCGCGGTACATCGCCGACAGCGCGTTGATGGTTCGACCGCAGGAGCCGCAGCGCACCATGCCGCCGGCCTGGGCCAGGTCCTCGGGTCGGATCGGCAGCACGGCCTCGCAGTGCTCGCAGCGGGTGTACACGGGTTCAGCCGGCGCCTTCGCCGCCGTCCGACGCCAACGCGTCGGCGTTGGACTCGGGCGAATCGCCGCCGGTTCCGGTCAGCCGACGGTACCGGGCCAGCGACTCGGCCAGGAGTTCATCGAGACCATCGATCTCGTCCTGCAGTACGCCGTGGCGCGCGTTCAGTTCGGCCAGGTTGGCCCGGGCGCGGGCGATGTCGCTGCGGATATGCTCGGGCACATCCCGGCCGCCGCGCTGCATCGAGGCGGCCTGGTCCACCGACTGGTTCAGGCGCGCGCGGGCCTGCTCGATCAGGGCACCGACCGATTCGAACTCGGCCATCAGCGTCGCGCGTTGGGCGTCGACCGAATCGATCACGGCTTCTTCGGTGGGGTAAGCGGCGAGGAACAGCCGGTCTTCCTGGGCCTGGAGCCGCCGGCGTTGGGCGACATCGCGTTCGATCCGGAGCTGCGCGGCGAGCGCGGCGCGCTCCTCGACGGTCGGAGCACGCTGGATCTCGCGGGTCACGCGGCCTTCGCCGTCGAGCTGGGCGTGTTCCTGCTGGACACGCTCGGGCGGCAGCGTCTGACTGTAGTGCGTCTCGCCGTCTTCATCGACCCACTTGTAGACGGTCTGTGCTGAAGCGTCGGCAAACGCTACCAGCACGACCAGTGCAGTCAGGCTGCGCATGGTCTTCACGACCCTCGGGTCGCTCCGTATTCGTATTGATAGTCCAGCATAGCAGACAGTTTTTCGTCCTCCGCCGGATCGCCGCCGGCATTCTCGCGAAGTGCGTCGACCAGATCGCCGAGCGTTGCGACGGCGATCACGTCGATTCCCTTGTTCTCCAGTTCAGACCCGGCGGACGCCTCCCCGGTTCCGCGCTCCTGGCGATCCAGTCCGACGGCGAACGCGGTCACTTGGCCGCCCGCATCCTCGATCAGCGCGCGGGCCTCGTTGAACGCCGTGCCGGCCGACAGCACGTCGTCGACCACCAGCACCCGGCCGTCGACCGGCGCGCCGACCAGCGTGCCGCCCTCGCCGTGATCCTTGGCTTCCTTGCGGTTGTAGGCGACCGGGAGATCGATGCCGTGGCGGTCGAGCAGTCGCAGCGCCACGGCGGCCGAAAGCGGGATGCCCTTGTAGGCCGGCCCGAACAGCAGGTCGAATTCCATGCCGCGTCGCGCGGCGAAGTCCGCAATCGCGTCGGCGTAGCAGTCGGCCAGCCTGGCCAGGCTCGAGCCGGTGGCGAACAGGCCGGCGTTGAAGAAGTACGGGCTGATCCGGCCGGACTTCAGCTCGAAGCGCCCGAAGCGCAGCGCGTCGACCTCGCGGGCCAGCGCAATGAAATTCCGCGTCCATTCGTTCATGCGCCGAGTGTACCGCCGCTGCCCCAGCCCGCACCATCGAGCGGCTACCATGAGCGCTGGCTCGCCGATTCCCGTTTTCGTCAATGCGCATCATCAGCCTCAACGCCAACGGCATCCGTGCCGCCGCCCGCAAGGGCTTCTTCGACTGGCTCAAGCGCCAGCGCGCCGACGTGGTCTGCATCCAGGAGACCAAGGCCCAGGAATGGCAGCTCGAGGGCCCCGAGTTCCGGCCGCCCTACATGAAGACCTGCGTCTACCACGACGCGCAGAAGAAGGGCTATTCCGGTGTGGCGATCTATTCGAAGAAGGAGCCCGACAACGTCCGGATCGGGCTCGGCTGGGACGCATTCGATTCCGAGGGCCGCTGGCTGCAGGCCGATTTCGGCAACACCTCGGTGGTTTCGCTCTACCTGCCGTCCGGAACGTCCAAGGACGAGCGGCAGCAGTTCAAGTACGAATGCATGGACCACCTCAAGCCCAGGCTCGAGGAATGGGCGAAATCCGGGCGCGACTGGATCATCTGCGGTGACTGGAATATCGCGCACAAGGAAATCGATCTGAAGAACTGGAAGGGTAACCGGAAGAACTCCGGCTTCCTGCCCGAAGAGCGGGCCTGGATGGACGAGGTGTTCGGTCCGGTCGGCATGCACGACGCCTTCCGCCGCGTCGACTCCCGGCCCGAGCAGTACACCTGGTGGTCGAACCGGGGCCGGGCCTGGGACAACAACGTCGGCTGGCGGATCGACTACCACGTGACCAGCACCGGTCCGGCCGACAGCGCCGGCAAGGCCCGCATCTACAAGGACGTCCGCTTCTCCGACCACGCCCCGCTGATCCTCGATTACGACGCGGACCTCTGAAAGGATTGCCCGCAGGCGACCGGAAATGCAAAAGGAAACCGCAGATGGACGCAGATGAACGCGGATAAGAGCCAATGCCGTCGATGAAGAAGTCGGTAGTGAACGGCCAGTTGTGCAGCAGCGAGCCGTTCGCCGGGGTTGCCGCATTCCTGCAAGGCCCTGATCGGCCCCTTCGCGTCGAAGTTCGTACTTGGGGTTCCTCCTCGGTGCCCGTTGCTTCTTCGTTTTTTCATCTACGTTCATCTGCGTTCATCTGCGGTCTCTTTCGCTGTTCGGAACGGACGCTCACGTCACGAAGCACCCGCGGTGTCGACTGAGTCGACGAGGCGGAGCTGGTCGGAGGCGGTGCGGGTCTACACGCGGCCGTCGGTGGTGCGGATGCTGTTCTTCGGCTTCTCGGCCGGCTTGCCGTTCCTGCTGGTGTTCACGACCCTGACGGCCTGGCTGCGCGACTACGAGATCTCGCGCTCGGCGATCGGCTTCTTCGCCTGGATCGGCACGACCTATTCGATCAAGGTGCTGTGGGCGCCGGTAGTCGATCGGGTGCGGTTGCCGCTGCTGACGCCATGGCTGGGCCAGCGCCGCTCCTGGATGCTGCTGGCCCAGGTCGGCATTGCCGCCGGGCTGGCCGGCATGGCGCTGACCGATCCGACCGAGACCCTGAGCACCATTGCGCTGCTGGCGCTGCTGGTCGCGTTCTGCTCGGCCACCCAGGACATCACCATCGACGCGTTCCGGATCGAGTCCGACGTCGATGAATACCAGGCTGCGCTGGCCGGTACCTATGTCATCGGCTACCGACTGGCGATCCTGGTCGCGGGCGCCGGCGCGCTGTACATCGCCGATTACTGGAACTGGACCATCGCCTATCTCGCGATGGCCGCCTGCGTGTCGGTCGGCATGCTGGCGGTGCTGCTGTCGCGCGAGCCCTCGTCGGCCGACCGGCTGGACATCGAGAGCGATCCGCTGGTCCAGGGCTTCCGGGCGAGAACCGCGACCACCGGCTGGCGCCAGGAGGCCGGAGCGTGGATCGTCGGTTCGGTGATCGCGCCGTTCCGTGACTTCCTGCACCGCTACGGCTGGCTGGCCCTGCCGCTGCTGGCGCTGATCGGGCTGTACAAGGTCAGCGACCTGTCGATGGCCGCGATGGCCAATCCGCTGTATATCGACCTCGGGTTCAGTTTGTCGGAGATCGCCAGCGTGACCAAGGTCTTCGGGATCGTCATGACCCTGTTCGGCGGAATGGTCGGCGGGGTGGTCGTGGCGCGCTACGGCATCCTGCCGATGCTGCTGGTCGGTGCGTTGCTGGTCGCGGTCACCAACCTGGTGTTCGCCTGGCTGGCCGCCGTCGGCTACAGCATCCCGGCGCTGTTCGTCACCATCGGCGCCGACAACTTCGCCAACGGGTTCTCGGCGACGGTGTTCATCGCGTTCCTGTCCAGCCTGGTCTCGCGCCGCTACACGGCCACCCAGTACGCGCTGTTCAGTTCTTTGATGACCTTGCCGGGCAAGATCATCGGCGGCCCGTCGGGTGTGGTCGTCGACAGCGCCGGCTACGTGACCTTTTTCATCTATGCCTCGGCGCTGGGGATTCCGGCCATCCTGCTGATCCTGTGGCTGATGGGACGGAAGGCACTGAGCCCGACAACCGGATCGTGACCGATCCTCGCGTCCGGCCGGTCGAGGATCGCGACTTCGATTCGATCCAGCGCATCTACGCCGATGCGATTGTTGCCACGATCTCATCGTTCGAACTCGATCCGCCTTCGGCCGCCGAACTGCGCCAGCGTCATGGCCGGCTGGCGTCCGCCGGCTACCCGTACCTCATCGCCGAGGTCGATGCACGGATCGCGGGCTATTGCTACGCCGGGCCGTTCCGGGACCGTCCTGCCTATCGGTACACGGTGGAGGACTCGGTCTACGTCGATCGAAGCTTCCAGCGCCGCAGCGTCGGTCGGCGACTGCTCGGCGCGCTGATCGACGACTGCGAGGCCCGCGGCTTCCGGCAGATGATCGCGGTGATCGGTGGCGGTGCGAGCACTGCCTCGGCCCGGCTGCACGAGCGGCTCGGTTTCGTGCCTGTCGGCACCCTCGAGAACGTCGGCTGGAAGTTCGACGCCTGGCAGGACGTCTTCCTCATGCAGCGTCTTCTGGGGAATTCGACGCAACCCGCCGCACCACGGAGCTGACCTGCGCCGGCCGCAGCCAACGCACCGCGCGCGCTACCCGGTCGGCCCGGCCGTGTAGCCCAGCCGCTGCAGCACGCCTGGATGGCGTGTCTCGAAGGCCTGCCGGACCGCTGGCGTGAAGTGCGTTCGCCACTGGCCCACGTGCGAGCCCTTGCGAACATGCCGATTCGGCAGCAGGCGCCGCCAGCCGCTGCGACCGTGTTTCGAGAAGCGTTCGACCCAGGTCAGCAGGCGCGGTTTCTGCCGGCGTGGCACGCCGTACCAATCGAACAGCGTGTCGAAGGTGGCCCGCTCGTTGTCGACGATGTCCTCGAAGCGGATCTCCAGGCAGTTGTCCCGGTCGTAGTCCCAGCCGGCCATGTCCTCGATGACGCGGCCGGAGACATGATTCATCTCGTAGATCAGCCCGTCGTCCTTCGGCAGCGCGTTGAGGTGGTCCTGGTACGAGGTGTCGTCGGGCAGGTCGTGGTGGTCGGGATTCGGGCGGCGGCACCAGTCCTCCGAGGTCCGCCGGTGATAGAAATAGCCGGAGACGATCACGTCGCGCGGATCGCGGATCACGTGCGAGGCCCGAACGGTCGGGTCGCCGGGGAACGGCAGTCGGCTGTCGTGCGACAGCAGCAGGTGCGGTTCGTCCGGAATTTCCGGTAGCGGTCCGGGCGTGGCCAGGAAGCGCATGTCGAGGATTCGCGAGACGCGGGCGAAGACGCGGTGGAAGTACACCGTCAGACACTTGTGGTGCGCGAAATGGTAGATCGAATGCCCGGGAGCGGAATTCATGATGCCGTTGCGATGCAGATAGGGGTCGGGCGACGGCCAGGACACTGACCGAGCCGGTGGTCAGCCCGGCAGGGCGGGCGGGGCCGCTCCAGGCCGGCGGTCGTTTGCCGCGTCGAATGTATCGAAAAATCGGACCGAAGGAAGGATGCGCCCACGGTGGGCCCGTTCTCTCGATCAGCGAAGCGCGGTTGCGAAGGCATCAGCCGTCGGAATCGTCGTCCTGATCGTGGTGATGATGGTGATCCTCGAGATCGTCGCCGTCGAGGTGGTGGTGCTCGTGTTCATCGGCGTGGCCGTCGTCGCCGTGATGATGCTCGTGTTCGTTGGCATGACCGTCGTCGCCGTGGTGGTGCTGGTGCTCGTCGGCATGGCCGTCGTCGCCGTGATGGTGTTCGTGTTCGTCGGCATGGCCGTCGTCACCATGATGATGCTGGTGCTCGCTTTCGTGCGGCTCGTGGGACGGGTCGTCGGCCCAGGTCGTGCCGGCGGCCAGGGTCAGGGCGGCGAACAGTGCCACCAGGGAACGGGTCGATCTGTTCATGGTTCAGTGCTCTCTCGTCAGGTCACCTAGCGTGACGGAGTCAGATGTACCACATGCGAACGCGGGGAAACATCGGCTGGAGGGTGTCGGAACACGAAGATCGATAGCGGCGGTGCAGTGCGTCGGTCGCGCTGCCGGTCAGAGTTCCTTGTCGGCGTCGCCGCTCAGCAGGTTGTTTCCGCGATCGGAACGGGCGTCGGACAGCACCCGTTCTTCGATCGCCCGATCGACGCTGATATCAGTGACTTCGGTGGTGGGCGGCGGCGCCGTATCGGCATGCTGCGGTGCATTCGGGCCCGGCGTCCGAACGCCCGTGTCCTTCGCTGTCGCGCGCTCGACGATCCGCAGCCGATAGCTCGGCTCGGGCATGCTGATGCCGGCCTGGTCGAAAGCGTCCTTGACCCGCCGGATCGCCTCGCTGCGAACCTTGACGAAGTCGTACCGCCGCTGGTCGACCCAGCCGTAGCAACGGAGCGCCACGGTCGAGTCGCCCAGGCCCTCGATGATGACCAGTGTCGGCGGGTCATCGAGGATGCCCGGCAGCGCTTCCAACGCGTCCAGCGCGATCTGCTGGGCGACTCGCAGGTCGTGATCGCTGCCGATCCCGACGTCGAATTCGAAGCGGCGCTCGGGCCGACGCGTGTAGTTGATGATCACGGCCTTGAAGACGGTCGCGTTGGGAATGCGGACGTGGTTGCCTTCGGGCGAGAGCAGGATGGTCGCGCGCGATGTCAGCGTGACCACGTTGCCCAGCTGGCCGTCGACCTCGACGAGGTCGTTGACGCTGAACGGATTGCGCAGGCTCAGGAGAATGCTCGCGATGTAGTTCTCGACGGTGTCGCGCACCGCGAAGCCGATGGCCAGGCCGACGATCCCGGCCGCGCCGAGGATGGTGCCCAGGATTGCCGTGGCGTCGAGCAGAACCAGCGCGACGACCAGCCCCATCACCACGAACAGCAGATGGGTT
>Ga0102938_10000486_pt1 | contig 29230 bp, 26 predicted proteins | sample SalPonR2_B_D2_MG_FD_84516 | JGI IMG/M metagenome (GOLD analysis project Ga0102938, IMG submission 84516) | Salt pond soil microbial communities from South San Francisco under conditions of wetland restoration - Salt Pond MetaG R2_B_D2_MG | ecosystem: Environmental > Aquatic > Marine >... | reverse complement strand
CTGACCGATCCCGAGAAAGAAATGACCGACCGATTCGGCTGGAGCCTGCCGGTGCACAGCATGCGCTACTGGATTCTCGGTGTCTCCGATCCCGGCCTGCCCGCTACCGAGGTGCCCGACGAGGTGGGCTTGCTGGAAAGCGTCGAGCAGGCCGGCTGGGCCGTGTATTACGACAGCTACGGCGAAGCCGAGGGCCTGGTATTGCCGCGCCGGCTCGACATGGAACGCGGGGATGTCCGTATCCGCGTCATGACCGATCGCTGGGAGATCCCGGGCGCCGCACCGCGCGCCCGCCGATGAACAGCTGCTGGCCCGCGCCGGCGAAGCTCAACCTGTTCCTGCAGGTGACAGGCCGCCGGCCCGACGGTTACCACACCCTGCAGACGGTCTTCCAGCTGCTCGACTTCGGTGACGACATCTTTCTCGAGACAACCTCGGACGGCATGATCAGCCGGCCCGAGGGACTCGCCGCCGTGGCGCCGGAAGATGATCTCGTCGTGCGCGCCGCCCGTCGGCTGCAGGCGGTCTCCGGCACGACCCAGGGGGTCGAGATCAGGGTGCGCAAGCGTATTCCCGCTGGCGGCGGGCTCGGCGGCGGAAGTTCCGACGCGGCCACAGTGCTGGTGGGCCTGAACCAGCTCTGGGAGCTCGGCTGGCCGGTGGAACGGCTGGCGGCGCTCGGCCTGGAACTGGGCGCGGATGTGCCTGTGTTCATCCATGGACGCTCGGCCTGGGCCGACGGGGTCGGCGAGCGGCTTGTCCCCGTGACGCTGCCGTCGGCCTGCTTCGCCGTGATCTGTCCGGACTGTTTCGTGTCCACGGCTGCAGTCTTTGCCGACCCCGAATTGACACGGGATTCGGCGGAAACGACAATTCACGGCTTTCTTTCGTCCGGCGGGCGCAATGATTGCGAGCCCGTGGTCCGGCGGCGCTACCCGGCGGTGGCTGCCGCGCTCGACTGGCTCGGCGCGCGGACAGCTGCGCGCGGCCGGCTGACCGGAACCGGGAGCTGCGTCTTCGCGCAATTCGCCGAACTGGCGGAGGCACGCGAGGCGCTGGCGGAGCTGCCGCGAGAGTGGACGGGTTTCGTGGCTCGCGGGCTCGACGAGAGCCCCCTGCTGGCGCGGGCGGGCAGGCCGGTAGCGACGGTCGCGTGATCAGGTTGACCGCTGGGGTGTAGCCAAGTGGTAAGGCAACGGGTTTTGATCCCGTCATGCGGAGGTTCGAATCCTCCCACCCCAGCCATTTTCACGGGCATCGGGGCGGCGGCAGATCGGCAACGGACCAGGGGTCCAGGGGGAGTGGGCGTGACTCACGAAGCAGGGCAGATGGCGGTGTTCTCCGGTAACGCAAACCGGGAGCTGGCCGAGAGCATTGCGCGGCACCTCGGCTTTCCGCTGGGCAAGCTCCAGGCCAGCCGCTTCAGTGACGGCGAAGTGACCGCGGAAGTGCTCGAAAACGTGCGCGGCCGCGATGTATTTATCGTGCAGTCGACCTGTCCACCGGTGAATGACAACCTGCTCGAACTGCTGATCATGGTCGATGCGCTGCGCCGCGCGTCCGCTGCGCGCATCACCGCCGTGATCCCTTACTACGGCTATGCCAGGCAGGATCGGCGGCCGCGCGCGCAGCGGGTGGCGATCTCGGCCAAGCTGGTCGCCAACATGATCACCCACGCGGGCGTGGACCGGGTGTTGACCATCGACCTCCATGCCGACCAGATCCAGGGTTTCTTCGACATCCCCGTGGACAATGTCTATGCGTCGCCCGTCCTGTTGCACGACGCTTGGAAGCAGCGCTACCAGAACATGGTGGTCGTCTCCCCGGACGTCGGCGGCGTCGTGCGCGCCCGGGCCCTGGCGAAGCGACTCGACGATGCCGACCTCGCCATCATCGACAAGCGGCGCCCGCGCGCCAACGAGGCGCAGGTCATGCACATCATCGGCGACGTGCGCGGGCGCACCTGCGTGCTGGTGGATGACATGATCGATACCGCTGGCACGATGTGCCAGGGTGTCGCGGCGCTCAAGGAGCAGGGCGCCGAAAAGGTTTATGCCTACATTACCCACCCGGTCCTTTCCGGACCGGCGGTGCAAAGAATCAACGATTCGCTGCTGGACGGGCTGGTGGTCACCGACACCATCCCGCTGTCCGACGCCGCGCGCGCCAGCCCGAAGATCCGTCAGCTCAGCGTGGCGGAGATGCTGGCCGAGACCATGCGCCGGATCAGCGACGAGGAATCCGTCAGCTCGCTCTACGTGGATTGAGCCGACAGGAAAACGGTGCCCGGATGCCGGGCGCCGGGTCGGCATGTGCGCAAGCCTGGTCGCGGGCCCGCCATGCCGGAACATGACATTAACGGAGATGATCAATGAGCCAGAATTTCGAGCTTCTTGCCGAAGACCGGCCTGACCAGGGCAAGGGTGCGAGCCGCCGCCTTCGTCGGACCGGCAAGGTGCCCGCCATCCTGTATGGCGGCCACCGTGACCCGCGCGTGATCGCGCTTGACCATGACAAGCTGGTGCACAGCCTCGAGAACGAGGCTTTTTTCTCCAGCATCCTCACCTTGACCGTGGGCAACAAGTCGCAGCCCTGCATCATCAAGGACGTGCAGCGCCATCCCTACCGCAACGTGGTATTGCACGTGGATCTGCAGCGGATCATCGAGGACGAGGAAATCAAGGTGTCCGTCCCGTTCCACTTCCTCGGCGAGGACGTGGCTCCGGGAGCGAAGGCCGGCGGCGTGATTTCGCGCATCATGACGGAACTGGAGATCAGCTGCCTGCCGAAGCACCTGCCGGAGTACATCGAGGTCGACGTGTCGACGCTCGAGCTCGACGGCATCGTGTCGCTGTCCGAGGTCAAGCTCCCCGAGGGTGTGGCGTTCGTGGGCAGCGACGAAATGCTCGAGCAGCCGGTGGTCATGATCAGCCGGCCCCGACGTGAAGTCGAGCCGGAGGAAGAGGGCGAAGAGGGCGGCCAGGAGAGCGTCGACATCGAACCGACTGAAGATTGAGTCGGACGTTCGGTCGCGTGACGGGGCTGTCCGCCATGGACGGCCCCGTTGCGTTTCGCCGTCGCAAGGCAGGGCGCTGAAAAATGACAGAGCGATCGCTCGTTCGCATGATCGTGGGGCTGGGCAATCCGGGGCCGGAGTACGTCGATACCCGGCACAACGCGGGCTTCTGGTTCGTCGACCTGCTGGCCGCCCGTCATGGCGGATCGTTTCGCAACGAGCGCAAGTACGGCGCGGAAATCGCGACGGCCCGCATCGATGGCGCGGATATCCTGCTGCTCAAGCCGCAGAGCTACATGAACCGCAGCGGTGGCCCGGTGCAGGCCGCGTCCGCGTACCTGAAGATCCCGGCGGAGCAGATCATGGTCGCCCACGATGAGCTCGATCTCGTCCCCGGTGACGCCCGCCTGAAGCTGGGGGGCGGTCACGGCGGGCACAACGGATTGCGCAGCCTCATTTCGCATCTCGGCGCGGGTTTCTGGCGATTGCGTCTCGGCATCGGCCACCCGGGGAACCGGGCCGAGGTGATCGACTACGTGCTCAAGCGTCCCTCGCGCGAGGACGCAGAGCTTATCGAGGGCGCGGTCGTCGCGGCCGCGGACGTCATACCGCTGATGCTTGGCCGGGGCGAACAGCCGGCGATGCACAAACTTCACAGTCGCGGGGCCGCCCCACGGCGGAAACACAAAGACGACGAGCCAGGGCTCGCGGAGTAACACATGGGAATCCGGATCGGGATCGTCGGCCTGCCGAACGTCGGCAAGTCAACCTTGTTCAACGCGCTCACCCGCGCGAAGATCGCTGCGGAGAACTATCCCTTTTGCACGATCGATCCGAACGTGGGCGTGGTGCCCGTGCCCGATCCGCGGCTGCAGGCCCTGGCGGACATTGCCAGGCCGCAGAAAGTCCTCCCCACGACGATCGAGTTTGTCGACATCGCAGGCCTGGTGCGGGGTGCGTCGAAGGGGGAGGGGCTCGGCAACCAGTTCCTCGCCAACATCCGTGAGACGGATGCCATCGGCCACGTGGTGCGTTGCTTCGAGGACCCGGACGTCGTGCACGTCGAGGGACGCATCGATCCGGCCGGCGATATCGAGGTCATCCACCTCGAGCTGGCGCTGGCAGATTTCGACACGGTGACCCGCAACCTCGAGCGAGCCGTCAAGGCCGCGAAGACAGGACGCAAGGAGGACCTCGCACGGCGCGATTTGCTTGCCCAGGTCGCCGATCACCTCGATGCGGGGCACCCGGTGCGTTCGATGGCCCTGGATGGGGGGCAACAGGCCGTCATCCGCGACCTCCACCTGCTGACGGCCAAGCCGACCCTGTACATCGCCAATGTGGCCGAGGACGGCTTCGCGGACAACCCGTATCTCGACACCGTGCGCGCGATCGCAGCCGCGGAAGGCGCCGAGGTGGTTCCCGTGTGCGCCGCGATCGAGGCGGAGATCTCCCAGCTCGACGAGGCGGACAAGGGGGAATTCCTGGCCGAACTCGGGCTGGCCGAGCCGGGTCTCGACCGGGTGATCCGCGCCGGATACAGCCTGCTTGGCCTGCAGACTTTTTTCACCGTTGGACCCAAGGAGGTGCGGGCCTGGACCGTCCCCGTGGGAGCCACCGCCCCCGAGGCGGCCGGCGAGATCCACACAGATTTCCAGCGCGGCTTCATTCGCGCCGAGGTCACGGCCTACGACGACTTCGTCGGCCTCGGCGGCGAGGCAAAAGCAAAGGAAGCGGGCAAGCTGCGGCTGGAGGGCAAGGAGTACATCGTCAAGGACGGCGATGTCATGCACTTCCGCTTCAACGTCTGAGCCGCGCAGCGGTTCCCGTGCCGAGAGTGCTCCGGCTTCAGCTGCGCAGGTCGAGCAGTTTCATGACCGACCCGGGTTCACGCACGAGGTCCGCCAGCGTGTGCCTGTCGAGCTCCGCGAGGAAAGCGTCCAGCGCTCGCGCGAGAATCGGGATCAAGCCACAGCCCGGAGTGAGCCGACACTGGTTATCCGGCCGGAAGCACTCGACCAGGCCGAGGTCGTCCTCGGTCTTTCGCACCACGTCGCCAAGTCGCAGTTTTTCGGGTGGCAACGCCAGCAAGAGCCCGCCGTTCGGACCGCGCTGCGCGATGAGGAGGCCTTCGCGCGTCAGCAGGTTGACCACTTTCATCAGGTGAGCCCTCGAGATGCCATAAGCTTCGGAGATCTCGCGTATCGTGCAGCGACGGCCGGGTTGCACGGCCAGGTAGATGAGTACCCGGAAAGCGTAATCCGTGAAATAAGTCAGTCGCATATCGGAGTGCTCCTGCGCCGGCAGCGGCGCAACTCGATTGATGCATCTTACATGGCATAATTGCTTCCACAAGGCGGGGTTTGCCTTGACAGGCCCCCGGGGCGCGAGGAAAATTCTCGGCCCTCCCTTGCATGCGCCGGCTTGGCGCTCGTCGGCGGCTACGTAGCTCAGTTGGTCAGAGCGCGGCACTCATAATGCTGAGGTCGGTGGTTCGAGCCCACCCGTAGCCACCATTTTCCGTCCATTTCCTCGCGCAACGGTGTCCTGGCGGCTCGCTCGTCGCAATAGATTACACACAAAGCGGTCGTTTGACGGCACAATGGTCGGATGACCCGGGGCCGGGCCACTCATTTGTGGGAATGGAAGGCGAGCAAGGATCGTGAACGTCGGGGGATCTTCCGCGAGGGGGCCACGAAACATCACCGTGCCGAGGCGCATCGCCCTGGCGATCGCTGTGTCCTACGCGGTGCTGGGCGGGATCTGGATCGTGTTTTCGGACCGGTTGCTGCCGGTCATCGTGGCGACGCCCGAAGAATTGCTCAGGATGAACATCGTCAAGGGCCTGGCCTTCATCCTGGTCACGAGTTCACTGCTTTATGCCTTGTTGCGGGTGGCGCCGCGCGCTCCCGAGGAGGGCGCCGCGCCACGCACTCGCGGCTGGCTCCTGCTGGTGGTCTTCGTAGCGCTGGCGTCCGCGATCCTCGCGGTGGGCTACTTCGTGCAGCGCGAGGTGACCGAGACTCTCGAAGTGCGGCACGAAGCGACGTTGCGACAGGTCGCGAGCCTGAAGGCCGGGCAGGTCGAAATCTGGTTGGATCGCAATCATGACCTCGTAGAGATCATCGCCCATAGCACCAGATGGGCATCACTCGCGCCGGCCGCGCGGGATGGCGATCCGGCAGCCCTGGCTGAACTGAGAATCGAGCTCGGTGCGCTCACCCAGCAGCTCGGGAACGAGGGGGTGCAGCTCGGTTTTCGCCAGGCCGGGCTGGTTCTTGCGGACACGTCCGGTGTGCCCGTCGCGGCAGCGGGAACTGCGATCGACCGGTCCTTCGTCGCCGCGGCTGTCAGGCGACTGCGCGACGAGGGCCGCGGCTTTTTCCATACCGACGGGGGCGGCATCGGGCTGCAGATGGCGTTCACCGCCGCCACTGCCGATTCGGGCGTCCCGGCAGCGCAGCAGTTTTTCCTGCTCATGCTGGTGCAGGATCCCATCAACACCGTCAACAGTCTCCACGAGATCATGGCGCGCTGGCCGGCGCCGGAAGCGCAAGGCGCCGCCGCTCTCGCCCGGCTCGGCGACGGCGGCCGCCTCGAGTTGTTACCCGGTTTCGGCACTCCGTGGTTCGACGGAGATGCCGTCGCATTTCCTGTCTCCCCCGCGCTCGACGGCGCCTTGCAGCACCGGCGCGGAATACGTGGCGGCTACCTCGGAGAGTATGTCGCAGGACAGCATGCCATGCTGGCCCTGGCCCGCGTCCCCGGCACCGAATGGATTGTCGCCGCCGTGATGGACCGTACCCAGGCGGTGGCGGGGGTCGCGGCATTGATCACGGCCACGCAGGTCGCCGTGCTCGGCGCCATCGTCATCGCCGGCTGGCTGATCCTCCTGCTGTTCAGGGAGCAACGGGCCCACAGTCGCGCCTTGCTCGCCAATGTGGTGCGTGAACGCGACGCGCTGGACCAGCATTTCTCATACCTGAGTCGATTCGCGAACGACATCGTTCTGCTGAGCGATGCGACAGGACGAATCGTTAACTGCAACGACCGGGCGGTGAGTGCCTACGGCCGGCCACGCGAATCGTTGATCGGCTGCGCGTTATCCGATCTGTGTCCGCCGGCGGTCAGGGCCGCAGGCGAACGCGGCTTCATGCAGGCGCTGGATTCCGGCGATTCCCGTTTCGAGACCTGGCAGCACAGCACTCACCGCGGCGAGTTTCCCGTGGAGATCAGCGCGCGGACTTTCACGGTGGACGGGGAGCAATTCATCCAGAGCATCGTGCGGGATGTTTCCGCGCAACGCCTGGCGGAACAGCAGTTGCGAGCGAGCGAGGCGAGATTTCGCAACACTTTCGACCACAGCGCCGTCGGCATCGCGCATGTCTCCGTCGATGGTCGTTTCATCATGGTGAACCAGCATTTCGCCGATCTGCTGGGCTATGCGCCAGAGGAGATGCGTGGAATGCAGGTCTGGTCGCTGTCGGTCTCTGAAGACCTGCCGCGTGAACTGCAAATGGGCAAGGCCCTGTTGGCCGGCGAGCGTGGCGATTACGTCATCGAGAAACGCTATCGGCGCAAGGACGGAGAGTTGCTCTGGGCGCACCTGACCGTCTCCGCGGTACGGGCGGAAAACAGCCAGGTCGAATATCTGATCGGTGTCGTGGCGGATATCGGCCCGCGCAAGCAACTCGAACGTGAAGTGCAGCGGCGCAGCCTGTTGTACCGGACCCTGTCAGAAACCAACCGGGCCATCGCTCGCGCGGAAGGGATCGACGAGGTGCTCGCGGCGGCCTGTGGCATCGTCGTTTCGGGGGGACTGTTCTCGCGGGCGGCGGTTACGCGGTTCGACAGCGGCGCGGGCGAGCCGACGGTGGTCGCTACGGCTGGCCCGAAAGCGCGGGAGCTCGCGGGCGAGTTGCTCGAGCTGCAGGCCCGCAGCGGAATCTTTCCGGTGCTGAGCAGCGACGCCTCGCCCGACGGCACGGTCGTCATCAACGACGTGGAAAGCGGGCCCATCAGCGCCAACACGCGCCTGGCCTTTCTCCGCCACGAGGTGCGAGCGTTCGCCAGCCTGCCCCTGGGGGATCCCATGATGCCGGAGGGGCGCTTCATGGTTTTCGCGCAGGAGGCCGACTTCTTCGCCGGCGACACGCTCGACCTGCTGCTCGACATGGCGCGCGACCTGTCCGTCGCGCTGGCGCGATTCCGGGAGGCGGCGAAACGCGAGATGGCCGAGCAACACGCGCGCGAGGTTGCCCAGCGCATGTCGACGCTCGTCGAGGCCGCGCCTATCCCGGTCTACGATATCGACGCCGACGGTCTTGTCGGCGAACTTTGGAATCCTGCGGCCGAGCGCGTATTCGGTTGGCGACGAGAGGAAGTCAGGGGCCGACCGCTTCCGATCGTGCCAGAGGATCCTGCGGCGCAGGCGGAGTTCGCTGCCCTGCGGGAAAAAGTGCTGGCCGGCGAGCGCCTCGCGGGCGTCGAACTGCGGCGTCGCCGGCGCGATGGCTCGGCCGTTTATATCAGCCTGTCGACGGCGCGCATTCCCGGTTCGCCGCAGACGATCCTGAGCGTCGCCGAGGACATCACTTCACGCCACGATGCCGCCGAGGCAGTTAGCCGGGCACGTGACGAACTCGAGTTGCGCGTGGCCGAGCGCACCGCGGAACTATCCGCGGCGCGCGACCGCGCGGAGGAAGCGGACCGCATCAAGACGGCGTTTCTCGCCAACATGTCGCATGAATTGCGCACGCCGCTCAACTCCATAATCGGCTTCAGCAGCCTCCTCCTGTCGGGGGCGCCCGGGGCGGTCAACGAGGAACAGGGCAAGCAACTCGCCATCGTCCGTCATGCCGGCGAGCGCCTGCTGACGCTCATCGAGGACATCCTCGATATTTCACGCTTGCAGGCCGTGGATGCTATGTTGCCTCGCGAGCCGGCGGCGCTCAAAGACATGATATTGCGTGCCGTTGACACGTTGCGGCCCCAGGCCGCCGGCCGGGGACTCTCTATGGAAACCGATATCGAACCCTGCGTGGCGCTGGCTGAACCGCGCCGGCTGGAACAGGTGCTCCTCAACCTGTTGAGCAACGCCGTGAAGTACACGGATACCGGCGGGGTTTGGGTGAAATGCCGGCATGTGGGCGACCACGTCGAGGTGTCAGTCGAGGACACGGGGCCGGGAATCAGTGCCGAGGAGCAGGCACGGCTTTTCGTGCCCTTCTCGCAGCTCAAGCGCAGCGACTCGGGACGGGAGGGTACAGGCCTCGGCCTGGCGATCTCCCGGCGCCTCGTGGAAGCGATGGGCGGCAGCATCTCGGTTGACAGCGAAGCGGGGCGCGGCAGTATCTTCACCGTGAGACTCGATGCGGCGAGGGCTTCCTGACATGCGTCCCGCGATTCTCCTCGTGGAAGACAGGGCGGACGATCGTTACCTGATGCGTTGGCTGTTGAGCCATTTCGACGCAGAGATCTGCGAGGCGCATAACGGCCGCATGGCGCTGGACGCGGTGCGCGACGCGGCGCCGTGCCTGGTGGTCCTCGACCTGGGGCTGCCTGACATGGACGGCATGGAATTGCTGCGTCACCTGCGCAGTTCGCCGGAATGCGCCGAGGTTCCTATCGTCGTCGTGACGGCGCGCGCGCTTCCGGAGGAACGCCGGCTTGCGATGGGGGTCGGCTGCAATGCTTATCTCGCCAAGCCAGTGGATCCGGGTACGCTTCGCGCGGTCGTGGAATCCTTGCTCGACCCTGCGAAGGTGGAATCCTGATGTTTGACCAGAATGACCCTGCGCCTGATCGCTACGTCCTGATCAGTGCCCTGCTGGCCCTGCACGAGGAAGCGGCGTCGCTCGACGAGGACGGTATCGGCCAGCGCACGGTGGAACTGGCCGAGCAGGTGACCGAAAGCAAGACGTCATATGTGCATGTCGTCGAGAAGGGCGTGGACATCCGGCTCGCATCCTGGTCCGCACGCACCCTGTCACAGTGCACGATCGAATCCGAGTCACATTACTCGCTGGACCAAGCCGGGATCTGGGCCGACTGCGTGCGGCAAGGCAAGCCGGTCATACACAACGAGCTGGAAGCGTCGGATTTCCTGCGCGGTCTGCCCGAGGGTCATTCTCCGCTCACCCGGCACCTCGCGGTGCCTGTGCTCGAGCATGGCCAGCCCGTGATGGTCGTCGGGGTCGGCAACAAGCGGAGCCCCTACACCGACGAAGACGTGAACCGGGTCCGGCTGCTGGCGGAGAGTGCCTGGGGACTGTTGCGGCGCAAGGCCCACGAGCAGCGCGAAGCCCGCCATCTCGAGTTTCTCGAGGCGAACATGCTTGCCACCATCGACGTGGTCAGCACCATCGTCGAAATGCGCGATCCTTACACGGCGGGCCATGAACGACGCGTCCGGGACCTGGCATGTGCCATCGCCGCGGAACTCGAGCTGAGTGACGTCCAGCGCGACCGTATCGCGATGGCGGCCCAGGTCCATGACGTCGGCAAGCTCGCCGTTCCGGCCGAAGTCCTCGCCAAGCCGAGCCGCCTGACGCCCGTGGAAATGGAGGTCGCGAAGACCCATAGCCGCCAGGGGTACGAAATCCTGCGCAAGAGCTGTTTCTCGTGGCCGCTGGCCGATATCGTGCTGCAGCACCACGAGCGCTGGGACGGCAGCGGCTACCCGGACGGGTTGCGCGGCGAGGAAATCCTTATCGAGTCACGCGTCATCGGCGTCGCCGATGTCGTCGAGGCGATGTCCAGCCCACGGCCCTACCGGCCGCGCAGGACGATCGAGAATGCGCTGGTCGAGATCGAGTCGGGCCTTGGCACCCGTTACGACCCGCGCGTGGCTGCCGCCTGCCTGCGGCTGTTCCGTGAAAAAGGCTATCGCCTTCCCGAACACTAAGACGCGGCTGCGGGCGCCTCGCGCGGCTGCATCAGGAGCCTGTAGAGCGCCGGGATGACCACCAGCGTCAGCACCGTGGAGGCCACGAGCCCCGAAATGATCGCCCAGGCCAGCGGAGGCCAGAGGGTGGAGCGGGTGAACGTCAGTGGCAGCAGGCCGGCCACGGTCGTTGCGGTCGTCATGAGGATGGGTCGCGTACGGCGTCCGACCGCAACGACGACAGCCCGAGCGGTCTCCATGCCGTCGCGCTCCAGCCGGCGCATGAGATCGATCAGCACGATCGCGTTGTTCACCACTATCCCGACCAGCGCGACGACGCCGAGGATTGCGGTGAAGCTGAACGGCTGGCGCGCCAGCAGCAGCCCCGGTACGACACCGACGACCGCCAGCGGCACGGTGACCAGCACGATGCCGAGCAGGCGGAAGGAGTTGAACTGGTAGAGCAAAAAGACCAGCAACAGCAGCAGGCCGATCGGCAGGGTCTGGAACAACGCGGAGTTGGCGTCCCCGGCTTCGGCGGCCGCGCCGCCATAGACCAGGCTGACGCCCGGCGGCAGGGCCATTTTTTCCAGCTGCGGATCGAGTGCAGCGATCACCTCGCCGTAGGTGGTGCCTTCTTCCGTCTCCGACAGCACCGAGGCCATGCGCTGCATGTCCCACTGACGGATCACGGCGGGCTGCCAGTCGAGGCGCATCTGCACGACCTGGCCGAGCGGCACGGTGCCGCCGTCCGGTAAGGTGAGGGGCAAGCCTTCCAGCGCCTCGAACGGGAACGCACGTCCCTGGTGTGAACGAATCAGCATCGGCAGGGGCTCACGCTGCGCCCGCCAGGTAGAGAACTGGCTGCCGAGCGTGGCGCCTGCGAGCGCCGCTGCCACGTCGGCGCGGGCGAGGCCGAGCCGCGCGGCTGCGGCGTCATCGATTTCCATGGCCACCGTCGCGAGCCCTGCGCCGAGATCATTGTGCACGTCGATCGCCCCGGGCGTGGCGCGCAGCAGGCGCATCACTTTCTCGACAGTCGCAACCAGTTCGTCAGGCCGCTCTGCAAATACCTGGATCTCGATCGGTGCATCCACCGGCGGGCCCTGGCCGAGCCGGCTGGCCATGACATGCGCGTCCGGCAGGGTTTCGCCGGCGCGGGCGCGTACCCACTGCATCAGTCCGGGCAGGTCGTACTGGCTCTCGGTGACGGCGACGATACGCGCCAGGTGGGGTGAGCGGGGGATCTTCACCAGGTTGTAGTAGAAGCGCGGGCCGCTGGATCCGGCGAAGACATGAACTTCGGTCACGCTGGGTTGCGCCGTGAGGTCCGAGGCGAGCGCGTTGGCGCGTAATGCGGTGTATTCGAGCTCGGTGCCCTCGGAGAAGCGCAGGTCCACGACCAGCTGGTTGCGGTCGGTGCTGGGAAAGAAGTCGCGCGGCAGCAAGCCGGCCAGCAGGCTGCTCAATACCACCAGCACCGTGGCGACCATCACCACCGACCACGGTCGTGCAATCGCCAGGCGGCCCGCGCGTTCGCCGAACTCGCGCAGGCGCTCGCGTCCCTCGGCCTGTCGCGGCCGCAGGGTGGACGCGGCGAGCACCGGTGTCGCGAAAACCGCGTAGATGTAGCTGACGACGAGGGCGAGCATCACCACGATGGGAATGCCGCGCGTGAAATCCGCGGTGTTGCCCTGGGCCAGCAACAGTGGCGTGAATGCGGCGAGCGTGGTGCCGGTCGCCGCCGCCAGCGGCGCCGCGAGCTCCCGCACTGAAAGCACGGCCGCCTCCTTGCGGCTGCGGCCCTGGTCCAGGTGCCACTGGAGGTTCTCCACCATGACGATCGCATTATCGACCAGCATGCCGAGCGCGATCACGAGTCCTGCGACGGCCATCTGGTGCAGCACGCCGCCGCCGATGGCGTAGATTGCGATCGACGACAAGGTCACCATCGGCAGCAGCGCCGCCACGGTGAAGCCGAGCCGGGGACCCATGAAGGCGAGCAACACCAGCACCACCACCGCGACACCGAGCAGCAGTGAGTGGGCCAGTTCGGCGAGCCGGTCTTCGACCCAGCGCGGCTGGTAGAACATTTCCCGAATCTCGAGTGGCGCGTAGGCCGGGCGCACTTCGTCGATCAGCGCACGCACCCGTTCGCCGAAGCGCACGGCGTTGAGGCGGTTTTCCGGGATGACGATACCGAGGCCTACGGCAGGCCGGCCGTTCAACCACATGCGCTCGGTGGGTGGGTCTGCCGGCTCGAGGCGGATGGTGGCCACCTCGCGCAGTGGCAAAAGGGCGCCTGAGGGCAGCTGCACGGGGGTGTCGGCCAGTTCCTCCAGGTTGCGGAACTGCGACTGCGGACGCATGACGAACGAGCGGCCGTCCCGGCTCAGGGCGCCTCCCGGCAAGGTCACGTTGCGTGCGGCGAGCTGGGCACCCAGCGATGTGGCGTCGAGCCCCCAGGCGGCGGATACCGCCGGGTCGATGCCGAGCACGAGCTGTTCGCCGGGATCGGCAAGCACCTCGATGCGGGCGATGTCGGGGACCCGGAACAGTTCGCGCCGCAACTTGCGGGCGGCTTCGAGGAGTTCGAGCAAGTCATCCGATCCGACCAACGCCAGGACGATGCCCTCGGTGTCCATCTGTCGATCGAGGACCTCGGCGGGGCCGGCGCTGTCGGGAAACTTGCGTTCGGCGCGGTCCACGGCGACGCGAATCTGTTCCCAGACCGCATCGGTGTCGTAGACATGCTGTTGCATGCCGACGATCAGCTGCACGAAGCCCAGCCGGGCGACGCCGCGCAGTTCATTGACCTCGTCGACCTGGGCGACTTCTTCCTGCAGGGGATTGAGCACGAGCCGCTCGATCTGCTCGGCGTCGGCGCCCGGCCAGCTGACCAGGACCTGGCCGTAGCGGTAGGGGAAGAAAGGATCTTCCTGCCGGTCCATGTTCAGCCAGGCCGCGAGACCGAGCAGGGACAGCAGCGCGACTGCGGCGAAGACCAGTCGCCGGCGTTCGAGGCTGGCCAGGATCGCGTTCAGGGCAGGACCCGGACGGATTCGCCGTCGAGCAGCTGCTGCTGCCCGGCGATGACGACGCGATCGCCCGGCGCAAGATCGCCGCTGATCTCGACCAGGCCGCCCACCAGCCGGCCGGCGGTCACCGGGGTCAGCACGGCACGCCCGTCAATGACGCGGAACACGCGAGTCTTTCCGTCACCGGGGTCCATGATCGCGCCGAGCGGTACGAGCAGGGCGGGGTCGATGGGCGGTTGCAGCATGACATACACCGACAGGCCCGGCTCCCAGGTCGTGTCATCGTCCAGAGCGACCACGGCCGGCGCCGGCCGACCTGCGCGTGCACGGCCGATCTCCTGCAGCTGGCCCGCCGACCACTCGCCTGACGCGAGGGACCGGACGCGTACCCTGTCGCCCGGGCGCAGATCTTCCGCCAGGCCTTCCGGCAGCTTGATCTCCACTTCACGGCCAGCCTCACCTGCGAGGACCAACACGGGCTGGCCGGCATGCACGAAATCGCCGGGTTCCACCAGCAGGTCGCTCACCGTGGCGGCAAATGGTGCACGGAGCACGGCCTCCGCCAACTGGTCGCGGGCCTCGGCAAGCGCCGCGACCGCCTGTGCACGCGCTTCCCGCGTGGCATTGCGCTCTGCGCGGGTGCGATCGAGCAGTTCCTCGGAGGCCAGCCCCTGCGCCTGCAGCGCCTTCGCACGTTCGTAGTCGGCCGCCAGCTGCACGAGACGCTCGTCCAGCTCGCGCACCCGGGCCTCCGCCGCCGCCAGGGCCGGCCCGAGGGCCGGGTTCTGCAGGCTTGCGAGCCGTTGGCCGGCCTCGACGCGGGCGCCGCGGGTCACGAAGCGCTCGGCCAGGTGGCCGGGATGAAGAAAGGCCGGCTCGGCCCGCTGCGCGGCCCGCACGATGCCCGGCAGGCGCAGTTCCCGGGTATCGCCCGAGAAACGCACTTCGGTGACGCGCACCGGGCTCTCGTATATGGTCGGCGCCGACTGGTCGGATGGCGCCGATTCCACGCTGCAGGCCGCCAGCAGGGCAGCGGCACAGGCGGCGATCGCGGCGCGTCGCCAGCCGGGAGCGAATAATTCGTCGAAGGTGTTCATGTGGCGGCCTGTCAGGAGCGAGGCAGCAGCCCCTCCATGAAGATCTTGAGGAAATCGTCGAGATACTCCTCGTCGTTGCCGACGCCGGGCCATTGCGAATGGTGGGCGCGCGCCTCGAACCATTGCGTGCACGCATTGACGAAGGTGGTCACGACATGGGCCGGGTTAACGTCCGCGCGGAGCAAACCGCGCTCCTGGGCCTGCCGGATCCGCTCGGCGCCGAGGCGCACCAGTTCCGCATCGAGCCGGCCGCAACTCTGGTCGTCGTCCAGGTGCGTCCAGGCGAACAGGCGCACGACCTCGGGGTTGGCTTTGAGAAATTCGAAATAGCGGGTCACGGCGTTTTTCAGCAGGTCCGCGTCGGGCGCCGCCGACTGCAGTTCGGCTTCCTGTCCTGCCGCATAGGCTGAGAATGCTTGCTCCTTGACGGTTTCCCAGAGCGTTTCCTTGCTGCCGAAATGATGATGAATGAGGCTCTTCGTGACGCCGGAGCGCAACGCGATCTCGCGCATGCTTACCGCGGCGAAGCCTTTCTCGACGAACAGCCCATGGGCTGCGTCGAGGATGCGTTCCCGGGTGAGGTCGGGATCGCGGGTACCGGTCGGCGTGTTCATGGCCAGGATTCTAGAACTAACTGGCCGGCCGGTCAATACGATCCGGGCCTAATCGGGCAACGGGGAGAAGTCCTGCGGGAACGGGTTGGACGCCGCCGGGGTGATGCGGACATAGCCGTGATCCGTCGCGACGTGGCAGTCGTTGCAGGCCCGGATCACTTCCCCGAAACGCTGCTCGACTGCGGGCCAGGCGTCGGGCGCGCCGGACTTGAGGGGTTTCTCCAGGCGTTCGAGAGCGGGCAGCAGCATGCTCGCCATCAGCGGCCCGACGGCGTGGCCGTCGTAGCTCTCGATCTCCTCGACGACGTACTCGGAGGTCTCCTCGAGTTCGTGCAGGTAGAAATCCGCCAACTGCGCGTTGCCCGCCTCGATGGAGAGTTGCAGCTTGTGGGTGTAGGTCTGGATGCGTTCCATCAGGATGGCGAGGCCGGGCTCGTCTGCATTCGTGGGGGCGGCAGCAGTGACGAGGACCGCGGCCACCGCGATCGAGAGGGGGTGCGTGGATTTGAAAGGCATGCTGAACTCCTGTTGTATGGCAATCGAGAGCAACACGATCGACGCTGGCGCGGGTCGTTTTCGCATCGGCATGATACGGGTTGTGGCTCTATACTTGCAGCCTCGAGCGGGCTCCGGAAGCCCTGGATGCACCCCGATACCAGTCACAGGACCCTTGCATTGATGCGCGCTGCCCCCATTGCCCTGGCCGCGTGGCTGCTGCCCACACTGGCCGTCGTGATCGTTTACCTCGTGTCGTCTTCGCGCGGCCAGGTGCCGGTCTGTTTCCCCTTCCTCGAGGGTTGCACGTCGATCAGCGGCGCGGCGCGGCGCGATCCTTCCATTCATATTTTTCGCGCCATGATGCTGCCGACGGCGACGATCATGGCCGCCTACTGGCTGCTGGCGCGCGACTGGCTGGCCGGGCTCGGAGACACCGGGCGCGCGCGCGACGCCATGGCGACGCTGGGCCTGATCGGCGCGCTGTTCATGATCCTGTATATCGTGTTTCTCGGCACCGACGGGCGCGTTTACGATCTCTTGCGGCGATACGGCGTGACGGTGTACTTCGCCTTTACCGCCCTCGCGCAACTGCTGTTGACCTCGCGCCTGCAGCGCCTCCCCGCTGCGGCGAAGACACGTGTCGGTCCGGGCGTGATCCAGGCCAAGATCGTTTTCGGCGTGCTCATGCTCTCCCTGGGACTGGCCAATATCCCCGCGTCCAACTTCTTTCCCGAGTTGCCGGTCGACAACATGATCGCCTGGAATTTCGCCTTGCTGATGAAAGGTTATTTCGGCCTGACCGCGCTGTCCTGGCGAGCCATCGACTACCGGATCGTCACGCGCGCAGACTGACGGCGCAGACTCAGTCCAGGCGTTTCGCGAGCGCTTCCGGGTCGATCTCGCCCGCGGTGTTCACGTTCATTCGATAGCGTGATTCGAGCGGACCGATGGCGATCGGCCGGGAGAGCTGTGCCTCGAGGACCTCGAGTCCCGCGTCGGAAGGGTCACCGCGCCGCGTCGCCACGCGCTGGCGCAACACATCTGGTGGCGCCTGGCACGCCAGCACCATGGGAACGGCGCCCTGTTCCAGGCCGAGTTCCAGGAAGGCCTCGCGTCGCTCGCTTTCGAGGAAAGCGGCATCGATCACCACGCTGAAACCGGCGGACAGCGCGGTGCGGGCGATCTCGGCCAGCCGCGCGTAGGTGCGTGCGGAGGCCGCCGCAGCATAGAGGCCGGCGCCGAGATCGGCCGACGTTTCCGCGGTCGGCTCGAGCCCGTGTATACGCTTGCGTTCCGCGTCGGAGCGTACCCACACGGCGGGCAGGTGCGGCGCAAGGCGGCGCGCGAGATAGCTTTTTCCGGAGCCCGAGGCGCCATGCATCAGTATGAGGCGCGGCGTGGCGGGCTCGGCATGGGTCGCGGCGAAGCGGACATGGCGCGCCATCCGCTCCCGCGCCTGCTCAGCGTCGGCGGTGGATATACCGGATTGACCCAGCCGGATGGCGGCGATCTTCGCGCGCACCAGGTGGCGATAGACGAGGTACCACGGCAACAGCGCAACGCCGTCGTAGTCGCCGAAAGCCGCCAGCCAGGCATTGTAGAACCGCCAGCCCAGGTCGCGACGGCCGCGTGCCTCGAGGTCCATCAGCAGGAAGGCGACTTCGCTCTGCAGGTCGATCCAGCGCAGGGCCGGATCGAACTCGATGCCGTCGAAGGCGGCGATCCGGCCGTCCAGCATCACCAGGTTGGACAGGTGCAGGTCGCCGTGCCCTTCACGCACCAGGCCAGCGTCGAGGCGAGCCTCGAAACGCGGAGCCAGGTTGGCGGCACGCGCGCGGGTCCACTCCGCCAGTTTCGCCAGCGAGGCCTGGTTCCCCGCGTCGAGCGCATCGGCGCGGATGGCTTCGAAGTTGGCCAGGGCGGGACGCGCGACGGCCGCCGCATCGCCGTAGCCGTCTTTCCGGCTGGCCGGGCGCAAAGATCGTTGGAACTCCGCCAGCGTGACCGCGAAGGTCTCGAGAGCGGTGGCGTCGAGCCGGCCGGCTTCGAGCAGGCGGTCGAGTTGCGCCTCTGCGGGGAAGCGGCGCATGCGCACCGCGGGTTCGGCGTCCTCTTCGAGCGAGCCGATGCTGCAGCCCTGCGACGTGCATCGGGCGCCCACGACTTCGAGATAGAGATCCGGTGCGAGCCGGCCATTGAGACGCAGTTCTTCCCGGCAGTAATGCACGCGCCGCTCGCGGTCCCTGAAGTCGAGAAAGCCTAGATCCAGTGGCTTCTTGAACTTGTAGGCGTATTCGCCCGCCAGGAACACCCACGAGATATGCGTCTCGACGCGTTCCACGGTCTCCACCGGGTGCGGATACGCCCCGGGACGACACAGACCGTCGATCATTTCCGGCGGGAACTGCCCCATGCGTTCAGGTGGCCGCGCCGAGACCTCGGCCGCCCGTTCGCCCCGCCTCGGCTTCGCTCTTGAGTCCAAGCTTGCGAAACACCATGGCGGCCGGGCAGAAGCCGGTGAACGATGATTGCAACAGGTTGAATCCGACGAACACCGTCAACCAGATGAATCCGGGATGGACGAACCACCACAGCGCCAGGCTGAGCAGCACCATGAAACCGGCGAAAGCCGTCACCGCACGTTCGACAGTCATCGCATTCTCCTTACGTCGTCAGTAGTTATACCGCAGCCGGACCCAGCCGTTGCTGTTCTCCTCCAGCTGCCCGAAAAAAGTGTGTTCCTCACGGCCACCGAAAAGATTCACGCCGCCGCTCAAGGACCAGTGATCGTCGCGCCGCCAGCTGATCGACGGCCGCAGGTAGAAGTCCTCGTCGCTCGGCGACACGAACATGAACAGCGAACTCGTCAACGCGTCTCGCCATGCGCGATGGGTCAGCCGGAGCGTCGCCACCGAGCGCCACTTCTCCCGTGCCCGCGCCGGCACGGGCGCATTTTCGACGAGGCGGTCGTGGTCGGAGATACGTTCGGCATAGAGCTGGACACCGCCGGTCAGGTTGCGCACCAGTTCCTGTTCGTAGCCCAGCAGCAGGCGCAGCTCTGAATTCGGGATGCGCGGATCATCACCCTGCGGGTCGTCCAGCGAGTCGTAGAACGCGGTCTCGACGTTGAACAGGCCTTGCAGCCATGGGGTGCGGACGCTCGCACCCCAGCTGCGCAAGCGCGGGAATACTGGTCGACCGTCCGCATCTGCACCCAGTGGCTGTTTCCAGCGGCCGTCGTAACCGTAGATCGCGTACTCCGTGGGACCGACCGTGCGGAACAGTCGCAGGGCAATCTCATCGTCGCCGGGTGCAGCCGCGCGCCGGGGCGTCTCCGGCGCCGCCGGTGCGCCGAGGGCCGGATTCCAGAAAACAAAACGCTCGCCGTAGAGATAGTCGTCCGGCGCAAAGTCCGGCGTCCAGGCCAGGTCGAGGTTCACCACGTCCGTGTAGAAGCTCACGCGCGCGGTGTCCGCCGCGGACTTCAGGTAATCCTCGTCACGGCCGGCGAAGAAGGAAATGAAATCCTTCGGGAACAGATCATTGAGGAACAACAGGTCGCCCGTGCCCCAGGTGAGCACTTGGCGCCCGATCTTGACGTCCATGAAGCGGGCCGGGGTGAACGAGACCGCCAGTTCGCGAAGCTGTGCATCCAGGTCCGTCACGACCTGGTCCCAGAGCAGTTCGCCCTTGAAGTCGATGCTGTAGTGCTCTGCGACATACCGCGTCTCAGCGCGTACGCGGAACTCGCCGAGCGTGAGCCGGTCGAGGTTGGGCACGTCGCTCCAGCGCGCCCCCGCCGCGGTCTCGATGAAACCGGTCCAGTCGAGCCCCTGCTGTTCCTCGGCCCACGGGTCTTCCCAGTCCGCTTCCTCGAAAGCGGCGAAAGGATCGTCCTCGGCGGCGGCGTCCGCGTCCTGCGCGAGCGCCGGGTCGCCGCCACCTGCGCACAGCAGCAGCGCACCGCAGAACAACCTGGCTCGCACAAGGCGCATGGCCGCTATCCGCCGTCCCGCTGCAGCCACCGGGTCGGGGGTTGGCGCAGGTAACGCTCGGAGAAAATGTCCTCCGGCAGTCCGACGTCATATTCGATGGAGCGGAACTCCATCAGTGTGCTGCCCCCCTCGAGCGGCATGCTGATGAGCGAACGGGTGGCCGTCGGGTAGCCCTGCACGTCTTCCACCTCGGCGACCTCCATGACGCGATACACACGGTCCTGGCCGTCGTAATACTCGGTCTTCACCGGCAGGAAGGTGTCGCGGTCGACGCGCGTGACGTAGCGCACGAACTCGACGGCCGCCGGGTCGCGGGGGGTGCTTTCGAGCACGTAATGCGCGTCGGTGGTCTCGACGAGCCGGTGCTCGTCGAGCGCCGGGTTCCGTCCGGAGACATCTTCGTAATAGAAATGCGAGCCGACGAAGCTGGTGCGCTTGTCGCTGGCGCTGATGCGGCGCACGAGATCCAGTCCGGGCAGGTACAGCCAGCGGTCGTCATCCCGGTCCATGTGCTTCGCGACCAGGAACACGGTGCCGCGGACGTCCGACGGGCGCGAGAAGAACACCATGTAATGCTGATCCCCGCCGGCTTCCTCGTTCCGTCGCAACACGGTGAACTGGCGCAGCTGGCGGCGCCCTTGGCTGTCCTCGATCATCATGCGCGCCTCGCTGCGTCCATCCTCACCGGAATAATAGGCGGCGAGATTGGCGCGCTCGACGATCTCATCGACGTCGGTCAACGCTTCGCCCGAGGCGACGAGCGGCAGTGCGATACCGGCGAGCAGTGTGACGATCCATTTTCCGGCGTTCATGCTATGCAACCTCCTTGATCAGGCTTCGCTGGTCGACGCCGTGCGGCCGAGAAACAGCTGCATGACGGCGGGGAGCAGTATGAGGGTGACGAGCGCGGATGCGGCCATAATGCTGGCGAGGAACACGCCGACCGTGATGTAGGGCACCAGCGGGGCGAGCAGCAGCGGCGTGAACCCGACCGCGATGACGATGGCGTTGCGGCTGATCGCGCGGGCCGGTTCCTCGAATACTTTGGCCATCGCAGCGCGCAGGCTTTCGTGGCTGGCCAGCGCTTCGCGTGAGCGCTCGATGAAGTGAATGGCGAAATCGATCGACAGGCCAAGCGTCAGCGCCGAGAGCACGGCGATCGGCATGTCGTAGTCCTTGCCGATCCAGCCGATGAGCCCGTAGATGAAAGTGATGGTGAACGTCAGCGGCAACATCGCGAGCAGGCCGTAACCGAAGGAGCGGAACAGGACGATCATCATCACGAGCACGGCGACGAAGGCACCGGCCAGGCTACCCACCATGCCCTTGACCATCGCGTCCTGCCAGACCACGTTCAGGTAGGTCTTGCCTGCCCAGCGGACCGCCATGCCCTCCGGCGGCGGGTTCTCCTCGAGAAAGGAATCGACGTGTCGCATCACGCGGGTCATGTCCTGGTTGTCGCCGCTGCTCAGTTGCAGCCAGACGACCGCCCGGTCGTAGGCCGGCGTGACCATGTGCCAGAGATCCTGGGGCCGGTGCGAGGACTGGAACTGCAAGAGGACCTGAGCCACGGCGGCGCTGCTGTCGGGAATGCGGAAATCTTCCGGCTCGCCACTGAGCAGCTCGCGGTGCACTGTCTTCACGAGATCGGGGAGTGCATTGCTTTTGCCGACCACGCCGCTCTGCTCGACGTCTTTCTGCAGGGTCTGGATCCAGCGCAATACTTCCGGGCGCTGGAAGTAACGGGCCTCGCGTGCCACGGCCTCGACTTCACTCAGCAGCGCGTCCAGCGCGTCGAGTTGCTCTCCGTCGGCGTCGAACAGGCGATCCTCCAGCGCCGACATCAGCCGGTCGAGCCGCTCCGCGCCGACCGTCTCACCGGCCGGCGGTGCGATCTCCTGCCAAGTGTCGCGCGTCGCAGCCGGGGCCGCATCGAGAATATCGGCGACCCGTGCGTCGATCGCGGCGCGATCGATCTCGCGGGTCCGGTCGAGCACCAGCCATGCGTCGTAAGTGCCGGCGAAATGCCGATTGAGCACCTCGTCAGCGACACGGATGCGATGATCCTCCTTGAACCAGCGAATCGGGTTGTCGTTGATCTCGATCCGGGTGATGCCGACCACGCTGGCGGCGAACAGCAAGGTGAATCCCAACAAGAGTGCGCGATGGCGCGCCAGGGCGAAGTGGCCGACCGGGCGCAGCGCGGTGGCCAGGGGCGAGTCGCCATCGTCCTGGTGCAGCAGTTTCTGCATCCTGGCGAGGCTGGCGGGCTTCATGCGCGAAACCCAGGCAGGTATGAAGATGATGGTCAGCACGAAGGCGAGCATGATGCCGAAGGCGACATAGGCGCCGAACACCTGGACCGGCGGGATCGGGGTCAGCGCGAGCGAGGCGAAGCCCACGCTGGAGGTCACCGAGGTGAACAGCATGGGACGGAACAGGTGGCCCACCACTTCCCGCATCGTGTCGTCCTGGCTGCGGCCCGGACGGTAGCGATCGGCGAACTCCGACATGATGTGGACGGAATCCACCACCGCGATCGGCATGAGGAAGATCGGAATCATCGAGCTCATGATGTGGACCGTGAAGCCCATGCCGATCAGCAGGCCCATGGTCGCGATCACCGTCACCATGGCCACGATCATCGGCGCGACGATCAACGGCAGGCTGCGGAAGAAAAACCACAGCAGAAGGAAGATGGCCAGACCCGCCAGCGGGGCGGAAATGCCCATCTGCACGAACATCTCGTAACCGAAAGTGTCCTCGGCCACGGGCAGGCCCGTGATGTGCCAGCTGCCGGTGGCGTCGAATTCCGCCGAGGCCGCCGCAGTGATCGCGCGAATCTCGCCCGCCAGCCGATGGCTCTCGTCCTTGCTTACGATCGGGACGTAAATCGCTGCCGCGCGCCCGTCGCCGGAGGCCAGCGTGTCCTTCAACAGCGGCAGCCGCTTCACGTCGTCGCGGATCGCGAGGACGGCTTCGCGCGTCGCGGGCGGCTCGGGCATCAACCACTCGAAGCGCAGCGCACCACGCGCTTCCTGCTCGACGTTATCTGCCACCGCCAGTGACATGAGGTCCTGGGGCACCACGCCGTCCAGCTCGAGGATTTCCTCCGTGGCCCGATGCAAGGCGCCCAGGTTGGCCGGGGTATAGATGCCGTCCGCTTCGTGCGGCTCGACCAGGCCCACGACGATGGCGTCGTGCAGCCCCATTTCGTCCTTGACCTCGTTGTGGAAAACGCGGTCAGGCTGATCCGCGGGCAGCATGTTCTCCGGATCTGTATCGATGGCGATCCGCGGAATCTGCGCCCCCAGCAGGATCACGAGCAACAGGGCCAGCACATAGACCGTCCGGGGGCGGCGCAGCGCAAATTCGAGCAATGCCTGTTTCAAGTCCGGTTCTCCGCATTCGCTCCGGGAATCATTGGCACGGATAATAAATTAGAGATCGCTAATATGCAATCGGATCTCCTCTCCTCAAGGTGGGCTCCGGTAACGTCGTGCGCCTTGACATGGATCAATCGGGCTAGACTGATGCATGGCAAGCTGGGTGGAGCAGGAGACAGGCTGATGAACGAGCGGGATCTCGAGACGGCAGTGCTGCGTGCACTCGAACGCGCCGCCGGCGGGCTGGGCGATCGCCCGATCGAACCGGAGCGGCCGCTGGAGGAGCAGTTCGATCTGGATCGTGATCGCTTCTTCGCGGTCCTGGCCCGTGAGACGGGCATCGATATTCCGATGGCGGACCGGCCGAAGCTGGTGACGCTGTCCGCCTGCCTCGACTATCTTTCCGGCGATTTGTCGGCCTAGGTTCGGGGGATCGCCATGGACGTTGCAATGCGGGCCCGGATCGCGCGGGCCACGCGGCTCGCGGGCTGGCTCGACACCGCGTTTCGTATACCCGGCACCCGGATCCGCATCGGCGTGGACCCTCTCCTGGGCCTCGTGCCCGGCCTGGGCGACGCGGTCGCGGCGCTGTTTGGCGGATTCATCGTCTGGACGGCGGTGCGCGCCGGTGCGCCGCGGCTCGTGGTGGCACGCATGCTGGGCAATGTGGCGGTCGATGCCATCGTGGGTGCCGTGCCGCTTCTCGGCACGGTGTTCGATGTGGTCTTCAAGGCGCACCAGCGCAATGCGCGGCTGCTTGCCGACTGGACCGAACAACCCGCCGCCGTCGAGGCGCGCCAGGTCCATTTGCTGGCGGCGCTCGCACTGCTGGTCGCGTCGCTCGCCGTCATCGCCGTCGCGGCCTGTGCCTTCGGCATCTGGGCATTGCTGCGGCTGTTGGGATAGGGTGACGGCCAGGCGAGGGCGGGGAGACAATTAATGACGGCGAATGCGATTGGAATCGCCGGGCCCTCTGATATCGCCGTTCGTGCGGGAACGGCAGTGGCTGGGGCCGGTGGGAACGCCGTCGACGCGGCGGTGGCGGCGGCGCTCGCAGCGCTGTGCACCGAGGTGGGGATCGTCGGACTCGATGCGGCGGCATACATCACGCTACGCCGCGCCGGAGAGCCGCCGGTGGTGATCGACGGCGGGATCGCGATGCCCGGCCTGGACCGTCCTGCGGCGCGTTTCGGTGCAGCGGGTGTTCCGGTAACGCTGGATTACGGTGGTGGCATGCACACGCTGGTAGGGCACGGCACGGTTGGTGTCGGCGGCGCCGTCGCGGCGCTCGGCCGGGCGGCCGCGGGCTGGGGGCGGCTCGAATGGGCGCAGCTGATCGAGCCGGCAGCCCGCAGCGTGGCGGACGGTTTCCCGCTGTCGCGCGCCTCCCGCACCTGGCTCGAGTACAGCCATGAAGCCATCTTCGGCCGCCAGGCCGAAAGCGCCGCCGTCATTCACGATGCCGCGGGGAAGCTCCTCCCGGCCGGCGCGACGATCCGCATCCCCGGGCTTGCCGAAACGCTTGAATCTCTGGCGCTCGAGGGACCGGAAGTTTTTTATTCTGGGCGGATTGGCGCGGCGATCGCGGCATGCATCGATGCCGGCGGCGGGCTGATGGGGCATGCCGACCGCTGTGCCTATCGTGCCTTGCAGTGCGCGCCGATCACCTGCGACGTGGATGACTGGTCGATCGCCGTGCCACCGCCGCCAGCCGTCGGCGGCGCGGCGCTGGCTGCGATGTTGACCCGCATGGCGGGCCTGCCCGAGCGCACCTGGACGCCGGCTGCCGTGAATGCGCTGGCCGCCGCGCAGCGCGACGTGTTCGAGCGATTGCGGGAGTTCGCGCCTGCCGTCGGGGACGACCGCTACATGGAAGAGCTCTTGGCCTGGGCGTCGTCCGGCGCCATGCCGGGAGCGCGTCGTTCGTCGTCCACCGTGCACGTCTCGACGCTCGACGACAACGGGCTGGCATGTGCCGTCACGGCATCCTCCGGTTACGGCTCCGGCCTGCTGGTGCCCGGCACGGGCATCTGGCTGAATAACTGTCTCGGGGAGATGGAATTGAACCCGCAGGGTTTTCATGCCTTGCCCCCCGGCCAGCGCATCGCCTCGAACATGTCGCCGTGCGTGGCGCGCGGTCCCGGTGGGGCCATGCTGTCGCTCGGCAGCCCCGGGGCGGAGCGGATCACCACGGCCCTGTTGCAGGTGATCCTGAATTTCATGCGCCTGGGGGTATCGCTCGAGGACGCACTCGCAGCGCCGCGCCTGCATGTGGAGCGTGTGGACGAGACCTGGCAGGCTGCCGTGGAGCCGGGACTGCCGCTCGAGGAGGTGGGGCTGCCTTGCAGGCGCTTCGACGAGTTGTCGATGTTTTTCGGCGGGGCCGGCGCAGTGTTGCGCGACGCCGACGGCAGCCTGGTGGCGGCGGCGGATCCGCGGCGCCAGGGGGGTGCCGTGGTCGTCAGTGCGGAGCCGGGCTGAGACGCGCTGCTCGGCCGCTCGTGGGCCGCGGGATGCGTGTCAGCCGAGGACGGCCAGGACCAGCTTGGCCAGCACCGCGCCCAGCAGGGCGCCCGCGATGACGTCGCTCGGGTAATGCAGTCCGAGAATCACACGCGACATCGCGATCAGCACGGCGAGCGGCACCAGGAGCCAGGCCATCACGGGCAGGGCGGTCACGACGATGAGCGTGAATGAAACCGCGTGCAGCGTGTGGCCCGAGGGAAAGCTGTAGCGATCCAGCGCCCGCGCCCCGGCGCGAATGCGCGGGTGGAGATTGTAAGGGCGTTCGCGGGCGAGCCGATCCTTGAGCAGTCGGTAGACCGCCGTGCCCAGCAGCCCGGCCAAGGCCATGCGTATGCTGGTTTGCAGTCCCAGGGCGCCGTAGAGCAGCGGCAGCATGGCCATGAGGCCGTACCAGAAAATGCCGTCACCGAGGCGGCTGGCAGCTGAGAACAGCATGAGATTGGGCGGCCATTCGCAGGAGCGATTGGCACGCAGACAGAAGCGAACTTCCGCAAGTTCCAGCCTCGCCAACCAGCCTGCTGCCGCCATGCGCCGTCACGGGTGACTTCGATGGCTGCGCAGTGTGGTGGTGGCGCGCTACACGCGGATGAACGCTGCGCTACGAAGAGATGACGCTGCCATTGGCAGGTTGATCGCGGAATGGCTCGGAAATCGCCTCGACGGTGGCGTAGGCCTCTCCGGGTCGTTCCATGCGGGCGACATGGAACAAAGCGTCGCCCTCATTGACCAGCGGCAGGCTGTTGCACCCGATCACGATGCCCGCATGCACAGCGGACACCGGGACGTCGTGCGCGCCGAAAGGGTCGGACACCTGCCCCAGGGTTTCCCCCGCCGACACTCTCTGCCCCAGTCTCACGGTCGTGCGCAGGATTCCCCCCTCGGGCGCACGCACCCAGTAGCTGCTGTCGGCAACCACCGGCTTGACGGGACGCGACGGCTTTCGCTTCGCGCGCAGCATGTCGAGCTTGCGCATCACCTCGATGATTCCGGCCACGCCGATGCGAATGGACATCTCGTCAAAACGCAGCGCTTCACCCGCCTCGTAGATCAGCGTCGGAATGCCTTTTTCCGCCGCGGCCTCGCGCAGCGATCCGTCACGCAGCCGTGAGTCGAGAACCACCGGCGCGCCGAAGGCCAGCGCGAGGCGTCGCGTCTCCGGGTCGTCGAGCTGGGCGCGCACCTGCGGCAGGTTGCTGCGGTGGATCGCGCCGGTGTGGAGGTCGACTCCGTGGGTGCAGCGGGCGACGATCTCGGTCATGAACTGGTGGGCGAGCCGCGCCGCGAGCGAGCCGCGTTCAGAGCCGGGGAAGCTGCGATTCAGGTCGCGCCGGTCCGGCAGATAGCGCGCGTGATGGAGGAGGCCGAACACGTTGACCACCGGCACCAGCAGCAGGGTGCCGCGCAGCCCGGCCAGCGGCCTGGCGCGGATCCGACGGATGATCTCGATGCCGTTGAGCTCGTCACCGTGAATGGCCGCGCTGATGAACAGCCGGGGGCCGGGTCGCCTTCCGTTGATGACCCACACCGGCATGTCCACCGGCACATGCGTGTGCAGCATGCCTACGGGCAGCGACAGCCCCCGTCGTTCGCCGGGGGCGATGACGGTACCGCCGATCGTGATCGTCGCTCCGGCCATCGAAGACTCCGTTCAGCCCTTGCCGCGCGTCTTGGTGCCGTGGGGGCGGGCTTTCTTCTCGATGAAATCGATCACCATGGCCGCCACGTCCTTGCCCGTGGCCCGCTCGATGCCTTCGAGTCCCGGCGAAGAGTTCACTTCGAGCACCAGTGGTCCTTCCTTGCCGCGGACGATGTCCACGCCGGCGACGTTGAGGCCCACCGTCTTGGCGGCTCGCACCGCCGTGGCGCGCTCCTGCGGGGTCAGCTTGACGACCGACGCTGAGCCGCCACGATGCAGGTTGGAGCGGAACTCCCCTTCCTTGGCCTGGCGCAGCATGGCGGCGACGACCCGGTCGCCGATGACAAAGGCGCGAACATCGGCGCCGCCCGCCTCCCGGATGAACTGTTGCACGAGAAAATTGGCGTCCAGTTCGCGAAACGCGTCGATCACGCTTTCCGCGGCCTTCGTGGTTTCGGCGAGTATGACTCCGCGTCCCTGGGTGCCCTGCAACAGCTTGAGCACCAGCGGCGCGCCGCCGACCAGGCGCACCAGGGTCTTGGTGTCGTGCGGCGAGTGCGCGAATGCGGTGACGGGCAAGCCGATGCCGGCCCGCGCCAGCAGCTGCAGCGAGCGCAGCTTGTCGCGGCTCCGCCCGATGGCCACGGATTCGTTGACCGGGTAGACGCCCATGACCTCGAACTGGCGCAGCACCGCGAGGGCGTAAAAGGTCACGGAGGCGCCGATCCGTGGAATGACCGCGTCGAAGCGCGGCAGGATTTCGCCCCGGTGGTGAACGGCAGGACGATGCGACGTCACGTCCATGACGCACTTCAACGGATCCACGACAGTCACTTCGTGCTCGCGTTGCTGGGCGGCTTCGATCAGCCGGCGGGTCGAGTAAAGCTGCCGGTTTCTCGACAGGATGGCGATATGCATCAATTGTTCTCCGTGGGGGCCACGCGTGCTTTGCGGGCGCGGCCCAGGCAATAAGACCTGTCGGGGTCCACGACAAAGCGCCCGCGCAGTGCGGTACGACCCAGCAGCATGCGAAAGCGCATCGGGTCGCGGTCCGTCAGGGTCATTTCGATAGGCCAGCATAACTGTCCGATGCGCACCTCGCTCTCGATGACCCAGCGCCGCTCGCGATGGCCGCCGGAATCCGAGACGACGCGCCGATCGAGTACCGGTGCCTCACAATAAATCGCCGTGCGCCGGTCGCGCTGGTCGGGGTGAACGCCGAAGCGCACCCAGCGCCGGCCATCGCGCTCAAATGACGTGACCTCGAAAGCGTGCAGTGCCGACGTGCGTGCGCCGGTGTCCACCTTTGCCTTGATGCGCGCGATGCCCAGCCCGGGCAGGCCGACCCATTCGCGCCAGCCAAGCACCGGCTTCAGCGCCGCGGCCGCCATGCCTTAAAGCCAGTCCCGCCGGCGAAACATCCATGCCATGCCCGCCCCGATGACGACGAACAGCAGGATCACCAGCGGATAGCCGTAACGGGCCCGCAGTTCGGGCATGTTCCACGGGCTCGCGTCCGGATCGAAGTTCATGCCGTAG
>Ga0102938_10000483_pt1 | contig 29282 bp, 31 predicted proteins | sample SalPonR2_B_D2_MG_FD_84516 | JGI IMG/M metagenome (GOLD analysis project Ga0102938, IMG submission 84516) | Salt pond soil microbial communities from South San Francisco under conditions of wetland restoration - Salt Pond MetaG R2_B_D2_MG | ecosystem: Environmental > Aquatic > Marine >... | reverse complement strand
GTCAGTTAGGATTGCCGACCTGGAACAAACCGGCCTTCGCCTGTCTGGCGACGCGTTTTCCCTATGGCACACCGATAACCCGTGAGAAACTCGAGCAGATTGGCAACTGTGAAAGCTGGCTTTTTCAGCAAGGGTTCTCCACTTATCGGGTGCGCGTCCATGACTCTCTTGCCCGTATAGAAATCCCCCCAGCCGAAATGGCACGCCTGCTTGAAACGGCCTTAAAGGACGAACTGATCCGTATCTGTAAAGCCAATGGCTTCACGTACGTTACTCTTGACCTCCAGGGCTTTCGCAGTGGCAGCATGAATGAGTGTCTGCGGGAAAAGCAACCGCTTTCAGAATCAGGTTGATGCTCCCGCTCAACTGAACAGATCACCCCGCAGTAAAGGAGTCACCATGCCGAAAACAAGCGCATTATTTGCCGTCTGTTTTGTTGCCGGCCTGCTGGGAGCCCTGTTCAGCAGTCTGTTTTTTTGGTTCGGTGGGGAATGGGGCATCATCCGTTTACTTGGTATCAATATCACCCGCAGCATCGCCCTGCCTTCTTTGTATGCCCCGCTTTTTGCCGGCGGTCTGTGGGGACTTCTGTACTTTTTTACTGTGGCATCACCGCGCAACAGACGCTACTGGATTCGCAAAAGTCTATGGGTAGCCATGATTCCGGCTCTGGTCGATATTCTCTATATCTATCCGCAGTTACAGAATCAAGGGATCGGCGGCATTAATCTCGGCCTGCTGATGCCCGGACTGATTATCGTAAGCTGGCTGGTCTGGGGACTATTTACCGGCTTTTTTGCCCGCCTGCTGTGGGGACGTTAGTGCTTGGGCGCATTCTTGTCGCCCTGCTGCTGGTTGTCCAACTGTGCGCCTGCCAGCAGGCCGAAGCGGTTTCCGGGCGAGTGACCTGGGTCCATGACGGCGACACCATCGAGGTCGAGAAGATTGGTCGCGTTCGCTTGCTGGGGATTGACACACCGGAAGCAAAAGGCTCTGAACGTGACCGTTTTTATCGGCACCGGTTCCAGATTTCCCCTTCGACCCTGCGCACAGTAGCACCCCAGGCCACCCATTTTGTTATTCAGCACAGCCGCAACCGGACGGTCAGTCTGACTTTTGATCGGGAACGGACAGATTCATACGGACGTACCCTGGCTTACGTCTATCTGCCTGATGGCCGTTTGCTTAATCAATTGCTGATTGAAGAAGGGTTGGCGACGGTTTTTCGCCGCGCTGATTTTGAATTAAAAGATCAGTTTCTAACGATAGAAGCAACAGCGCGCAAGAACAAGCGCGGATTGTGGCATTAGGATCATCTTTGTCCGGCAGTCAGATAGGCGTAAATCAACTCTTCGAGGGAAGGTTCGGCAGGTTTGGGCTTTTTGAATTTGTCGATGCCGGGCTCAGCAACAATCGCCGCGGAAGCCGGCTGTTCCTGTGAATCTGATGAAGGTTCTTCATTCGTCTTTTCACTTATTTCATCGATCTTTTGCGCAACCGGCTGATCACCATCTGCGGCTTTGACCGGTGCCGGCTCCAGAACGATGCCCATTTCTGCGATGCGTTGATCAAACTCACCGCGGGTCAAGCTGCGCAGCGCCCCCTTATGCTGCTCCCGGGCCAAATCTTCAACCACCTTTTCGAGATGATCAACCTTGATAATATCGGCGTAGACGGTCTTTTTGGATGAGATGATGGTGCCACCCAAATACAGCAAGGTCACCAGTTGTGGGCGCGCCGGGCCGCTGTCTTCAGTCTGAACATGGAAGGTTTTTCCACGGTAACTGACATTGTGATTGTAACCGACGATCATCCTGACTCCTAAATTTTCTGCAGCGCTCCAGCCACCCTCTATATACTGCAATAGCAGGATCGTGAGCAAGAAGACTATTGTGCCCCCATCAGAAACCAGGGTGGTGGCTCTAGAATTAGAGTAAAAACTGTTCAGTTAGCACCCTTAGTAGCTTCCTCAATCAGCCGCTCGATCTCGCGGTAGTCCTTTTCATCCCGCGTTGGTTCGTTATCACCAGGATCGGTCCCGGGGGGCCGGGTCAAGGTGTAGTCAGCATAGACCGGATGATCAACCCGCACGTGTCCTTTCAACGTCTGACGCACCTCCCCTTCCACCACAATCTGCATTTGCCGCAGGTACGGGAAACTTTCACTCAAACTGTTGATTAGACTATAAATCGCCAAGAGCTCGGTCATACTACCGCCGGGATGATGATCCACTAAATGGCGTGAAAAGTTGATCCTTACCAGATCATTTTCAAGCTCTATCCCTTCAATCCGTGTGGTTTCCGGCAGCACGCGCACATTGTCCCCCTGCGGCCCCTTGATCAGCTGTTCGAGCAGCGCGCGAACACAGTCACGATCATCCTCGCAACCACTGATGATGGTCGTCTCCCTGGCCAGATAGCGCCCCTGGGGTTCGGCAAAGTAGAGAGTGACCTCCCGCTCAACCTTGGCTTCTTCTGTAAATTCAGGTACTTGAACCACTTCATCTTGTGCATCCTGAAAAAACCAGCCAAGAATATACCCAAGGAGAATGCCAATGATGAGCACCGCAGCCAGGATGAAAAATATTCGTTTCATAAACCGTCCTTCCCTGTTTGCACGCCTTAACCGATTTCAACCTGAACAACACGCCCCAATTCCGCGCCCAAAAATGCCTTGCCTACGCGCTCAAAACGGGTCGGCACATCGGTCACATAAAATTCACGGCGGCCACCACTATCGGGGTTGTCAAGGCCCTGCTGACGAAATAGCTGCTGAACGGTTTTAGCTGTTTCCTCAGCTGAATCGACCAGCAGAACGTCAGCACCAAAAATATCGCGCAGGGTATTACGTAACAACGGGTAGTGGGTACAACCAAGAACCAGCGTATCAATCTGCGCTTTAAGCAGCGGCTGAAGATACTCAAGGGCGGTCAGCCGGGCAATTTCGTGTTCAGCCCACCCCTCCTCGGCCAGGGGGACAAACAGCGGACACGCAGTAGAAAAGATCCGGGCATCGGGAACAAGTGCGGTAATGGCTTGTGGGTAGCGACCACTGTTGATGGTACCCTCGGTACCGATGACGCCAATCCGCCGATTACGACTGGCACAGGCGCGCCTGGCACCCGGCTCAATGACGCCGATAACCGGTAATTGAAAACGCTCGCGCAGTTGCTCCAATGCCACTGCCGATGCGGTATTACAAGCAACGACCAGCAGTTTTACGCCGCGATCAACAAGAAATTCAGCCGCTTCCAGAGCATAGCGCTGAACCGTTTTGACACTTTTGGTGCCGTAAGGAACCCGTGCTGTATCACCCAGATAAATCAGGTTTTCGCGTGGCAGCAGGTCAGCAACCTCTTTAAAGACGGTTAAGCCACCGACTCCGGAGTCAAAAATACCTATCGCTTTTCCCAGCACGGTGTTCTCCGCATTCAATCCATATCTTGAAAAATAGCGCCTTGGGGGCGATAAAGTGACGGATCATCGTAGAGAAGCGAATGACCAAAGTCAAGCAGGCGCGCCCCCCCCCTGGTAGCTGACATTAATCCTTTTTCGCGAGGCAGCAATCTGCTAGTATTAGCGGGCTTTTCGTAATTCTCGTGGAGGATTCTATGAACTGGGAAACAATTACTGATTTTTTTGAAAAATTTCGTACCGATCGGCTCATTGAGCAGCTTAACGCCTGGAACGTCGGCGAACTGCACAGCAGCCCCTGGTTCATCGGCATTTTTATTGTTGTCATCCTTGTTACCTATATGATTGGCTGGCGCGCCATTACTGCCATTGTCGCCGGCCTCGGTGGCTTTATCCTCACCGTCTCTTTGACATTGGCCAAGGGCACCGGCACCGAAGGTCTCGAAGGTGGCGGTCTTTATATTATCGTCATTGGCGGTGCCGTGGCGGTGATGTTATTTATTTATTTGCTGTTTATTAAAACGGAATGACAGCGACAGAAGCATTATCGGATAATCGACACTGGAAACGGAGTTAAACAATGAAAAAACGTGATATTATTCTGTTACTCGGGGCCATAGCCATCGTCACTTTTTTATGGATGGCACCGGAAGAGACCACTGCCCCGGTCCCGCGCGACGAAACGCATGAGCCTTTTTATGAGATCGCGGCACAAGAGGGGCGAAAAGCAGCAGAAGCTTCCTGTACTGATTGTCACAACGAAGAGATGATCCCCTTCTCGGAAAACCACCCCACCACCTTCCGGTGCTTGTTCTGTCATAAGCTACAGTAAAGTTTCTGCCCGGAAACGGCCCTTTTCCGCAATCTCTGCGTCAATCTGCAGCTTTGCTTATGCGGCGTAAAGTACTACGCCTTAAGCACAAAGCTTTGATTTCCTTGACCTTGCGAAAAATTGCTCGTTTCCGAATCAGAAACTGCATTGTTTTCATCCGGAGCTTCCAGATAGACTCTGGTTAAATCCCGCGCACCTGCACCTGCTGAACACATTCTTTGGCACTGGTGGCAAACTGCTGCAACTGCTCTGGTGGATATGGTTCCTGCTCCTGCCAGCCTGTGTCCATGGCATGCTCGGCGACATACTGCTGCAGCACCCACAATGGCGCACCGCGCAACAAGACACCAATTTCGTCAATCTCCTGCTGGGTCACCAGTCCGGGGATACAGGTCGTCCGATATTCAACCTCAATATCTGTATTGCCTAACAGGGCGACGGTTGCGATAAGAGCGGCGGGGTCAACTGCGACGCTATGCAGTTCGGAGTAGCGCTTAAGGGAGGTTTTGATATCGACGGCAATATAATCAAGCATATTGTGTTCGAGCAGGTCGGCAATAACATCAGGCAAAAGGCCGTTGGTGTCGAGTTTGACCTGCAGATCCAGCCTTTTGAGCTCGGCTAAAAATGCTGGCAGACCGGCTTCGATGGTCGGTTCTCCGCCCGATATAACTACCCCATCGATAAAGTTCCTACGTGCCTTCAGATCTGCCAGCAACTCGTCTAGAGGGATATCCGGGTAGTTGTCTGGACTCTGAACCAGCCCGCCATTATGACAAAAGGGGCAGGTCAGGTTACAACCACCGGTAAACACCAGGGAGGCCACCCGCCCGGGAAAGTCGAGCAGACTGGTACCCTGGAACCCTTTAATAGAAATCGGTTTCAGCGTTTTAACTCGGTTGGTGCAACAATATATTCGGAGCGATCCTTGAACTCTTCCTTTTTGCCACGATTCCATTGCTGTACCGGGCGAAAGAATCCACACACCCGTGAATAGACTTCGGTCTTAGAATCACATCTGGTAGCCATCAGTTCTCTCCTGTCATTAATTTCAGGTCGATTGCGCCAGCCATCAGGCGGCACGATCAGCATGTTCATGGGGGCAGGCAAAGTGTTCCCCGCTGATATACCCATGAACGGGGCAAATGGTAAAAGTCGGGCTCAAGGTAAAATAGGGTAAATGGAAATTTTCGGCAATCCGTCTGACCAGCAGCCGCGCGCTGCGCCAATCCTCAAGGCGCTCACCCAGGAAACCATGAAAGACGGTACCACCGGTGTAGCGGGTCTGCAGATCGTCCTGATGGGTCAGGGCGGCAAAGATATCTTCAGTGGTGCCCACCGGCAACTGGGTGGAGTTGGTGTAATAGGGTTCGCTGGTGCCGGCACAGTGAATATCGGGGAAGCGCTTGCGATCGCCGCTCGCCAGGCGGAAGCTGGTACCTTCGGCCGGAGTTGCTTCAAGATTGTAGAGATGGCCGGTTTTATCCTGGAAAGCCTCGAGCTGGCGGCGCATGAACTCAAGGGTTTCTTTTGACAGTGCCTGCCCTGCGGCGCTGTCGATCCCTTCACCGATCAGATTAAGACAAGCCTCGTGCATGCCGATCAGGCCGATAGTGGAAAAGTGGTTATCCCAATAGTTACCGCTCCGCTGGCGAATCGTATCGAGGTAAAACTTGCTGTAAGGGTAGAGGCCGTCATCGGTAAAGCGCTCAAGCTGCTTGCGCTTGATCTCCAGGGAACGGAAAGCGCTGTCCATCAAGTCACTGATGCGACTGAAAAAGTCGGCCTTGGTTGGGGCCAGATAGGCAGCCCGTGGCAGGTTGATAGTGACTACCCCGATCGAGCCGGTCATTGGATTGGAGCCGAACAAGCCACCGCCGCGGCGCCTCAGTTCGCGGTTATCGAGGCGCAAACGGCAGCACATGGAACGGGCATCTTCCGGATCCATGTCGGAGTTGACAAAATTGCTGAAATAGGGGATGCCGTATTTGGCGGTCATTTCAAAGACCGGACGCAACCTGTCGCTTTCCCAATCGAGATCTTTCGTGATGTTATAGGTCGGAATCGGAAACGAGAAAATCCGCCCTGAAGCATCTCCTGCCATCATCACCTCGCAGAAGGCCTGATTGAACAGATCCATTTCCGCTTGAAATTCACTGTAACAGCGGTCCATCAGTTGGCCACCGATGACTACCGCTTCCGCGGCCATATTGGACGGCACCATCATATCCATGGTGATGTTGGTAAAGGGCGTCTGAAAGCCGACTCGGGTCGGCACGTTCATATTGAACACAAACTCCTGCAGACACTGGCGGACTTCCCTGTAGCCTAATTTGTCATACGCAATGAAGGGTGCCAGCAGGGTATCAAAACCGGCAAACGCCTGGGCGCCGGCTGCCTCTCCCTGGAGGGTATAAAAAAAATTAACCACCTGCCCCAGAGCGGTACGGAAATGTTTGGGCGGATCACTCTGGACCTTGCCGTAAGCACCACAGAAACCCTTGAGGAGCAGATCCTTGAGATCCCAGCCACAGCAGTAGACCGATAGCATTCCCAGATCGTGAATATGGAAATCGCCTTCGCGATGAGCGTGGGCAATATCGTCAGGATAGATTTTATTGAGCCAGTAGTTGCTGGTAATATTAGCGGCGATATGGTTATTGAGCCCCTGGAGGGAGTAACCCATATTGGCGTTTTCGTTGACCCGCCAGTCTTCCCGCACCAGATAGGAATCGATCGAGGCGATCGATTCTTCCATAAACTCCTGGGTACGGCGCAACCCTTCGCGCTGTTTACGATAGAGAATATAAGCTTTAGCGGTCTGGGCATGACCATTCTCAATGAGGATTTTCTCGACCAGGTCCTGCACATTCTCAACCGAAGGAAGATTATTGTCCTTGTAGAGAACAGCGAGGATCCCACCGACCTGACGGGTAATTTCCGCCGGCTTTTCAAAATCACTCCCGCCTACCGCCTTAACGGCATTGCAGATTGCATAGCTGATCTTGCTTTCATCGTAAGGAACCAGACGCCCGTCGCGTTTGCGAATATATGTCAGCATACCATCTCCCAACAGCCGTGACTCACGGTCACCGGTCAATAAAAACAAAGGTTAATAATCGGGGAACTTCCTCCCGGTAGTGTGAGTAACTATAAAAACCACAGGGACAGAACCTAGCACAGCCCGCAGCAGCATGACAACGAATAAAAACACTACATCTGGTGGCTCAGACAGAAAAGAAATACTACATCTTGTCAAATACCTGTTTATTTATTGTGGACGAAAGGGGGCTAAACCACCACAATGACAATAATTTTTGGAATTTTATTCGCAAAAAACAGAGGTAGGTTTAACCGGAAAGTATTGCTCTAGTCCGGCAAGAAAAGCCGTACCCGAAGTTGTTCGTTTAAGCTTGCCAAGATCCCGCTGCAGGTCGGCATCCGGGATAAAATTGAGCACATCCTTGATCTTCATCAACGCCTGACGTTCACCACAAAATTTCTGCAGGTAGCTGGGCCACAAGTCACCGACAAAGTGACCGAGATCCTGCCGCCGCTGCACAGGGTCAATGTCGATGGGCTCGGCTCCGCGAATCCGCTGGAAAATCAACGGATCGGCCAGCGCCCCACGACCGATCATCAGCCCGGCAACAGCGGTCTGTGACAGCAGGACCCGAGCCTCTTGCGCCGAGTTGATATCGCCGTTGGCAATAACCGGCAAAGAGGTTGCGAACGCCATGGCGGCACTGATCCGATGATCGGCAGCGCCATTGTAGCGCTGTACGACCGTACGTGGATGAAGAATAATAAAATCAACGCCGGCATCTGAAAAAAGAGGCAGCAGGCTCTGCCACTGGCCCAAATCATCGTAACCGGCACGGCATTTCACCGAAAAACTGCCCCGGCAGACATGTCGCATCGCCGTCAGCATCAAGGCCAACTGCTGCGGCTGGCGCAGCAATTCGCCACCGGTCGCACCCGTGGTCATGCGCCCATAGGGGCAACCCAGATTTAAATTGATGTGTTTTACCCCGTGCGCCTGTAACAGTAAAGCCGCTTCGGCCAGGGCCTCGGGATCATTACCGATCAGCTGCACCACCAGGGGGGCCACAGCGGCATGATCCTGGAGATCAGCCAGCTCATTTTTGGCAACCCGCTTACGCGTCCGGGTCTGCACCCGGACGAACTCAGTAAAGACCAGATCCGGTTGGTATTTGTGCAGATACAGGCGGCGCAGAGCCGAGTTGGTCAATCCCTGCATCGGCGCCAGCATCAGCGGCCGTTGCCCGGAACCCCAGGGGAGAGCAGAATCGTTGGATGATTGATCGATAACACTCACAGCAGCACTTATTGTTTCACCCCGCTAATAATATAAACAGGATTATACGCCTCAAACATTTTGTAATTGGTTTCCGGGCGGGTGCGGGCAATATTCAATGCCACGACCTCAGCCTGATAACCGGCATTATTGAAATAATCGTTGGCAGCCGTCAGGGTATCCAGAGTAATGGCGTTGAGAACAATCAGTCCGCCAACCGCCAGACGCTGATCAACCTGCTCAAGGATCTCCCATAGGTGACCGCCACTGCCACCGATAAAAACCCGATCGGGATCAGGCAACTGATCCAGGCAATCAGGCGCGCTGCCGGTCACCAGGGTGACATTGCGGGCATTAAAACGGCGAAGATTTTCGCGGATAAAGCCCAGACTTTCATCATTGCGCTCAATTGCGAACACTCGTCCCTGGGGTAGTAAATAGTCTGCCTCAATGCTGATGGAACCGGAACCGGCGCCGATATCCCACAGGCACATATCGTGGCGCAAACGCAGCTTGGCCAGGGTCACGACCCGCACCTCTTCGCGGGTCATGGTTTTTTTGACACTTAAGAACTCATCATCCGGAATCCCGAACGCCGGCAGCGCATGCCGCTCTTCCTCCTCGTATTCGCGGATCAGAATCAACACATTCAGCGCGGCCACGTCCAGACCCAACAGCCCCTTGACGCTGGTCACAAGAATCTTCTCCTGTGCGGTTCCAAGATTCTCGCAGAGATAGACCCGATAACCAAAACGCGCACGCGCGGCCAAATCGGCGGCAATCATCTTTGGTGTGACCTGTTCGTCGGTCAGAATGGCAGCCTTGTCGTTAGCCACCACCCGGTCCACAACACTTTTAACGTCACGGCTATGGGTCGAAACAAAAACGGCGTCGTCCCAGGGCTCTCGGATCTTGGCAAAGGCATATTGGACCGAGGTGACATTGGGCAGAAAATCGATCAACGTTTCGGGCAGATTGCGCAACAGATAGCGACCAACCCCGAAAAAAAGTGGATCCCCCGAGGCCAGCACCACTGCCTTACCCTGAAAGTGGCGCAAGCGCTCAATCATCGCCGCCATTGACCCATCATCAATCTGTTGCTGTTCCCCCTGGTAGTCAGGGAACAAGGCAAGTAGACGGGGGGCACCAAAAAGGATATCGCCGGCAGCAATCAGCTCTAAAGCCTGGGCGGTAAAACCTTCCTGCCCTGCCATTCCCGCGCCGATAACATGAATCGACTTCATATGTGATCTCCCTTGATTGGTATTTATTCAAAAAAATCTGATGGACTTAAAGTTTTTTAGCTTCTTCTTAAAAATCTCAACTTAAATCGGCATGAAACAGGGAGCCTTTGTAGGAGTTGCCTTTAGGCATGATCGTGGCTAAAGCGGCTCCTCCATGAGATAGCTGGACAGATAGCGAACTATTTACCATTGAGCAAGGATACGCTTGTGCGCCCATCCGGATAATAATCAATGATATTGTGGCAGGCATAATCCTGCTCAATCCTTACCAGACTTTGTAGCGGGGCCCCCAAAGCATCGAGAAGAATCAGACGATTCACCCCACCATGGGACACTATAACAATTTCATCTCCCGGATGTGAGGAAATTATCTGTTGTAATTCCGGGCGCACACGCGCGGCCAGAGCGCTGAAGCTCTCACCACCAGGCGGGGCGATATGAACGATATCACCCAGTCGCGCTTGCCACAATTGCGCGGCATCACGCTGCAACACTGCCCAGGGGATTCCCTCCCAGTCACCGGCACAAAGCTCACGCAAATCGCTCCGATAAACCGGCTGAACCTGCTGGAACAGGGCGATCTGATCGGCGACAAAGCGGCAACGCTGAAGATCACTGGCATAGATAGCCGCCAACCGGCGGAACTGAAAACGTCCGGCAAAGGCGGCGGATTGACGCCGTCCGAGAACAGTCAGCGGCGTATCGGCCTGACCGTTGTAACGTTTTTCCTCATAGCCTTCAACCTGGCCATGACGCAACAGGTGAACCCGCGTTGGGTTGCTCATCTGCTCTCACCATCCACTGAGGGTTCAGCAGGAGCCTGTTGTTCAAGAACCAAATCAATCCGCTCACGAATATCCTCGATACCCTCGCGGCTTAAAGCCGAAAACAAGCTGAAGGCATCGACGGGCAAGCCGGTTGCTGTGGCAATCCGCTCAACATGTTGACGGCGCTGTGAACGACTGACCTTATCAATTTTGGAAAGCACCGGAATAGTCGGGACGCCGAATTCTTCGAGCCAGTCAAGCAGCTCAAGATCCTCTTCACCAGGGGTGCGGCGGATATCGATAATAAATACGGTCGCTGCCAGGCTGTCGCGTATTTCCAGATAGGTCCTGACCATCGGCCCCCAGGCCTTTCTGACCGCAATCGGCACTTTGGCAAAACCGTACCCGGGCAGATCGACCAGAACAAAACGCTGGTTGACATTGAAAAAATTGATCAGCTGGGTACGCCCCGGCGTCGCCGAGGTACGAACCAGATTTTTACGGTTCAGAAGCACATTAATCAGGGTACTTTTGCCAACGTTACTGCGACCGGCAAAGGCAATTTCAGGAAATTGGGGATCAGGAAAATGCGCGGGTCGGGTCGCGCTCTTGATAAACTCGGCGGAGCTGATCTTCATCGGTTCGTCCTAGCAGGATAGAAATGAAGCAAAAAATTGCAGCATACCCGATCCATAGCGAGCCTGACAACTATGGACTGTGCAGCTTGAAAGTCGACTTGATTGTCAGTTTTTAGTGATATCGGCGACAGGAATCTGTTATTGTGCCAAATCAAACTTTGCAGTAGCCTGCCAACTTCGTCTATAATGAGCGTTGACCCCGATATCAATAACCAAAAAGGAGATCAATTAATGCTCAGCGACAATCTCGTTAATGCGATTAACGACCAGATCCAGTTCGAACACTACTCTGCCTTCATCTACAAATCGATGCAGGCCTTTTTTGAGACAGAAGACCTTCCCGGCATGGCCAACTGGATGAATATCCAGTTTCAGGAAGAGATGTCGCACGCTGAAAAAATGTTTGATTTTGTCTGCGAAACGGGAAACCGTGTCGTTCTGCAAGGGATGGACACCCCCCATCGTGATTTCGCTTCGCCGTTGGAAGTTTTTGAGCTCGCGCTGGAACACGAGCAGATCGTCACCTCGCGGATCAATGCCCTGATGGACCTGGCCCAGCAGGAAAAAAACCACGGCGCACAGATTTTTCTGCAGTGGTTTGTCACCGAACAGATTGAAGAAGAGGCAACCGCTAATCATATTATCGCCAAGCTAAAGAGGGTCGAAGGAGATGGTCGCGGATTGATGATGATCGACCAGGAACTTGCTCAACGGACCTTTGTTCCCATAGCAGCCGAAAATTAACTGCTTCCGGACGCATATTGCATTTTATTCATCTGGAAGGTCCAGATGGACACTAACTGATCTTTATTCAGTTCATTACCCAGGAGGAGACACCCATGCTTAACGAAACTGAAGTCAAAAACGCCTTGGTCAGTTCGGTCAAGACGGAAAAGAACGCCATGAATTTCTACCAGATTGCCGCCAAGCAGATGAAGGACAAGAATGCCATCGCAACCTTCGATCTGCTGGCTAAAGAAGAGCGTGAGCACGCCAAGCACTTCTTTGACAAGTGCACCAACTGCAGCGACATGCTTCCGCCCTTCGATGAATTTATCGATGCCCCACCGGAGAAAAACAGCGAATGGCTTTCCGATCTCGATAAAGCTCTGTTGCAGAAGTTCGATGATCGCAAGGCCATGGAGTTGGCCATGGACAAGGAAAAACGTCTGGCTGAAAGCCTGCGCGCGATGGCTGCCAAAATTGCAGAGCCTGATGTTCGGGAAATCTTTGAAGAGAACGCCAAGTCCACTGAAAACCACTATGTCATTATCGAGTCGGAATATGCCCGTTTGATGGGAATGGTTCACGAAACCGACATTGATACCTTCGTGCGCGAATAGTACTGACCCAATAGCTTCATATTTATCATGCAAAAAGACCGCTGCTGCTCAAAGTAGCGGTCTTTTTGTTGGTCCGGCACGATAATCAGTTTTCCTGATGAACACTGACCTTCGGCCTGAGCCCTTCTCCTGGGGGAGAAGGGGGCTAAAAGCCGGATGAGGGGGCATTATATGGTCAAAATCCCCCCCCTCACCCTAGCCCTCTCCCTCAGGGCCCTCAGGGCCCTCAGGGAGAGGGGACAATATGTATCAACGGAAGACTGGTTATATAGTCAGTTCAGTTTTTTAAGATGCCCACTGCGGATTCGGCAGCTCCACCACAAAGGTAGCACCACCACCGGGAGTATTCTCGACCCAAACCCGCCCGTGATAGACCCGGGCAATTTTCGCCACTGTCGCCAGGCCGATCCCGGTGCCGCTGTATCTATGGGCAGCATCACCACGGGTAAAAGGCTCAAAAATTTTCTCCCGCTCAGTCTCTGCCACCCCCGTACCATGATCACGCACCAGCAGCTCTACCCGCCCACCAACCACATGGCCAAAGATTTCGATCCGCCCATCCTCTTTACCTACGCCGTACTTAAGAGCATTGGTGATCAGGTTACGATAAAGATCAGCAAGAAACGTCTCCGGGATCAGGACATCCGGCAAACAGCCAATGTCAATCCGGGCCTGTTGTCGCTCAATAAATTCTCCGAGTTCAGCAACAACATCGGCCACGACCCGAAGGGTAGCAATCGGTTCAGCCGGAACTGGTACCTGGCCAACCCGTGCCAGACACAACAGATCCTCGAGCAGATCCTTCATGCCTTCTGCAGTCGAACGAATTTCACTGACCGACTCGCGGCCGAGATCGTCGAGCACAGCACTGTAACGTTCATGCAGTAATTCAGCGTAGCCGATCAGAGGCGTCAAAGGGGAACGCAAATCGTGGGAAACCATGGAAACAAAGGCATCAAGCTCACGGTTCACCTGTTGCAAGCGCTGTCTGATGGCCAGACGTTCGGTGATATCGCGACAGACACCGAGTTTACACTGGGGCTGCAGATGGAAATGACAGGCGGAGTGAACTACCTCATAGGTGCGTCCGGTACCGATCAGGTGGGTTTCCTGACGGCACAACTCCCCGTTAAAGACCTCATCCATGGGACAATCGGGGCAAACATCGACACGGCCATACAGCACCTCATAACAGGGTCGATCGGTCATTTTACCAATCAGCCTGTCCATCGCCCGGTTGAAAAAAAGCAGTCGATACTGGTGGTCACAAATATAAATCGGATCGGTCATCCCGTTGAGCACCGAACGCAGTGAATCTCGTTCTACCTCCAGCTCCCTGAGCGCAGTGCGATCGACAAAGGCTTCGATCCCGCCAACAATCGTCCCATCGGCGGCACGCAGCAGATCAGCATTTTTACTGATAATTAGTTTGCGCCCCTGTTTATTGATTAAGGCACAGTTTTTTTCCAGGAGCGGTTTATCCACCGTCTCGTTAAACAGATCACAATCATGGCAGCAGGAATCCCCATGCAACTCCAGGCAGGAGCGACCGATCACTTCAGTAGCGGCAACTCCGGTGATTCGCTCTGCCTCTTCACTCCAATAAACAATCTTCTGATCCGGAGTGACCACAAAGACCCCGGCCGGAACAAACTGCAGGAGCTTTTCCAGGGGATAATGGGCGATGAGGTGGTTGATTTCTGGGGTCATCAGACATCCCGATCAAGGTAGATGATCATTTATTGAACCTTGGTACTATATCATTTCTGCTTTGATCACCAACATAATATTATATTTTTGCAACTATGTAGCTTCGTTTTGGCACAGGATTGGGGATCCTATGTCAATGGCGCCCGTGCCACAACCGCCACATCAACCCGCTTGGCCCCTCCGGCGAGTAATGCCTGACTGCACAGATCGACTGTTACTCCGGTGGTCATGACATCATCAACCAGGAGGATTTTTTTTCCCGTGACTTCCCGGTTCAGGACAAATGCTCCACGCAGATTATCGCGCCGAAGCGCTGCCGACAGACTCTGCTGTGGGGCGGTGATGCGACTCTTGATCAGGATGTGAGGCGCCACCGGCAAACGACACTGACAAGCCAGCTCACGGGCCAGAAGCAGTGCCTGATTGTAGGTGCGTTGACGCAAGCGAACAGGGTGCAAAGGGACTGGCACGAGCAGATCAACATCCAGTTGCAGCGGCAGACACTTTGCCAGCAATCCGGCAAGGGGACGATCGAGATTGGGGGACTGCTGAAACTTGAAGCGGGTGATGGCGCTACGTAGTCCCTGATAAAGGGCAGCAGCATAGGTGACGGCATATGCCGGGCGATTCCGGATACACCGGCCACACAGATGAGGAGATAAAGTAGAGGAAGAAACAAAGGGCAGAGCGCAGCACGAGCACTGTGCTTGCGGCAAGGAGATGATGGTTGCCATACAGCAGGAGCAAAAAGGTTCTGCCGTCAATCGTGAAAAACCGCCGCCACACAAAGGACAGGCAGGCGGCAACAGATAGCTCAACCAGTGCAAACAAACAGCGAGCTTCATCCCCCTCCAGCTCCTGCAATAATAATCGATTTATCCTATGAATCAACCAGCAGCGACCGACCGGTCATCGCATCCGGCTGTTCCAGACCCAGCAGCTCAATCACCGTCGGCGCCAGATCGGCAAGAATCCCGTCAGCTAAAGGCTGCTTGGAACGTTGCGGGTCGACCAGAATCAACGGCACGCGATTGCTGGTGTGAGCGGTATGGGACTGCCCGCCGGCGCCAGCCATTTGCTCACAATTACCGTGATCGGCCGTAATCAGAAGGGCTCCGCCGGCGTCAACGACAGCATCGACAACCCGCCCGAGGCAGGTATCAACGGTTTCAACGGCTTCAATCGCTGCTGACAGAACCCCCGTATGACCCACCATGTCACAGTTGGCAAAGTTCAGGACAATAAACTGATAGTCACCTGTTGCCACCCGCTTCAGCATCTCATCCGTTACCTCGAACGCACTCATGGACGGCTTCTGGTCGTAGGTAGCGACCTCTTTGGGCGAGGGAATCAACACCCGATCCTCTCCGGACCAGGCGCTTTCGACACCACCATTAAAGAAAAAAGTGACATGAGCGTACTTTTCCGTTTCGGCAATACGCAACTGCCTTAAGCTTGCACCGGCAAGAACATCGGCAAGAATATCCGGATAGCTTTCGGTCGCAAACGCAACCGGCAGATCGAAGGTTTCATCATACTCGGTCAGACAGACATAGCTTGACAGTTGAGGTACCTTGCGGCGCGCAAAACCATCGAAGTCAACGAATGTCAGGGCCCGGGTGATTTCGCGGGCGCGATCAGCACGAAAGTTAAAAAAGATAACCCCGTCGCCATCATCGATCGTTGCCGGAGTACCAATAATGCACGGCTCAACAAACTCATCCGTCTGCCCCGCCGCATAGGCCTGTTCCATGGCGGCCGCAGCGCTGGCCACCGGCGTGCCGACGCCTTCCACCATTGCCCGATATGCGCGCTCAACCCGATCCCAGCGATTGTCGCGGTCCATGGCCCAGTAACGGCCGGTCACGGTAGCGATTCTGCCGGCCCCCAGCTGTTGCAGACGGTCCTCAAGATCAGCAAGAAAACCACGGCCACTGGAAGGTGGTGTGTCACGCCCATCCATGAAAGCGTGGATGCAGATCTGACTGATACCTGCCTGCCCGGCCATTTTCACCAGCGCATCAATATGGCTGATGTGGGAATGAACCCCGCCATCGGAAACCAGACCCAACAGGTGGAGCTTTTTTCCTGACGCTGCGATCTGCGTACAGATTGCTGACAGGGCGGGATTATCGAAAAAGCTGCCGTCCTCAATCGCCAGGCTGATACGGGTCAGATCCTGATAAACAATCCGCCCGGCGCCAATATTGAGATGACCGACCTCAGAGTTACCCATCTGCCCATCCGGTAAGCCGACATCACGCCCGGAAGCACTTAAATGAGCATGGGGCCACTGGGCCACCAGCCGATCCATCACCGGTGTCCGCGCCTGACAAACGGCATTGCCGGAACAACTGTCATTTTCTCCCCAGCCATCAAGGATAATCAGAGCAACCAGTGGTACGCTCACACCGCCTCCCGCGCCCCATGGGGGATCATCTTGGGAAAATCGGCGATGGGCGCCTCCTGAATCTGCTTGCGTTCAGGCAAAACCAGAGTGTCCCAACTTTTACATTGCGGACAGCGGCTGTGCCAGACATCAAATTTGGCATTACAGGCTTCACAAATAAAACCCAGGAGTAGATGGCTGTCAATGTTAAGGGCTTTCTGGTATTCGGCAATTGCCTCGTCGGTATGGTTACGGCGGCGCTGACCTTCAGCCAGGAGCAGGTGGAGTTTAGTAAAATCGATACCGGTGGCCTCGACATCAGTCAGGTGCTGCATCGCCTCATCGACCATTTCCAGCCGCAGGCATAGACGTCCGAGATAAAGCTTGAGGAGCAGATCCTGAGGATCCCGCTCCATCTGGCTGCGATAAAAAGCCAGTAGCGCTGCGGGATCTTCGGCATTAATATAAAGATCTTCAAGGCGCGCCAGAAAGACACTTTTCTGCAGGGCGCGATACCCCTCCTGATAAACTTTGACGGCATCGGCAACCCGATCGGCCTGCCGGTAGGCATCACCAAGGGTCACCCGCGCCGGTGTGCACGCGGCATCCTGCTTGATGATGTCGCGGCAGGTATCGATGGCCTGGTCGAGTTCCCCCTGCTCCAGCGCCTGACGTGCTACCTCATAACGTAATTGCAACATGGTCTGCTTTTCCAGCTCAACCTTGGGACCGGCAGAAGTCGCTTTGAGAATGCGCTTTTGCAGCCCCAGGGCATCATCCCACTGACCGAGCCTGCTCATGATGTCGCGCAAGGCGCGCATCGCTTTGCGATTATCGGCATCACTGGCCAACAGTTCCTTGTAGATCGCCATGGCTTCAGGGTACTGCTCCTGTTCTTCGTAGGTGGTCGCCAACTTGAACAGCACCTCAATCCCCTTCGGGTCGAGCTTGCGCGCTTTTTGTAACAGGTCGATCCCCTCCTGGGTATTGCCTTCCTGCAGGGCGACACTGGCCAGGGCCAGATGGCTGTCAACCCGTCGCGGATCACGGTCCAGCGCCTTTTTCAACAAGGTTCGCGCTTTCTTCAGATCGCCGGATAACAAACGGCCCACGCCACTGCGATAGATGGTACTGATTTCTTCGCCCTTACGTAGATCGCGCCCCTTCTTCCAACCCTTGAAAGAGAGTAGAAAAGCGCTGGCAATATGGACCAGATTACCGATCAGCAACCCCGCCAGCAGCACCACCATCAGCATAATCGCGCCCGGCATGGTGTAGCTGGTATCACTGGTCAGATAAACGGTGATATCACCAGGGTTGATCCCCCAGAAGTAGAGAAAACCCAAGGCAAACACAATAAACAGCAGCACAAAAAAAGCGACTAAAATCATGACCATCTCCTGGCTGGACCAGCTACCATCGGCAACAAGGTCAAATTATTCACCAAACTTTTCAAATTCTTCTTTGCAGTCAATACAGTAACGGGAAAAAGGGCGAACCTCAAGCCGGCGCGGCGCAATTTCCTCTTCGCAGGCGACACAGATACCATAGGCTCCCTGTTCGATCCGTGCCAGAGCAGCATCAATATCACGGATGCGGCCCAACTGAGTCTGGCTGAGACTCATCAGCACATCCTGAGAATAACTGTTAGCCGACATATCACCAATATCGGCAACCCCGTCATTACCCAGGGTCAGGGATTCGGCATGGGCCTTGCGCGAACTATCGATAATTTCTTTGCGCAAGGACAATAAATCCTGTTTTATTTTTTCCAGATCTTCTTTGTTCTGCACCTTGTTCCTCTATGCTGCCCTGATCCACTCAGGATTAAGCCACTATGATCAGGGGTTATGATAAGGCTCATGTCGAATAATGGTAACGCTACGATACAGTTGCTCCAACAAAAAAATGCGCGCCATCTGATGGGTAAAGGTCATTGTTGACAGGGACAGGCACAGATCAGCACGTTTACGCACCTCAGGGTCAATCCCGTAAGCCCCACCGATAATCAGGCACCAGTCACGGCCTGAGTGCAGCATCTCCTCTTCGAAAAGAGCCGCAAACGCTTCAGAACTGAACTGGCGTCCACGTTCATCCAGCACGACAATCCGTTCTGAGTTTCCCACCCTGGCCAGGATGCGTTCCCCTTCACGTTTTAGCATGACCGCCGGCGAATCCTTGCGCCCACCCTTTTCTTCCTTGAGTTCGACACATTCAAAACCGACATAATGCTGCAGACGTTCGCTGTAATCAGCGGCAGCAACACGCTGCCATTCATTAAGCTTGCCGACACAGACCAGGCGCAATTTCACTGTCAGGCATCCTGCGCCAGGGCAACTTCCGGAGCATCGCTCCATAATCCCTCGAGATCATAAAACTCACGAATGGGCTGTTGAAATACATGGATTGTCACATCACCATAATCAAGCAGAACCCATCGCCCCTTGTCCATCCCCTCAATCGACAGGGGATAGAGCTGGTGCCGATGCTTGAATTCGGTATGAATATTTTCAGCTATTGCCAGCACCTGACGATCAGAGCGACCGGAAACCAGCAACAGGTAGTCGGTCAGGGTGGAGCGCCCACGCAGGTCGAGCAGAATCAGGTTGTCCCCTTTTTTGTCGCGGGCGTAGTCGACAGCAGCAAATGCTATTTCTCTGGCTTGCAAATTCTTTCCCTTATTATAAGTCATGACGGTAAAGTTGGTGGGTGGCAATATACGAGTTCACGGCCGGCGGTACAACCCCCTCAATGCTGCGCTGCTGCGCAACCCACTGACGGATCTGGGTAGAGGATATGTCATAACTGGTGTGATCAACCAGCATGAGGGAAAAACCCTTGTCAAACCGCAGCTTTTTGGATTGCGAATCATAGCAGAAGCGATCGGCGATAGCAACCGGGAGCAACTCTTGAAGTGTCCCGGCAAAGCCCGGTCGAGCGGTCACGACAATATGCGCCAGTTCGAACAGTTCCTGATAACGGTGCCACTGGTTAATTTCGCGAAACGAATCGAGACCCATGATAAAGAAAAATTCGTGGTACGGATACTGCCGGCGCAACTGCATCAGGGTGTCAACCGAAAAGCTGGTACCACCGCGCTGGCCTTCCACATCACAAGCAACAAATTCAGGATGATCGGCCACTGCCGCCGCAACCATGCTAAGGCGCTGGGTAAAGGAAACATCTGCCGCAACCTCCTTATGGGGTGGCTGCCAGGTCGGGACGAACCAGACCTGATCGAGCTGACAGCTCTTGCGCACCTCGTCGGCGATGTGCAGATGGCCGTTATGGATAGGGTTAAACGTCCCTCCGAGCAAACCAACGCGCATGGTTAGGCACGCACCTGTCCTTGACCTAAAACCACGAATTTGCGCGTGGTCAGATCTTCCAGACCCATCGGTCCGAAGGAATGCAGCTTGGTGGTGGAAATACCGATCTCGGCTCCCAACCCCAGCTGATTACCATCGGAGAAGCGTGAGGACGCATTGACCATCACTACACTCGAATTGATTTCGCGCAGGAACTGCTGAGAACGCTGATAGTTGGTAGTGACAATCACTTCCGTATGCAACGAGCCGTAGGTTTCGATATGTTCACGCGCCTGGTCAAAGTCGTCCACCACCCGCAACGCCAGGATCAGATCAAGATACTCTGCGGACCAGTCTTCTTCCGTCGCCGGCACTAGATCGGCAACCAGCTGTCGGGCGTTATCACAACCACGCATCTCGACCCCGGCCTGACGCATGGCAGCGACAATCTGCGGGACGAAAACCGCCGCCCTGTCACGATGGACCAGCAGCGTCTCCATGGCATTGCAAACACCTGGGCGCTGAACCTTGGCATTCAGGCAGATCTCTTCGGCCATGGCCAGATCCGCTTCACTATCCACATAGACGTGACAAACCCCCTTATAGTGTTTGATCACCGGAATCCGCGAATATTCAGCAACAAAACGGATCAACCCCTCCCCTCCACGCGGGATAATCAGATCAATCTGCTCTTCGAGTTTGAGCAGTTCGGTCACGGCGTTGCGGTCACTGGTCATCACCACCTGCAGGGCTGCTTCAGGCAGACCAAGCTCGGCAAGGCATTGTTGCAGCAACGTGCCGATCGCCCGGTTGGAAGCCAGGGCCTCAGAACCGCCGCGCAGGATAACCGCATTGCCGCTCTTCAGACACAGTCCGGCGGCATCCGCAGTCACGTTGGGGCGCGATTCATAAATGATCCCGATCACCCCCAAGGGAATTCGCTGACGGCCCACTTGAATGCCGTTGGGACGCAGCCACATGCCGGTAATTTCGCCGACCGGATCAGGCAGAGCCGCAACTTCGCGCAGACCGTCGGCCATAGCAATAATCCGCTCACGGGTCAGGGTCAGGCGATCAATCAAGGCCGCAGCCATACCGGATTGTCTGGCGCGCTTGAGATCCTTGTTGTTTTCCTGCTGTAGCCACTCCTGATGGGTTTCCAGGTTGGTCGCCATTGCAACCAGCAATTGATTTTTTGTCGTTGTCGACAGGGTCGCCATCCGCCGCGCTGCCTGGCGTGCCGCTATGGCCAGGTCATGCATCTGCTCTGCTATCGTCATTATCCGACCTCCTCTTCCTGGTCTGCCGTTACCACCAGATCATCGCGGCAGATTACCTCATCACGATACTTATAGCCGAGAACCTGCTCGATTTGAGAACACTGTTTACCCATAATCCGTAAGATTTCAGCCAACGAATAACTGGTAATTCCGCGGGCAAACTCCTTACCCTCATGATCACACAGGCGCACCGCATCGCCGCGCTCAAAGCCACCATCAACGCCAATGATCCCCGACGGTAACAAGCTTGTGCCACGACAGAGAACGGCGCTCTTGCCGCCATCATCAATCAGCAACTTACCCCGGGGCTTTTTAGAAAAGGCAATCCAGTGCTTTTTCGCCGTCAGCTTGCACTGGGCCGGCAGAACATAAGTACCCATTTCTTCGCAGTCAAAGACCCGGGTAATAATATGGGGAGTACGGCCATTGACAATCAGGGTGCCGATACCACTTAAGGCTGCTCGCTTGGCCGCCTTGAGCTTGCTTCCCATACCACCGGTACCAAGAACACTGTGAGAGACACCCCCCATCGCTTCAATCTCCGGCGTAACCCGTTCAACCAGCGGAATCAACCGTGCCAGCGGATCGCTTGACGGGTCACGATCATAAAAGCCGTCAACGTCAGAGAGGATTACCAGCAGGTCGGCCTCGACCAGGCTCGCTACCAGGGCAGAGAGGTTGTCGTTGTCACCGAAACGGATTTCCTCCACCACGACCGTATCGTTTTCATTGACGATCGGCGTGACATGATATTCCAGCAGAGTCATGACCGTATTACGGGCATTTAAATAGCGGCGGCGGTTCGACAGATCGTCACGGGTGAGCAGCACCTGAGCGACGTTAAAATCGTGAGCCTGAAAGGTTTCGCGGTATTCGCGCATGATCCGAGTCTGGCCAATAGCCGCTGCCGCCTGTTTCTGCGGGATCGTCTGCGGCCGCCCGACAATGCCAAGCTGACCTTTGCCGGCGGCTACTGCCCCGGATGAAACTACCACAACCTCGAGACCGCGCTTGAGCAGTTGGCAGATATCCTCGGAAATCGCCGCCACGCGATCGTTTTCGAGACCGGCGGCATTGGAAATAACGCCACTGCCAATCTTGATAACCACCCGCTTTACATGAGCAAACAAAGCATTTCGCATAAATGTAATCTATATCTGTTCAATAGAGTTTTTTAAAAAGAACTACCCCACAACAAACAGCGGGGGATCAGAATGTAGAATATAGAATTCAGAATGTGAAAGAAAGCTTGTTAATTCAACAGGTTTTCTCCTGTCTCCTATATCCTGTATTCCTTGATGATTAAACGCAAATCACTCGTCGTCCTCAACCGCTTCACCCCGACGAAGGCGATCCAACTCGTGACCGAGAACAGTAATCAGCTCCTTGGTCCCCTCACCGGTTACTGCCGAAATCGCCAGTGCCCGATAGCCCAGGGCCTCAAACTGCTGACGGTATTCATCAATCCGCTCTCGCACCTCGGGCACATCTATCTTGGTCAGCACCACCAGCTGCGGCTTCAGCGCCAGGGATTCATCATGCTGACGTAATTCGCTATTGATCATCTGGAAATTATCGAATGCATCACCTTCCTGCATACAGGACAGATCAACCAGATGCAGAAACAGATCGGTACGCTCGACGTGGCGCAAGAAGCGGGTCCCCAGCCCCTGCCCCTGACTGGCACCAGCGATCAGGCCGGGGATATCAGCTACCACCAGGGTTTTGTAACTACCATACCGCACTACCCCCAGATTGGGAATCAGGGTGGTAAAGGGATAATCAGCAATCTTGGGGCGGGCGGCAGAAATGGCGGCAATCAGGGTCGACTTGCCGGCATTGGGAAGACCGACCAGGCCGACATCGGCAAGGAGCTTCAACTCCAGGCGCAGGGTTTTTTCGTCCCCGGCGATGCCCGGCTGGGCATGACGCGGGGCGCGGTTAGTGCTGGTGGCAAAACGGGCATTGCCGCGCCCTCCCTGACCGCCCTTGAGCAGCAGGAATTCGGCGTGCTCGCTGGTCAGATCAGCCAGGACTTCACCGCTGGCGTCATCGTAGATCAGGGTTCCCGGCGGCACCCGCAGCTCCAGACGCTCACCACTTTTGCCATGCATATTTTTGCCCATCCCCGGCGCACCGTTCTGCGCGCGATAATGGCGCATATAACGATAATCAAGCAGGGTCGAAAGGCCCCCATCGACGACAAAAATCACATCGCCGCCACGACCGCCATCGCCGCCATCGGGGCCGCCCTTGGGAATAAACTTCTCGCGCCGGAATGACACACAGCCGCGACCGCCATCCCCAGCCTTGACGTCAATTTTTACCTGATCAACAAACTTCATACGTTAACAGTCCGTTCAGCGTCCGGCTCAAACTGAAGAGCCCGGCAACTGACACGCAGTACCGGGCTCTTCAGAACCAGTCATCACAAAAACAGGATCAGGCCGCGTAGACGCTGATCTGCTTCCGTCCTTTGGCTTTTGTTTCAAACGTCACCACCCCGTCAAGCAGAGCAAACAGGGTATAGTCTTTGCCACAACCGACATTGTTGCCGGCATGGAATGTGGTGCCGCGCTGACGTACCAGGATCGAGCCGGCAGTTACCTGCTGACCGCCAAAGCGCTTGACACCAAGCCTTTTACCTGCACTGTCCCGGCCGTTCCTCGAACTACCGGCAGCTTTCTTGTGAGCCATACGAAAACGCCTCCTTAAGCTTCAATCGCCGCGACTTTAAGCCGGGTAATGGGTTGACGGTGGCCGTATTTCTTACGATTACCTCCACGTCGCTTGGATTTAAAGACCAGAATCTTCTTGTCTTTTTCCTGGGCAACGATCTGTGCCTTAACCTTGGCACCTGGTACGAGAGGTGTTCCGAGTTTAACCTCTGCGCCACCGACCATGAGGACTTGATCGAGCTCGATGGTATCTCCCACCGCGCCATCGATCATTTCGACCTTGAACAGGTCGCCTTCGGAAACTTTGTACTGTTTTCCTCCGGTCTTGATCACCGCATACATTGTTGACATTCTCCTCTTGAAAAGTCTTCACACCGCAGACGCAGGAATTGCGCCGCAACGCCGAACTATAACCACACCCCCGGACCCTGTCAAGAAATTTGCGGTCAAAAACTTCCACCTGCGCGGCACGTTACGAATCGTAAGAATTTTATCTCGGTTATCATCACCACAAAATTCATTTTTTTCAACCTGTGTTTTAAACTTTCCTCTGCCAAACCACCACTAACCACATATGGCTGAATTTAGCCACACATAGCGTTAATCCACCCCCGAGAGGTTATGCTCCCCACCGTCTAACACTGTTACTTAGTTCAAAACCGAACCCTTACTGTATTTTTTTAATATACATAAAATAGGGCAGTTAGATCCATTTATAAACTAATCTACCGTTTTATCGGCAGCCTTGGCGCTGCTTTTGCTGAGGGTAGTTGGCTTTTAAAATTTTTCTTTGCGCTTTTGGCGCCATCAACCTGCCACAAAGGAGTTTAAGCAATGATAGCTACTGTTTGGGATCGCCTCTGGCGAATGCATGATGAAACCAAATCCCTGTTTGTTTTCAGTCCGAAAGCGATGGCCACGCGCCTGACCAAAGAACATCTGCTGTTCAGCAAAAACCAACAGGAGCGTGATGTTGACCTGGCTGATGAGATGGAAGAAGCACCGGCCGAGCACACTTCGCGGCTTAAATCCGGACCTGGGGGCATAGAAGAAGGGGAACCTCGTGAATACAGTCGCCGCCAGATGATCGGCCTCTGGCTCGGGCCGTTGCTGTTTGCCTTGATGCTGATTATACCGACCCCGGCCGGCATGGAACCAATCGCCCAGAAAATGGCCGCAATCGCTTTTTTGATGGCTACCTGGTGGATGTGTGAATCATTGCCGATACCTGCTACCAGCCTGCTACCGATTGCTTTGTTTCCGCTGATGGGAATCATGGCGACAGGCAAGGCCACCGCGCCCTATGCCAGCCATCTCATCTATTTGTTCATGGGCGGTTTTATTATCGCCCTGGCGATGCAACGCTGGAACCTGCATCGGCGGATTGCCATGAATATCGTCAAGGTGGTCGGTTTTTCGCCACCTCGACTGATCTTCGGATTTATGGTCGCCACCGCCGCCCTCTCGGCTTTTGTTTCCAACACCGCCACCACCGTGATGATGATGCCGATCGGTCTGGCGATCATTGCCCATGTTATCGACGAAGGCAAAAAAGAAGGACTGGATCAATCGATCGACTTCTCCCAGGGCAACTTCAACTTTGGCCTTAATCTGATGCTCGGAATCGCCTATGCCGCCTCCATCGGCGGTGTCGCGACCCTGATCGGCACCCCCCCGAATACCGTTCTGGCCGGTTATCTGAATAAAACCTATGGTTATGAAATCACCTTTGCCACCTGGATGAGCTTTGGCGTACCCCTGGTTGTTGTCATGCTGCCGCTGTGCTGGCTGTGGCTGACCCGGGTTGCCAACCCGATGAAATTGAAGAAAGTACCCGGTGGTCGTGATCTGATCACCGAAGAGTTGCGCAAAATGGGGAGCATGAATGCCGGGGAACGCTGGACGGCGCTGGTTTTTGCTTTAACTGCATTATCCTGGATTTTTCGTAAGCAGCTTGGCTTTTTGTTTGCTGACCCGAAATTGGTCACCGATGCCGCCATTGCCATGACCGGCGCTTTGGTCCTGTTTCTGATCCCGATTAATTTAAAGAAAAACATCTTTGTCATGGACTGGCACTGGGCGAGCAAAATGCCCTGGGGGGTTCTCGTGCTCTTTGGTGGCGGCCTGGCCCTGGCGGAAGGCTTCAAGGTCACCAAACTGGCGGAATGGATCGGTCAGCAGGTCTCCTTGCTGGAAAATGCCCCGGTCCTGGTTCTGGTTATTGCGGTGACAATGCTGATTATTTTTCTCACTGAGCTGACTTCCAACACCGCGACCGCAGCCATGGTCATGCCGATCCTTGCCGCCATTGCGGTGGGCTTGGGACAGAACCCGATGCTGTTGCTGATCCCGGCAGCCGTTGCCGCAAGTTGCGCGTTTATGCTCCCGGTTGCAACGCCGCCCAATGCGATAGTTTTCGGCTCCGGCTATGTCACCATTCCCCAGATGGCAAAAACTGGAATCGGTTTGAATTTCCTCAGCATTATCATTGCGGTCGCGTTCACCTACCTGTTGGCTATTCCGATTTTTGACATTACCATCAACGTCATCCCGGAATGGGCAGCGACAATAACCCCTTAACCTGACAACTCTACACCCACCCCGGAGGGGTCGATCGGCCGATCGACCCCTCCGGGTGACAAAATTAGTCTTTACAGTTGCCTTATTTCTTCTCTAGGATAGTCCTTCGTTCGCCGCTTACTTACGAAGGAATCGTCCATGCACCCATCAACTCCCCCTGGTGCATTCAGCATGCGCCTTCTGCTGTTTGTCCTCATGCTCATCTTTACCTGTCCGGTAACTGCGGCGGCAGATTTTTCCTTTGTCCGCAACACCGGGGTCGCCCCCGGGCCGACCCTGCTGGTCACTGCCGGTATCGATGGTGATGAGCCCGGCGGCATCCACGCCGCAGCAACCCTGATCACCCGCTATCAGATAACATCCGGGCACGTATGGGTTATTCCCGATCTTCACCCCGAGGCTATCCTGAAGCGGGAACGCGGCGAGATGAATTTGAAATTTGCGCACATTGAGCGCAGCGACAGCCTCTATGACAGCATCGCCGGAATCAAAGACATGGTGCTGGATCAGCAGGTCGATTTACTTGTCAACCTTCATGACGGCAGTGGCTTCTACCATCCCGAGCGCATCAGTCGGGTAAAAAACCCTGAGCGCTGGGGGCAGTCCGTTGTCATCGATCAGGCCACCCTCCCCGGCAGCCGCTTCGGCAACCTGCACCAGCTGGCCACAGTCACTGCCGCAGCCATTGTCCCCCACGCGTTGAGCGCCGATGACCATTTTCAGATCAAAAATATGCGTACTGCCACTCTGGAACATGAAGCCGTAACGCGCAAATCCTTAAGCTGGTTTGCCCTGCGCCACGGCAAGCCGGCAATCTCCTTTGAGGCCAGTAAAACCCACCCGGTAAGTATCCGCACCTACTACCATTTGCTGGCCCTCGAAGCCTTGATGAACCAGCTCGGCATCACTTTTAATCGGGATTTTGAGCTTACCCCCCAGGCCGTTGCCCGGGTTCTGCGTGAAGATGCCCAAATGACCTTGGCACAGGGACGCATCCACCTTGATCTGAACCGGATGCAACGCAACCTCTATGATTTTCCTCTTCCAGCCAATCCTCAGGCCAGCATCAGTGTTGTCAATCCGCTGATTTCCCTGCAACCCGAAAGCAACGGTTACCGCATCCACTACGGCAACAACCGCCTTGCTCTGCTCCACCCTCGCCCGGTGCAGATTGCCGCCGATCTGGCCACCATCCCGATGATCATCGACGGCAACCATATGGAGGTCATCCCCGGCACTATCCTGCCGGTTAGTTCCCACGTCCGGATCGAGCCCCTGCCCGATTATCAGTTCACCCTCGCCGGGCACCATGATAACTGGCCGGAACTGGCGACCCGTATTGACGGGGACAAGGTCGCGGTTGATCGCAGTGGTCGCTTATTGCGACTCGAAATTTATCGTGATGATGTCTTCAACGGCATGATCCTGCTCGATTTCAGAGAAGCAGGTGATGAGCTGGATGATGAGGAAGAAGGCTGAAGTTCTAGCGGATTTCAGAGTTTTTTACGCAGCTGTTGATAGCGCTCGCTTAAAGTCGGATCTTTTTTGGCCGCCAGTTGCAAGCGGCGGATCGCCGAACTTAACGAGGAGACATCGCGCCCGAGACGCTCGCCCAGTGCGGTCAGGGTCATACAGCCAGTTTCCAGACACAGCCAGCCTAAAAAAGCCCGGGCCTGCGAGCATTGACGGTTTTTACCGGCCGCTGCCAGCTCTGCTTCAGTCAGGTTAAAATCCCTCAGCACCAGCGCCAGCACCGGTTCCGGATCAATCTCTGAGGGGCGGGCCTGACGGGCCAATTTGAGGGCGCTGCGGGCATAATCCTTATCCCCCAGTACCCGTGGATCATAGTCCCCACCGCGATAAAAATTCAGTGCTGCCGGTTCAGCCGGACCTTCATTCACATAGGCATGAAAACGCATCAACGCGCGGGTGCCGGTTTCTTCAAAATGAGCAAGCACCAGGGTCTGGGTCAACCACAGCACCTTCTCCCGACCACAGCAGGCACGGTGGCTACTCCACGGGTAGCTCATCGGATCATTATCAACCGCGCTGGTCACCGGCGCCAGATGCAGATCACGCACCAACGGCAGCAGATACCGCTCCGGATCAATCAGAATGGCCTTGTAGCGCCCCTGAAACAGGTGCCCCTGCTGCTGATGGTAATCATTGAACCAGCGGGTGTAGCGAAAACCCAGCTGCTGCATAATCCGCGCTAGCGGAACCTCATCGACCGCAACGACCAGGCGGATTTCGGTCGGCAGCAGCACATAAGCATGAACCTGATGGCGGAATTTCTCTATCCCTTCCTGTAACAACAGCAACAACCGGGTGTAATCAGCGACCTCGGTAAAGACCCGCTGAGCACCATTGGCACGCAGGCTCACATGGTAGATAGCGCCGGGAAAATGCAGTCGCGGTTTACGTGCCATCGTCAACCCTGTCGTTAGAAAGAGGGGAATTGTTTCTGGTTATCCACTTTGCTCCAGCTTTGCCGGTTACCGCTACGATCGACCTTTAATCCGGATCCTGCGTCTGCGCGCAGAATGACGAAATCACTACTGTGCAGGACAGGGGCTTGGCGTCATTCTGCGCAAAGCGAAGCACAGTCGCATAATCCATGTTCTCTTTGCTGACATACCGGCGGTGAACTACCTCGCCACAAGCAACGAGGCTTCCTGGTTCAATGAGTGGCCTGACTGCACCGGCTCTCCCCAGGCGTAACTTTCCGCAGTTCCTGCGGTAGCTTTTTTGAGAATATTGATCGCGGCATTGTGGTCACGAT
>Ga0102938_10000482_pt1 | contig 29305 bp, 31 predicted proteins | sample SalPonR2_B_D2_MG_FD_84516 | JGI IMG/M metagenome (GOLD analysis project Ga0102938, IMG submission 84516) | Salt pond soil microbial communities from South San Francisco under conditions of wetland restoration - Salt Pond MetaG R2_B_D2_MG | ecosystem: Environmental > Aquatic > Marine >... | reverse complement strand
ATGTCGACCGGCTCGTCGATGTCGTCACGCTCGCGACCGATGAATCGCAATGCCACCCGATCGCCCCGGCCGTCCCTGACGTGGCGATCGACGGCCAGATCGCTGATGTTGACGCTGTCGGGCTGCCCCGATCCACCGTCGCTGCGCAGTTCGGCCCAGGCGGTGCTCCAGTCGAACGACGCCTCCGTGCCCTCGTCGTCGACCGACCGTCGTTCGCTGGGTCCGGGTGTGATGTTCGAGTCCATCCTGCACCCGCTATTCGCTGAACTGTTCGAAGGCGCGCATGGCGTGGGTCGCGTACGTCGACGCGGGTCCACCGCCCATCAGCAGTGCGACACCGAGTGTCTCGTGCACCATCTCGGCAGTCGCCCCCGCTCGGATGGCGTCGTGCATGTGCAGCGTGATGCAGTCGTCGCAGCGCGTGCAGATCGCGATCGCGACGGCCATCAACTCCTTGGTCGCCTGGGGCAGAGCGCCGTCCTTCACTGCGGAACGGTGGAGGTCGCCGAAGCCCTTCATCTGGTCCGGGATCGCCTGCATCAGGTCGCGATAGCCCTGGCGGAGTTCGGTGCGCAGTGCGGGGAAGTCGTCGGTCATGGGTTCTCCTCGGGGTGTCGGCCCAGATGGTCGGGTCGAATCGTCTCGGTCGATTCCATGGTCACATCGCCGAGCGGTGGCCGACAGGGGCCAAGGTCAGCACGTCGAGAGTGCGGGTCGCCGCGTGACCTTTGGCCCTGCCATCTCAACCCGTCGCGTGGCTTCATCTGTGCAATGGACGTGGATGCGTCACGACAGCACGAGCCGGGGGACGTGCCGGCGAAGGAGAGTGAGCCCGTGGCGATGACGCGCGAAACGGTCAAGGAGGCCACGTCGGAACCATCGGGGCGCGCCCGAGCGCTCGGCACCTGGGTGGTCGGTCTCGACGGGTCGGACTGCGCGGCCAACGCCCTCGAGTGGGTGGTGGCCAACGTCGACGGCCGCGGAGCCGCCGTCGAGCTGGTGACCGCCTGGCAGGCACCGGTGACCGGTGCGTACCCGATGTCGGCGCCGGTGGCGGTGCCGTTCGACGACTCCGCGCTGCACGATGCCGCCGCCCACGACGTCACCGAGGTGGCGAAGACCCTGAGCGATCGCGTCGACCTGCCCATCGACGCGACCGTCGGGCACGGTGGTCCGGCCGAGGTGCTGCTCGAAGCATCCGAGTCGGCGGCGTTGCTGGTGATCGGGAGCCGGGGTCGCGGCGGCTTCACCCGCCTGCTGCTCGGATCGACCAGCACCCAGTGCGCCACCCATGCTTCGACTCCGACGGTGGTCGTCCCCGGTGACGCCGAGCCGAAGCGGGCCGAACGGATCCTCGTCGGATGCGACGGCTCACCGAACTCGATGATGGCGTTGCGTTGGGCGATCCAGTTCGCGGCACCTGGCGGCACTGTGGTGGTCGCCTGGGTGTGGGACGCCACGCCGCTGGCCGTCGGCGCGGATGCGTTCTTCTTCCCCGACGCGAGCGACCTCGCCGCCGAACGATTCCATCATCTCGTCGACACCGTCGCCGACCTCGCAACTGCCGGGGACGTCACCCTGGAACGCGAGTTCATTCGCGGTACGCCGCGCTCGGTGCTGGCCGGGCAGGCCGAGGACGCCGACCTCGTCGTCGTCGGCGCTCGCGGTCACGGAGCGGTGGGAGCCGCACTGCTCGGCTCGGTGTCGACGTGGCTGCTGCACCACGTGCACCGACCGATCGCCGTGCTCCCCATCGGACACTGACCGGACCCGTGGGTGCCTGAATGGTCGGGTGATGACACCGACGACCGGCCGCATGAGCGACAATGTCGTCCATGATCCGTGTCTTCCTGCTCGACGACCACGAAGTGGTTCGCCGAGGCATCGCTGCTGCGCTCGAGGCCGAGTCCGACCTCACCGTCGTCGGGGAGGCCGGAACCGCCGACGAGGCGATCGCCGGCATCCGTGAGCACTCACCAGACGTGGCGGTGCTCGACGTGCGTCTCGGCGAGGGCGAGCACAACGGCATCGACGTGTGCCGACAGATCACCCGCGACTTCCCCGACGTCCATGTGCTGATCCTCACGTCGTTCGACAGCGACCGGGCACTCGTCGACGCCGGACTCGCCGGGGCGGCCGGTTTCGTGCTGAAGCAGATCCGCAGCAACGAACTCGTCGACGCCATCCGTGGCGTCGCCGACGGCCGTCGCTACCTCGATGACGCCGAGGTGCGTCTCGCGAGTCGACGTCTGCGCGACAGCGAAGAAGGGCGGCTCGAAGATCTCACGGCTCAGGAGCGACGCATCTTCGACCTCATCGGCGAGGGGTACACCAATCGCCAGATCGCCCAGGAGATGTACCTGGCGGAGAAGACGGTCAAGAACTACGTGTCGAATCTCTTGGCGAAGTTGGGGATGTCACGACGAACCGAAGCGGCAGCTCTCGCGGCGCGTCTCGTCGAACGGCACCGCAACGAGATGTGATCCGACGCGGTGCGCTGACTCAGACCGGCACGTTCCAGGCCAGGCTGGTGCCGCTCGGATCGTTCGGCCCGACGGTGCAGCTGCCGCCGAGTTCGGCGGCGCGCCACATCATGTTCGACAGGCCGCCCGACCGTTTCGGCTCGCTCGGCAGGCCGACACCGTCGTCGCTGATGCGCAACGTGACGCGGTCGGCGATGCAGTCGACGACGACGCTCGCACCCGTGGCGTTGGCGTGACGGGCCACGTTCGACAGACCCTCGGTGATGGTTGCCACGAGTTGGTCGGCGATGAAGTCGGGCAGCAGGTCGATGTCGCCGCTGAGATGCAGGTTCGGCTCGAAGCCGAGGTGTCGGCCACGCTCGTGCACGATCTCGGTGATCTGGGCCGACAGCGTCCGCTTCTCGTTGTGCTGGCCGAGGCGGAAGATCGCCGCTCGGAGTTCGCGGATGGTGTCGTCGAGCTCGTTGATCGTGGCTGCGATGCGCTCGGCGACCATCGGGGGTTCGGCCGCGGTCTGCACCGCCTGGAGGCTCATGCCGGCGGCGAAGAGCCGCTGGATCACCATGTCGTGCAGGTCGCGAGCGATGCGTTCACGATCCTGCAGCATTGCCATCCGTGAGGCGGACTCCTGACGGTCGCTGACATCACGAACGGTGGCCATCGTGTACCGCTCGCCGTCGATCGTGCACGGACTGAGGCTGATCTCGACAGGGAACATCTCACCGGAGCTGTGCTGGGCGAACAGTTCGAGGCCGGTCCCCATCGGTCGCGTCGTCGGCGCTGCGGTGTACGACGTGCGGCGCTGGGGGTGCGAGTGGCGGAACTCGGGTGGTACGAGGGCGTCGACCGACGATCCGACGAGCGCATCGTCGGCGATGCCGAACAGTGCTCCGGCCATCGGATTCGCGAGCTGGATGACGCCGTCGTGGTCGACGATCATGACCCCATCCGGACAGGAGTCGAACAAGGCTCCTGCGAGCTCGGTGCGGTTCATCAGCCCTCCATGATACGGCGCGTGGCGTCGAGCGCGAGTGTGCGCACGTGGGCGCGACCGGTGGGTGGCTCAGTGGTGCAGGTGTGGTGGTCGCACCAACAGCACCGGGCAGGGGGCGTGGCGCACGATGGCTGCTGCCGTGCTCCCGATGACGAACCGTGACATCCCGGTTCGCCCACGAGTGCTGGCCACGATCAACGATGCGTCGATCGACGAGGCGAAGTCGGCCACCTCATCGTGGACGTGTTCGCCGTGGAGGACTTCGAACTGCACCGGGTGGCCGGAGTCCCTGGCGAGACGGCGGGCGAGACGTGCCGGGTAGGCGGACTCGCTCACATCCGCCGAGACAGCGGTTCCCGGATCGGTCACCTCGACGATCCAGGGCTCGCTCTCGAGCTCGATCCCCCATGCGGCCGCCAACGGCAGGACCGACTCGGATGCGCCAGAGCCGTCGACGGTGGCGATGATCGGGCCGTCGAATCGGCTGTTGGTGACATGCGGTCCGACGACGAGTACCGGGCCGAAGATCCGTTCCAGCAGCTCCTCGGTCACGCTGCCGAGCAACGCCGCCGAGCGCCCGCGGCCGTGCGACGCGAGGACCACCGTCACCTCGGGGTGCTGTTCGACCTCGTTGCCGATGACCTGAGCCACGCTCTCGGTGGCCACACGCACGTGCGTCGACACCGGCACCCCGACGGTGTCGTGTTGCTCGAGGCGTTCGGCCAGACGGGTCTCGGCGTCCGGCGCGTCGTGCTGGTCGAACACGACCTCGATCACATCGACCGTCGCGTCGCCACGCCGGGCAAGTGTGACGGCGACGTCGGCCGCGCGCCACGACGCGTCGGATCCGTCGACCGGAACGATCAGGTGCTGGACCATGGTGTCTCCTTGCGGTGGTGGGCGGATGATGTCAGCGGTCCGGGTCGATTCGGAAGCGTCGGCCGGAGATCGAGGTCGGCATGACACGGACGAAGTACGGCTTGTCCGACACGTGCCAGGGGCGAACGGAGAGTTCGAAGGTGTCGAACAGGTCGGTCTGTCGTGTGATCAGCTCGGCCGTCCCGCGAATGACCACGCTCCAGGGGTCGTCGCGGCGCTCGACCTGGCGGTCGAAGGTGGGCGCGGCGTTGTCGGCCTCGAACGCCACCTCGGCGGCCTCGAGGGCGCTGGTGAGCTTGGTTCCCGTGGCGGTGCGGAACACGATCGAGCCCTGGTCGACCACATGGTTGACCGGGAACACGTCGATGCCGTCGCCGGCGGTCGGGGTGGCGAGACGACCGAGGTCGACGGTGCGCAGCAGTGCCCAGCACTCGGACTCCGACAGCTCCTCGAGCGGCTCGTGTTCCACGACAATCCCTCCGTTGCCGATCGTCGTCCATCGGCGGCGGCGGGGCCAGGGCCGAATGTCACCGCCGGCGTGTCGCCGGGAGCGGGCCTTCGGCCCTTGGCGACACGGCGGGGCGCGGGCGATACTCGACGCCATGACAGCTCGCTGGATCGTTGGTATCGATGGATCGGACGCCGCGGTCGACGCGCTGCGATGGACGGTCGGCCAGGCAGCCGGGCGTGACGTGGAGATCACCGCGCTCGGCGCGTTCCACGTGCCGACGATCATGGCGGTGTTCACCGCGAAGCGTGGGTTCGGTGTCGACGAACTCGGCCTCGCCGCCACGGCCGGCCACGACGTCGACGTGGCGATCGAATCGACGGCGATCGACGGTGTCGACGTGCATGCGTCCGTCGTCGAGGGGCAAGCTCAGCACGTCCTGGTCGACTCGTCGGTCGATGCCGACCTCCTCGTGATCGGCCGCACCGGCAGTGGTGAGCTGCGCCACCATCTCCTCGGGTCGGTGAGCCAGTACTGCGTGACGCACTCACATGCTCCGGTGGCCGTGGTACCGGACGATGCCACGGGTGCGGCGTCGTCGATCGTGGTCGGTTTCGACGGCAGCGATCACGCAGCCGAGGCGTTGCGCTGGGCGCTCGGATTCGCCGACGCCGCCGCCCGGGTGCGGGTGATCGCAGCGATCGAGGTCGCGTCCTGGCTCGACGACGAAGTGGGCCGCAGCCGGTTCGCCGACGAGATCGAGCAGGAGGAGCAACGCATCACCGAGGCGCTCGACGCGATCGATCCCGATCATCGTGCCCAACGTTCGATCGTGCTGCAGGAGGCACGCCAGGCCCTGGCCGATGCCCAGGCCGGTGCCGACCTGATCGTGGTGGGATCGCGTGGCCGGGGTCTCATCGCGGCCGGGTTGCTCGGGTCGGTGAGCACCTGGCTCCTCCACGATGCGTCCCTGCCCGTGGTCGTGGTGCCCAGCCGCTGAGCGCTCAGTCGGCGTGCAGTTTCGGTTCGCCGGGGTGGAAGTCGGCATCCGGCGCCGGGGCTGCAGCCAGCGAGTCGGCGTCCGCCTCGGTGGGCGACCAGCCCAACGACGCGTCCGGGTTCGCGTCGTCGACGATGTGATACCGCCGGCCGGTCACCACCGTCGGCTCGATCCGCACGAAGTTCGGCTTGTCCCATGCGAGCCACGGAAACAGGGGGAGATCCTCGGCGTCGAAGACCTCCTGCATCCGCTCGATCGGTCGGGCCTGACCCTTGACGACCACGCTCCATGCCGTCCGCTCGCCGGGTTCGTAGCCGTCGATCTCGAACGCCACGAACTGGTTGAGCACTGCACCGGCGAGCTTGGTGCCGGCAGCGCTGCGGAACACGATGCCGCTCTTGTCGACCACGAAGTTGATCGGGAAGATGTCCGGCTGACCGGCGATGTCGACGGCGAGTCGACCGACCTTGGCCGAGCCGAGCAGCGTCCAGCACTCGGACTCGCTCAGGATCTCGGTGGCTTGCTGTCGTTCGTCCATGGTGCCATTCAAGCCGACGAGGCCCCCTCGGTGCAGGGCCCTTCGTCAACTCGACGTGACGAGTCTCAGCCGAGTCGAACCATCTCGAACTGGGTGGGGACCACGGCGTTGATGTCGTCGTCGACCAGACGGGCGGCGAGCGCGGCGCTCGCGTCCGGCTCGCCGTGCACCACGAACACCGTGTCGGGCTCCTCGGTGAGACCTGTGATCCATGCGTGCAGCCCGTCCGCGTCGGCGTGCACCGACAGCGAGCGCAACACCGCCACTTCGGATCGAACCGGCACGTACCGGCCGAGCATCTTGAGGGAGCGGGCGCCGTCGGCCAGTGCACGCCCCCGGGTCCCGGCCGCCTGGAACCCGCACAGCACCACGCTGTTGCGGTGATCGGGAAGGAGTCGGGCGAGGTGGTGCAACACCCGGCCGCCGGCGGCCATGCCCGAGGCCGAGATGATGATTGCCGGGGCGGTCAGCTCGTTCAACGACTTCGAGTCCTCGACCGTCGGGCACTCGTGCAGTCCGCCGCCCGGATCGAACACGTCGCGCCCGTCGCTGCGCGGTGGCGCCGGTTTGCTCTGGAGTGGGTCGGCGGCACGCATCGCCGATCGGTAGATGTCGAGCACGCGCAGTGCCATCGGGCTGTCGACGTAGACGGGCAGGGTCGGCACGCGTCCGTGTGCCATCAGGTCGTGCAACACGGTCAACAGCACTTCGGTCCGGTCGACGGCGAACGCCGGGATGAGCACGATCCCGCCCCGTTTCGCGGATCGGCTGATCACGTCGGCGAATCCGGCGATCTCGTCGGCTTCGTCGGGATGCAACGAGCCGCCGTACGTCGATTCGACCAGCACCGTGCTCGCAGCCGGAGCGACGCCGGGCCCAGGGACGAGCGGGTGGTCGCCTCGACCGAGGTCGCCGCTCACCAGCAGCGTCGTGGTGCCGGTCCCGTCGGTGATCGTCAGATGGATGCTGGCTGACCCGAGGATGTGGCCGGCGGGCACGAACCGGGCGACGATGCCGTCGGCCACCTCGACCGGGTCGTCGAAGCCGACGCCCTCGAGGAGCGCGATCGCCGCCTCGGCGTCCTGCGATGTGTAGAGCGGCAGTGCCGGATGGTGTTTGCTGAAGCCGCGTTCGTTCGCGAAGCGGGCCTGTTCCTCCTGCAGGTGCGCGGCGTCGGGCAGCAGGATCCTGCAGAGGTCACGGGTGGAGGTGGTGGCGAAGACCGGCCCGGTGAACCCGTCGCGGGCAAGGCCCGGCAGCCAGCCGCTGTGGTCGATGTGGGCGTGGGTCACCACCACTGCATCGATCGTGGCAGGGTCGACCGGGAACGGTTCCCAGTTGGCGAGCCTGTCGCGTTTGGCACCTTGGAACAGGCCGGCGTCGACCAGCACGGTCGCCCGATCGCTGCGCACCAGGAATCGACTCCCGGTGACGGTGCCGGTGGCGCCCAGGAATTGCAGGGTGGTCACGACATCGACTCTAGGATCGGTGGTGATGTCCGCCACGGTCGATCCCTCTCCCAGCGTCGTCAGCACCGGCCCGGTGATCGTGGGCGTCGACGGCTCACCGAATGCCCAGCGGGCGCTCTCGATGGCTGCCGAGGTCGCCCGCCGGTTCGATCTCGACCTGGCGGTGTTCCACGCGATCGGGCTGATGACGGTGATCGACGGCCGCCACGTGCCGTCCGAGGGCCATCGTGACGACCTGGAACGGTTGCTGCGGCTCGAGTGGTGTGCCGCGCTCGCCGGCGCCCGCGACCTCCGGTGGCGTGCCGAGCTGGTCTACGGAAGCCCTCCCGACGTGTTGCTGAAGATGGGGACTGCACTCGACGCCTCGTTCGTGGTGGTGGGGTCGCGTGGCATCGGTGACGAGCAGGCGCTCGGCAGTACGAGCCATCACGTGGTGCACCACTGCGACCGGCCCGTGGTGGTCGTCCCGCCCGCCGACCGCGTCAGCTGACGTCGACGACCCGCCTGAGATCGTCGCGATCCGAACGGGTACGGTCCGACCATGACCGAATTCAATGATCGTGTCGCGATCGTCACCGGATCGTCGAGTGGCATCGGTGAGGAGACCGCCCGACGACTGTCCGCGTTGGGCGCCACGGTGGTCGTCAACTCGTCGTCGTCGGTCGAGGCCGGCGAAGCCGTGTCGGCGTCGCTGCCCGGCGAGTCGTGCTACCTGCGCGCCGACATCAGCAACCAGGACGAGGCGCACGGCCTGATCGACGACACGATCGAACGCTACGGACAGCTCGACTTCCTGATCAACAACGCCGGCTGGACCACGTCGATCCCGCACGAGCATCTCGACGAGCTGACCGACGAGATCTTCCGAAAGACCTTCGACGTCAACGTGTTCGGTACGTGGTGGCTCACCAAGCGGGCGATCCCGCACCTGCGCACGTCCGCCGACCCCAACATCGTCAACATCACTTCGATGGCCGGGTTGCGGCCGGTCGGTTCGTCGATGGCCTACGCGATGACCAAGGCGGCGCTGAACCACATGACGCTGCTGCTGGCGAAGAGCTACGGCCCGATCCGCGTGAACGCCGTCGCGCCGGGCCTGGTGGCCACGCCGTGGACCGAGGACTGGGACGCGATCCACGCCGCGATCGCCAGAATCGCGCCCATCCCGCGATCGGCGACGCCGGACGACTGCGCCGAAGCGGTGCTGGCGCTGCTGCGCAACAAGTACACGACCGGCGAGATCTTCGTCGTCGACGGCGGCACCACCCTCAAGATGTAACGATTGGTGTCAGACACCAATCGTTACATCTCGACCTCAGGCGGCGGATTTCTCGAGGATGTGCACGCCGCAGGCCGAGCCGAGGCCGATCACGTGAGCGAGGCCGACCTTGGCACCTTCGATCTGGCGGTCGCCTGCTTCACCACGCAGGTGATGGCAGACCTCCCAGATGTTGGCGATGCCGGTCGCCGAGATCGGGTGCCCCTTCGACTGCAGGCCGCCCGAGACGTTCACCGGCAGCGAGCCGTCACGCCACGGGGCACCGGAGTTGAAGAAGTCGACGGCGCCGCCTTCTTCGCACAGTCCGAGGTTGTCGTAGTGGACCAGCTCGGCGGTGGCGAAGCAGTCGTGCAATTCGACGAGGTCGAGATCGTCGGGGCCGATGCCCGCTTGTTCGTAGGCGGTCCTCGCCGCGTTGCGGGTGAGCGTGTTCACGTCGGGAAGCACCTGGCAGGCTTCCTGCCACGGATCGGATGTCAGTACCGAGGCCGACACCTTCACGGCGCGCCGCTGCTGTTCGAGTGACAGCGTCTTGAGTTTCTCGCCGCTCACCACCACCGCCGCTGCTGCGCCGTCGCAGTTGGCCGAGCACATCGGGCGGGTGTTCGGGTAGGCGATCATCATGTCGCCCATGATCTCCTCGAGCGTGAAGCGTTTCGAGTAGGCCGCCAGGGGGTTGAGGGTGGAGTGGGCGTGGTTCTTCTCGGAGATCTTCGCGAACAGCTCGAAGTCGGCGCCGCCGTACTTGTGGCCGTACTCCATGCCGACCTGGGCGAACACGCCCGGCATGGTGTCGGTACCGATGCGGCCGTCGGTGGAGGTCACGGCTCCGAAGCGGCCCTGGGGCTCCCATTCGTTGCCGTCCTTCTTGGCGCGTCCACCTCCGCCGAGCAGACCGACACCGGCGAGCTTCTCGACGCCGACGGCGAGACCCATGTCGCTCTCGCCGGCCTTGATCGACATGATCGCCGTGCGCAGCGCCGTGGCGCCGGTGGCGCAGGCGTTCGACACGTTGTAGACGGGGATGCCGGTCTGGCCGACCTGTTTCTGGATCTGCTGGCCGATGCCGCCCGATCCCATCAGGTTGCCGGCGGCGAGGACGCCCATGTCGGCCATCGTGACGCCACCGTCGTCGAGCGCCGCCATCACGGCCTCCGAGGCGAGGTCGACCACGTCACGGTCGATGTGCTTGCCGAACTTGGTCATGTTGATCCCGAGGATCCAGATGTCGTTCACTGTCTCTCCTTCTCGGCCTCTCGGCGATTCGTTTGGTCGGTGGGGTGGGTCACCCGAACTGGAACTCGAACGGGGCGGTGTCAGGCGGGTTCGAAGGCGAAGCCGATTGCTTCGGTGCCGTGGTCGTCGGTGCCGAGCGAGTACGTGGTGAGTTGCAGCTCCATCCCGGTGTGGACGTGGTCGGCATCGGGTTCGACGTTGCGAAGGTTGCCGCGCACGCTGGTGCCGTCGCAGTCGATCACGCCCGACACGAACGGCACCTCGACGCCCGGGGCAGCGAACGCCACGATCGTGAAGGTGCGCAGTTGGCCACGGGTGGAGATCTTCACCTGGTGGAAGTCGGTGTGGAAGCACGACGCACACGCGTTGCGACGGTCGAAGAACCGGGCGCCGCAGTTGGTGCACTCGTTGGCGATCAGGTGAGGCTCGTCGTCGTCGAGCACGAGGTACTCGACCAGCGGGACTCGACTCGGTGTCGTGGTGTCGGCCATGGGCGCGAACGTACCCATCGGCCGTCGGCGGAGACGATCCCGGCGAGCGATGAGGTTCCGCGACGACAGCTGTCGCGGAACCTCATCGCTCGGTGTCGGGCTGAGTGTCGGGCTGAGTGGCGGGCTCGGTGTCGGGCTGGGTGTCGGGCCCGGTGTCGGGCTGGGTGGCGGGGGCGAGGGCGGTCAGCCAGGTCGGCAGGCGGGTCGGGCGACCGTCGGTGGTGACACAACCGTGCACGGTCACCCCGGTCGCGCGGGTCCGGGCGCTCCCGGATGCGTCGTCGACGGTGATGAGGTACGCCATCTGGAACGTGGCCCGCGTGACCGCCGCCAGCCGGAGGTGCACGGCGATGGCATCGTCGAACTCGAGTGGCTGGCGATAGCGCACGAACGATTCCAGCACCGGCGATTCGAGGCCGGCATCACGCCATTCGGTGAACGGGTGACCGATCGCGCGCAGGTACTCGACACGGGTCTCCTCGAAGTAGGCGAGGTAGTTGCTGTGGTGGACGATGCCCATTGCGTCGGTCTCGACGAACCGGACGCGTATCCGGTGCACGAACTCGTAGTCGTCGGGTGAGGTGGACGGATCGACGGACAAGCGCACGCTCGGACCTTACAAGTGCGCCCTACAGTCGGATCCGTGACGCCAGCAGTCATGGCCCTTCGAGCTGCCGGGATCGACCATTCGATCCACGAGTACGAACGCGGTGACGACCTGCACGACTTCGGTCGGGAGGCTGCCGACGCGCTCGGGCTCGAACACGACCGGGTGTTCAAGACGCTCGTCGTCGTCGTCGACGACGAACTCGCAGTTGCGGTCGTGCCCGTCAGCTGCCAGCTCTCGATGAAGCGGGTCGCAACCGCACTGGGCGCCAAGAAGGCAACGATGTGTGATGCGGCTCGCGCCGAGCGATCGTCGGGCTACATCGTCGGCGGCATCAGCCCGATCGGGCACCGCAAGCCGCTGCGCACCGTCATCGACGAAACCGCCGACCTGTTCGACACCGTCTACGTCAGCGGGGGCCGACGGGGGCTGGACATCGGTCTCGCCCCGTCCGACCTGGTCGCTGTGCTCGACGCTGCCGTTGCGCCGATCACCGCCTGAGGACCGAGCGCGACGGCTCAGCGGGCCGGGTGCCGCATGAGTGCTTCGATGCGCGCCACCCGTGTCCGCGCCGCAGGGTGCGATGCAGCGAGACGAGCACGCCAACCGATCGGTCGGCGGCCCGTCCCGCGTGACAGCAACTCGCGGAGCGCGCTGGCCAGTTCGTTTCCGAAGCCCATGCGAACCGCTCGTCGGTCGGCTTCGAACTCCGACGAATGACCGACCAGGTTCGACAAGGCGTCACTGCCGCGCAGTGCAGCGGTGAAGACCCACGACAGCGCATGCATCACCACCGCCGTCACCGAACCGAGGGCAGCGACGGCGGGCGATCGCTGGCCGAAGCTGCCGGCGGCCGCGTAGCCGACGTTCTCGAGGAAGAACCCGACGCGTGCGAGCAGCACGACGGGCGCTGACAACCAGTGCCCGATCGTGATCGCCACGGTGTGCAGCCCCAGGTGGTGACTGAGTTCGTGCGCGAGCACGCCGCGCAGCTGCGCCGTGGTGAGTTCGTGTACGGCGAAGCTCGTCACCAGCACGAGATGACCACCGCACGCGAACGCGTTGAGTTCGTCGGTCGGCAGGACTCGAACCACGTAGCGGCTCGCAGGGAGCCCGTTGGCCTGTGCGATCTGCGCCCACAACGGCGCGATGACGTCGGCTTCTTGACGCGTCGGGCGCCGTGCCCGCAGCAGCGGCGTGAGCACCAGGACCTGGACGGGGCGCACGAACAGCAACAGCCCGGTGGCCGCGAAGCCGACGACGACCCACCAGTACCGCACATCGGTCAGCCAGCGCAGCGGCAGCCACATGACGAACAGGGCGAGCAGCGAGAACGGCACCATCGCGAGCACCGGCATGAATGCCCAGACGGCTCCTCGGTCGACGCTCCTGGCGCCCTGACGTGCTCGCATCGCGGTGGTCACGATACGCACAGTGGCCGGTGCTTCGCGGCGGTCTGGACTTGTTCAAGATCTGTTCGGGCTCTCGCACTGCCACCGTGGAGGGGGGTACGGTCGACCCGTCGCCTGCAGGAGTTCGGCGGCCGGCGGTAGAGGAGAACGGGTGCAAGAGTCAGCAACAACATCGCAGTCGCCCGAGCATCAGCGCGTGCGGTCGTTGCTCGACGATGCCGCCCGCTGCCGAGCGGCGGATCCGGAGCGTGCGCGGCAGCTGGCGCTCGACGCACGGGTGCTCGCTCGAACAGGGTCGCGTCCTGCGCTCGAAGCCGAGGCGCTCTACCACCTGGCGTCGATCGCGCATCAGCAGGGACGCTCCGAATATGCCTTCGCACTGGCCACCGAAGCGGTGGAGTTGACCCAGGCCAACGAAGTCAGCCTGACGCTCGCCTGGTCGTTGCACCTGATCGGGGTCGTCCACTATCAGGCGAGCAACTACCCGGATGCTCTCGAACACTGCCTGCGTGCGGTGCAGGTGTACCGGGCCACCGACCACGGGGTCGACGAGGGTCGCATCCTCCACACGGTGGCGGCGATCTACCAGTCGATGGCCGACTACGACCGGGCGATCGCGACCTACGAAACCGCCTTGGCGGTGAACGAAGCACTCGGGCGTCCCGACGTGGACGCGATGGTGCTCGGCAATCTCGCTCGCATCCGCGGCAGACGAGGCGAGTTCGCAGAAGCGATCGAACTGGGTCGCCGCGCGTTGCTGCTCGCTCACACCGACGCCGAGCACCTGCTGGGCAGCCTGCTCGCCGACCTCGCCGAAGCCCACGCCGGCCTCGGCGATCGCGTGGCCGCCGACACCTGCTTCGACGAGGCCCGCGCCAACTGGCGCACACGGGTCGGTTCCGGCGATGAACTTCCGGTCGCCGAGCAGCTGGCAGTGATGCTGTCGGAGGGGCGAGTCGCGTTGCGGAGCGGTCGTTTCGACGAATCCATCGCAGCGTTGCTGTCGGCGCTCGACCTCGCCGATCGCACCGACCAGCGAGACATCGAACTGGAACTCCACGATCTGCTCGCGGTGGCGTGCAAACAGGCCGGACGACTCTCCGAAGCGCTCGAGCACCGCGAACGGCACTTCGCGCTGCACCGTGAGATCTTCACCGACGCCGCGGACCTCCGGATGCGGACCGTGCAGGTCGCTCACGACAACGAGAACGCCCGGCATCTCGGTCAGATCACCCGGTTGACGACGTCGGGCCTGGTCGTCGACTACGCCAACGGGCACGTCGATGTCGACGCGTACCATCTCGAGGCCTACGAACGTCTTGCTGCGCTCGCCGAGTTCCGCGGCGGCAGCACCACCAAGCACACCAACGGCGTCGGTGATCTCGCCGCCGAGATCGGCCACGCGATCGGTCAGCGACCCGAGTGGTGCGAACGGCTTCGGCTCGCTGCGCGGCTGCACGACATCGGCAAGGTCGCCATCAACGATCGGCTCCTGCTGAAACCCGGTCCGCTCACCGTCGAGGAGTTCGACGAGATCAAGCAGCACACCGTTTTCGGCCGCCGGCTGCTGTCGGGCGTGTCGACGGACCTGTTCGAGTTGGCCGCCGAGGCGGCGTGGTCGCACCACGAGTGGTGGGACGGCTCCGGATATCCGAACGGTGTCAGCGGCCGGTCGATCCCGCTGTCGGGGCGGATCGTCGCCATCGCCGACGTGTTCGACTCGCTGGCGACCCGTCGGGTGTACAAGCGCGAGTGGACCCGCGACGAGGCGGCCAGGTTCGTCGTGTCGGGTTCCGGATCCCAGTTCGACCCGGACCTGGTCGACGCCTTCGCCAAGGTGCTCGTCGGCCGGTACCCCGAGCTCGACGTCCACCTCACCTGAACCGTCCACTCCGCCTCCGAGCTGGTCACTGCGACCGGCACCCCGAGCCGGCGCCGCGAGTGTCCGATCGTCACCGCAGTGCGTTGAGCACCCACTGCCGCACGAACACCGCCAGGTCGTCGACCGTGACGATGCCGTCGAGACGGCCGTTGCGGTACGAGTTCGAGAACGACGACACGGTCCCGAGCACACCGACGGCGACGAGCTCGGCCGGGGCGTCGGCGATCGTGCCCGCCCGCTGGCCCTCCTCGACGAGTCGACGGACGTCGTCGAGATAGACACCGGCGCCCTCGGCCAGGACGTCGGCTACCTCGGGGTCGCTGCGCTCGACGTCGAGGAGCGCGAAGTAGGCGGCGTGGTCGGCCATGAAGCGGACGCTGGCGTGGGCGCCGTCGGCGATCCGGGTGACGGCGTCGGCGGTCGGGTCCATCGCCGCACCCTGGGCTCGACGGAGTCGCAGCCGCATGGTGCGCACCAGCTCGGCGAACAAGGCGCCCTTGGTGGGGAAGTACCAGTAGAAGAGCCCCTTGGCCACCCCGGCCGCTCGGCAGATGTCGGCGATGCGGGTCGCCGAGTAGCCGCGGGCGGCGAACAGCTCACCCGCGGCGTCGAGGAGTTGTTGTTTGCGTTCGAGCCCGTGCTCGGTGTGCTGGCGTTCGTCGGCCGGGGGCAGTCCTTCGGCTCGGGCGCTGGTCACGTCGACAGTCCAACCGATACTTGACCCGCCGGTCAAGACCGTCCGGTCGATCGGTGGCGACGGTGGACAACTACCGTTGCCCGTGAATGGCCGCCACCCGCGACGAGCGCATCGCCACCCGCACCCGCAACGAGAAGTGGCAGAACGTGCCGCTTCGTATCGAGATGGACGAGTGCATCAACTGCGACGCGTGCCTGCGCCACTGCCCACCGCACTTCGGTGCGATCTTCAACCACGGCGCCGATGTGATCATCCTTGCGGAGTTGTGCAGCGGCTGCGACAAGTGCCTGCCGGTGTGCCCGGTCGACTGCATCTACCCCGATCCCGACTGGCGGACCGCTACGGTCCCCGACGACTGGTGGGACGAGCCGAACGGACCCGACGACCCGTACCGCTAGCTTTGCCGCCATGACCTCGCCTGCCGTCCTGCCCGAAGCCGAGCCGATGTCGAGCGAGGGATCGAGCGACACGGGCGTGCTCGTCATCCACGGTTTCACCGGGAACCCGTCGTCGATGCGCGGCATCGCCGAGGCGATGGCCGCCCTCGGGTACCACGTCGAGATGCCACGCCTGCCGGGCCACGGCACCACGATCGACGACATGCTCACCACCCGCTGGACCGACTGGGCGGCCGAGGTACGCGCTGCGCACGGCCGGCTCGCGCAACGTGTCGAGCAGATCGTCGTCGTCGGGCTCAGCATGGGCGGCGCCCTCACCCTGTGGTCCGGCTTCGAGTTCGCCGATGTCGCCGGCCTCGTCTGCATCAATCCCGCCACCATGCCGCAAGCCGAGCTGATGGAGATGGTGCAGGGTCTCGTCGACGAAGGTACCGAGGTCGCTCCGGCGATCGGCGGCGACATCGCCGATCCCGACGTGCAGGAGAGCTCCTACGACGGCGCGCCGCTGCGACCGTTGCTGTCGTTCATGCACGACGGGCTCGCCCCGATCGCCGCCCGCTACGGCGAGCTGACGATGCCGCTGCTGCTGATCACGTCCCGCCAGGACCACGTGGTCGAGCCGTCGAACAGCGAACACCTCGCCGCCACCTATGGCGGCGACGTCGAGCACGTCTGGTTGGAGCGGAGCTACCACGTCGCCACGCAGGACTACGACCGCGACGACATCGAACGGATGACCGGTGAGTTCGTTGCCAAGGTCACCGCGAGCTGACACCGACACCATCCGATGATCGCCTCGATTCCCAGCCCCTCGTTCAACTCGCTCGACGTCGGACCGCTCAGCTTGAACCTGTACGGCTTGGCGATCGCGCTCGGCGTGGTCGCGGCGGTCTGGCTGTTCGGCCGCCGTCTCGAGGAACGCGAGGTCGGCACCCGCGACGACGCCAGCTCGATCGCGATCTGGGCGGTGCTGGCCGGAATCATCGGCGCCCGCCTCTATCACGTGGTCACCGACTGGGACCTGTTCGCTGACGATCTCGGCCGGATCCCGCAGATCTGGAAGGGCGGGCTCGGCATCCCCGGTGGGCTGCTGCTCGGAGTGCCGGTCGGGTTGTACTTCGCGAAGAAGCGGGGGATCCCGCTGGCGGTCGCTGCGACGTGCGCGGCGCCGGCGATCCCACTGGCCCAGGCGATCGGGCGGTGGGGCAACTACTTCAACCAGGAGTTGTACGGCCGCCCCACCGACCTGCCGTGGGCGCTCGAGGTCGACAACCCTCCGGCGATCTACGAGCTCGGCACCACGTTCCATCCGACGTTCCTCTACGAGTCGCTCTGGAGCCTCGGGTTGTGCCTGCTGCTGCTCTGGATCGACAAGAGGTTCCGGCCGGCGCCGGGTCAGCTGTTCGTCATGTACGTGATGGGCTATGGCATCGGCCGGTTCTGGGTCGAGGGGCTGCGCATCGATCGTGCCGACGAGTTCGCCGGCTTGCGCCTCAATCAGTGGGTTGCGCTCGTCGCCGTCGTCGGTGGTGCTGCTCTGTTGGTCTGGATGCGGCGGCATCCGGTTGCGGAGCCGACCGCCGAGGTGCCGCTCGACGAGGAACGCTCGGATCTCGATGACGTCGAGCGCTCAGGTGGGGAGCCGAGCGCCTGACTTGGTGTCGAACAGGTGCAGCCCCGTCGGCCGGGGGACCAGGCTCATCTTGTCGCCGCTGCGCAGAGCGCTGAGCCCGTCGGTACGCACGACGATCTCTTTGTCGGTGCCGTCGGCGATGCAGTAGAGGAACGCCTCCGAGCCGAGTTCCTCGACGAACTCGACGGTGGCGTCCAGCCCGCCCTCGGCCGAGATCTCGAAATCGTTCGGCCGCACCCCGACGGTGACGGCGCCCGACGTCAACGCTTCGAGCTGATCGGGCGTCAGCGGGACGCGCAACGTCCCGTAGGCGGCGTCGGCACCGTCGGTGGTCGCCGGCAGCAGGTTCATCCCCGGCGATCCGATGAACCCGGCGACGAACTCGTTCACCGGGTTCGTGAACAGTTCACGCGGTGGAGCGCACTGTTGCAGGACGCCGTGGTGCATCACCGCGACCCGGTCGCCCATGGTCATCGCCTCGGTCTGGTCGTGGGTGACGTACACGGTGGTCACGCCGAGATGACGCTGGAGGGCGGCGATCTGGGTACGGGTCTGGACGCGCAGCTTGGCGTCGAGGTTCGACAGCGGCTCGTCCATCAGGAACACCTGCGGTTCGCGCACGATCGCGCGACCCATCGCCACCCGCTGCCGCTGACCACCGGAGAGTTTCGACGGCTTGCGGTCGAGCAGTTCCTGCAGGTCGAGGATCTCGGCCGCTTCCTCGACGCGCGCGCGTCGCTGCTTCTTCTTCACCTTCTTGACCTTGAGGTGGAAGCCGATGTTGTCGGCAACGGTCATGTGTGGGTAGAGCGCGTACGACTGGAACACCATGGCGATGTCACGATCCTTCGGCGCCACGTCGGTGACGTCGCGGTCGCCGATCAGGATGCGGCCGTCGTCGACCGGTTCGAGGCCCGCGAGCATTCGCAACGTGGTCGACTTGCCGCACCCCGACGGGCCGACGAGGACGAGGAACTCGCCGTCGCCGATCTCCAGGTCGAGGGCGTCGACGGCTGCGGCATCGGTGCCCGGGTAGGTCCGGCTGGCGTTCTGGAACGTGACGGTTGCCAAGCAGTGCTCCTGATTCGTGGGGTCGTCGTGTGCTCCCGTGCAGTCACCATCATGACCGCTCGGTGCGGCCGCGACGGGACCCATCAGCGCGGTGGGGTTCAGCAGATGGTGGTGCCGTCGGGCGCGGTGGGCCCGACGGTGTCGTCGATGCCGGTGACGCAGGGCGGCACTGTCGGTCCGGACCGCAACGCGCGTGCACGGGGCCCGAGGCGGTCGGTGGCGGCTGAGCGTGGTCAACTGGCGTGGTGCCGGAACTGGTCCACGTCCGCGGGGCGACCTTCGACGTTGTCGTCGACGTCGCCACCGCCACTCCGAGCATCGTGCACTGGGGCACACCGCTCGGTGCCGCCCCCGACCTCGATGCGTTCGTGTCGGCGCTCGGCCGGCCGACGGTGGCCGGAGCATCGGGGACCGTCGCGCCGATCGGCGTCGTGCCGCTGCACGCCGACGGGTTCGTCGGACGGCCCGGGATCGCTGGTCGGCGTGGTGGCGGCCGCGACTGGGCGCCGCGGTTCGTGCCGACCGGGCAACGCGTCGGCGACGACGTGATCACCGTCGAGGCTGTCGACGACGTGGCCGGGCTCTCACTCACCACGGTGATTTCTGTCGGCGAGGTCTTGGGCATCAGGGCGACGCTGACGAACACGAGCAATCGTCGCTTCTCCCTGGACGCGTTGACGCTGAGCGTCCCGCTGCCCGACAACGCCGACGAACTCCTCCGCTTCGAGGGTCGCTGGGCCCGCGAGTTCCACCCGGTCCGCTCGGCGTGGGCTCATGGCGCCGTCGTCTCGGAGAATCTCCGGGGTCGCACCTCGCACGAGCACCCGCCGTTGCTGTTCGCCGGCGCCTCGGGTTTCGGCGAGTGGATCGGCGAGGTGCACGGCGTCCACCTGGCGTGGAGCGGCAACCACACGATGCTCGCCGAGCGGTTGGCCGACGGTCGGCGATACGTGCAGTCGGGCGAACTGCTCCACCCGGGCGAGGTCGTGCTCGAGCCCGGCGAGTCGTACGCAACCCCCGAGGTGATCGCCGTGTACTCGTCCGACGGGCTCACCCCCGCGACGTGGGGATTCCACCGGGCGGTGCGGGCGGACCCGGCGCATCCCACCTCGCCACGGCCGGTGCTGCTCAACACCTGGGAAGCGGTCTACTTCCGCCACGACCACGACACGCTCCGCGAGCTCGCCGACGTCGCTGCATCGGTGGGGATCGAACGATTCGTGCTCGACGACGGCTGGTTCGGCTCGAGACGCGACGACACCTCGGGTCTCGGCGACTGGGTGGTGTCGTCCGACGTGTACCCGGACGGTCTGGCGCCGCTGATCGGGCACGTCACCGGACTCGGGATGGAGTTCGGGATCTGGGTCGAGCCCGAGATGGTCAACCCCGACAGCGACCTGTACCGGGCGCATCCCGACTGGGCGCTGACCACCGGCGGCTACGAACCGGTGCTCGGGCGCAACCAGCTCGTGCTCGATCTCGGCCGACCCGACGCGTTCGCCCACGTCCTCGGTCAACTCGATGCGCTGCTCGCCGATCACGACATCGCCTTCGTGAAGTGGGACATGAACCGCGATCACGTGCAGGGCTCCGGCTCGACCGGCGCGCCGGGCACGCACACGCAGACGTTGGCGCTCTATTCGTTGTTGGACGAGCTGCGGCGTCGGCACCCCGGTGTCGAGTTCGAGTCGTGCGCGAGCGGTGGAGGCCGGATCGACCACGAGATCCTCCGGCGTGTCGAACGGGTGTGGACCAGCGACTGCAACGACGCGCTGGAGCGCCAGACGATCCAACGTGGCGCATCGATGCTGATCCCGCCCGAGGTGATGGGCGCCCACATCGGACCAACCCGAGCCCACACGACCGGCCGCGTCCAGTCCCTGGCGTTCCGGGCGGCGACAGCGCTGTTCGGGCACCTGGGTGTGGAGTGGAACGTGGCCCGTCTCGACGACGGGCGGCGAGCAGCGCTGGCCGAGATCGTCTCGCTCCACAAGCGGTTCCGGCCGCTGCTGCACAGCGGCGACGTCGTGCGTTTCGACACCGAACCCGCCTATTGCGCGCACGGTGTCTATGCGGCCGATCGCTCAGAGGCGCTCGTGTCGTTCGCGCAGCTCGCCACCGCAGCGAGCCTCACGCCGCCGGCACTGCGGTTGCCCGGCCTCGACTGCGACGCCCGCTACCGCATCGAGCACGTGGCGCTGGCCGACGAGCGGTGGGGCATGGCGCTCAGGCAACCCGAGTGGCTTGCGGGCGGCATCGAACTGACCGGTGCCCAGCTGGCCGCGCACGGCGTCCGTCCGCCGGTGCTGCATCCCGAGTCGGCCGTGTTGTTCTCGCTGCGTCGCCTCAGCCGAGCCATCACCGGTTGACCCCGTCCCACCCCACTCCACGCCATCCCACCCGTCCACCCCGTCCCACCCCGTCCCACCCCGTCCCACCCCGTCCCACCCCGAAATGGCGCGTCAGCGTTGCGCTCAGCGCAACGCTGACGCGAGTTCTCGGGATGGTTCGGGGTGGGAATCGGAGGGGGAGGGGGTTTCGTGCGGGCGGTAGCGTGGCTCTTCGTGTCCGACCGCATCACCCCAGAGGCTGTCGCCAAGGTGGCCAAGCTCGCGCGGCTGTCGCTGAGCGACGACGAGCTCGACCAGGCGACCCACCAGCTGAGCGCCATGCTCGACCACTTCGCCGACATCGATGCGCTCGATCTCGACGATGTCGAGCCGATGACCCATCCCACGCCCATCGCCAACGTGATGCGCGAGGACATCGAGATGGACTGCCTCGACCGCGACGAGGTGCTCGCTGCGGCTCCTGCGGCCGAGGACGGACGCTTCCGAGTGCCGCCGATCCTGGGCCTGGACGACTGACGATGAGCGATTCCCCGTCCGCCGCCGAGCTTCCGACCAGCGTCGGCGACATCGCCTGGAGCGTCCGCAACAACATCACGAGTGCGGCCGACGTGCTCGAGCGGCACCTCGCAACGATCGACGAACGCGAAGGTGACATCCATGCCTTCAACCTGGTGCTCGCCGACGAGGCGCGCGCCCGAGCGGCGGAGATCGACGACGCGGTCACCGTCGGTCGCGACCCCGGCCCGCTCGCCGGCGTGCCGATCGCCCTCAAGGACAACTTGTGCACGCAGGGCATCCCGACGACCTGCTCGTCGAAGATCCTCGACGGCTGGCGCCCGCCGTACGACGCGACGGTCGTCACCAGGCTGCGCGACGCCGGGGCGATCGTGGTCGGCAAGACCAACCTCGACGAGTTCGCCATGGGATCCAGTACCGAGAACTCGGCGTTCGGCGCCACCCGGAACCCCCACGACATCTCTCGTGTCCCGGGAGGCTCCAGCGGTGGGTCGGCGGCTGCCGTTGCCGCTGGATTCGCGGCGGCCAGTCTCGGCTCCGACACGGGTGGCTCGATTCGTCAACCCGCTGCGTTGTGCGGCGTCGTCGGCGTCAAACCCACCTATGGCGCGGTCAGCCGCTACGGCCTCGTCGCCTTCGCGTCGAGCCTCGACCAGATCGGTCCGTTCACCCACGACGTCGCCGACGCAGCGTTGGTGCTCGAAGCGATCTCCGGTCACGACCAGATGGACTCGACGTCGATCCGCCAGGGCCCGCTCCACCTCAGCCGCCAGCTCGACATGGGCGTCGCCGGACTGCGCGTCGGCCGCATCACCGACCTGCCCGAGGGTGCGAGCCCCGACGTTGCCGCCCGGCTCGACGAGGCGTTCGATGCGTTGCGCGATGCCGGCGCCGAGATCGTCGACGTCGAGGTGCCGGCGTTCGGCTACGGGCTCACGGCCTACTACCTGATCGCTCCGGCCGAGGCGTCGAGCAACCTCGCGCGCTACGACGGCGTGCGGTTCGGCCATCGCGTCGAGGCTCCCGACACCAACGCGATGTACATGGCGACGCGCACCGACGGCTTCGGCGCCGAGGTCAAGCGTCGCATCATGCTCGGCACCTACGCCCTGTCGGCCGGGTACTACGACGCCTACTACGGCCGGGCGCTCAGGGTCCGCCGCCGCATCGCCGCCGACTTCGCCGCCGCCTACGAGCGAGCCGACGTGCTGCTCACACCGGCTTCGCCGACGGTGGCGTTCCACCTCGGCGACAAGACGTCGGATCCGATGTCGATGTATCTCTGCGACACCTACACGATCCCGTCGAACCTCACCGGCGACCCGGCCTTGAGCGTGCCGTTCGGTACCGGTGACGACGGCCTCCCGGTCGGCGTGCAGGTGTTGGCTCCAGCGCTGGAGGAATCGCGCATGTTCCGAACCGCCGCCGAACTCGAACGAAGGGTGCGCAAGTGAACGAGACCTGGACGTTCAACGGCTACGAGATGGTCGTCGGGCTCGAGGTGCACGTGGAGCTGGCGACGCGCACGAAGCTCTTCTCGGCCTCGCCGAACCGATTCGGCGACGAGCCGAACACCAACATCGACCCGGTCACGCTCGGTCTGCCCGGCGCCCTTCCGGTGCTCAACCGCCAGGCCGTCGAATTGGCGATGCGACTCGGGTTGGCTCTGGACTGCACCGTCCAACGCTCGACGTTCGCCCGCAAGAACTACTTCTACCCGGACATGCCCAAGGCGTACCAGATCAGCCAGTACGACGAGCCGATCTGCGTTGACGGCTGGCTCGATCTGCCGGGCAGCATCAGGGTCGGCATCGAACGCGCCCATCTGGAGGAGGACACCGGCAAGTCGACCCACGTCGGTGGCAGCGGCGGCCGCATCCACGGCAGCGACTTCTCGCTGATCGACTTCAACCGGGCCGGTGTGCCGCTGGTGGAGATCGTGAGCCGTCCCGACATCCGCACGCCCGACCAGGCCAAGGCCTACGTCGGCGAGCTGCGTGCGATCCTCGTCGCCGTCGGCGCGTCCGATGCGAAGATGGAGGAGGGCTCGATGCGTGTCGACGCCAACGTCAGTGTTCGGCTGCCCGGCGCCGAGTTCGGGACCCGCTGCGAGATCAAGAACGTGAACTCGGTGCGCTCGGTCGGCCGCGCGATCGAGTACGAAGCGCAGCGGCAGGTGGGCATGCTCGAAGCGGGCGAGGTGATCCGCCAGGAGACCCGGCACTGGGACGAGAACGACGGCCGTACCCACACCCTTCGTTCGAAGGAGGACGCCGACGACTACCGGTACTTCCAGGAACCCGACCTCGTCGTGGTCGATCCCGACGCCGAATGGATCGAGCGCGTCCGTGCCGGACTGCCCATGCTGCCGGCGGCTCGACGGGCCCGACTCGCCGAGGTGACGGGCCAGGCCCTCGACGCCGAGGCGATCCTCGTGGTCACCGAACGCGGCCAGGACGCCTACGTGCTCGCCGTTGCGAATGCGGGCGGCGACGCAGGACGAGCGTTGGTGCACGTGAAAGAGGCGTTCGCCGAGCAGGGTGACGCCCCGATCGTTCCTGCTGCGGACCTCGCCGGGCTCACGCGCCTGGAGGTCGACGGCAAGCTCACCGCCACGCAGGCCAAGCAGGTGCTCGCGGAGTTCGTCACGAACGGCGGTGGCGACGCCGAGACGATCGCGGCGGCCAAGGGCTTCGAAGCGATGGACACCGGTGAGCTCGAGTCGATGGTCGACGACGCAATCGAATCGCAGCCCGACGCGTGGGCGAAGTTCTGCGCCGGTGAGGGCAAGGCGATGGGGGCCCTCGTGGGTGCGGTGATGAAGGCGTCCAAGGGGCAGGCCGACGGCAAGGCCGTCAGCGCGCTGCTCGAGCAGCGCCGCGCCGTTGCCTGACGGTGGTGACCGAGGTGTTGTCACGGAAGTGACCTTTTGCCCGGGTGTGGCGACCGCCGGGTGCCATACTCTGCCGTTGTGGGCGACTTCGATCTGTCGGGCCGGGTGGCGGTCGTGACGGGTGCTGGTCGAGGGATCGGTGAGGGCATCGCACGATCGTTGTCCGCAGCAGGCGCCGCCGTGGTTCTCGCCGCGCGCACCGTCCACGAGATCGACGGCGTCGCCTCGTCGATCCGTGCCACCGGTGGGCGGGCGATCGCCCTGCGCACCGACGTGACCGACACGTTCGCGCTCGGTTCGTTGGCGACGACAGCGGTCGAGGAGTTCGGGAATCTCGACATCTGGGTGAACAACGCTGGTGGTGCCGAGGCCGGCAAACCGCTGATCGAACTGAAACGCAGCGAGTGGAATGCCTGCCTCGACCTCAACCTCACCTCGGTGTGGAACGGCGCGATGGCAGCGGTGGAGCAGATGCGCTGGGGCACGATCATCAACGTCGCGTCGATGGCGGCCTACGGCCCGATGCCGGGCAAGGGGCACTACGCGGCGTGCAAGGCAGCGGTGATCTCGCTGACGCAGACCATGGCATCGGAACTCGCGCCCGACATCCGCGTCAACGCGATCGCGCCGGGGTTGATCCCGACGAAGCTGCTGTTCGATGCGCTCGAGGCCGAGCATCGCGAACTCGACGAACTCGCCAGGCGGGTGCCGCTGGGGCTCGGCGTCCCAGCCGACGTCGGCGGGGCAGCGGTGTATCTCGCATCACCCGCAGCGCGCTGGGTGACCGGTCACACCATCCAGGTCGCGGGCGGCATGGGCGTCGCCTGACTCGTCGGCGACGGTTCACCGTCGCCACACTCGGGCGATGGACTTCGAGATCCCCGCCGACATCCAGGACACCCTCGATCAGCTCGACGCCTTCATCGCCGCCGAGATCGAGCCGCTCGAGCAGCAAGACGACAACATCCGCTTCTTCGACCACCGTCGTGAGTGGGCGCGCACCGACTTCGACAACGACGGTGTTCCCCGAGCCGACTGGGAGGAGTTGCTCCGCGAGATGCGTCGCCGAGCCGACGCAGCCGGCTGGCTGCGCCTCGCCCTCCCGTCCGAATTCGGCGGCCAGGACGCCAGCAACCTGAAGATGGCGATCATCCGCGAGCACCTCGCGCACAAGGGCCTCGGGTTGCACAACGACCTCCAGAACGAGTCGTCGATCGTCGGGAACTTCCCGACGGTGCTGATGATGCGCGACTTCGGCACCGACCAGCAGAAGGCCGACTGGATGCCCGGTTTTCTCGACGGCACCCGACGCCTGGCGTTCGGGCTCACCGAACCGAACCACGGCAGCGACGCCACCTACATGGAGACCACGGCGGTGCGCGACGGCGACGAGTGGGTGATCAACGGCATGAAGCGCTGGAACTCGGGGCTCCATCACGCCACCCACGACATCATCTTCGCCCGCACCTCGGGCGACCCCGGCAGCCCGAAGGGCATCAGTGCGTTCCTCGTGCCGACCGACGCCCAGGGTTTCAACGTCGACTTCTTCTGGTGGACGTTCAACATGCCGACCGACCACGCCGAGGTCAGTCTCAGCGACGTGCGTGTCGGCGCCGACGCACTGTTCGGCGAAGCCGACCGAGGGCTGGAGCTCGCCCAGCACTTCGTACACGAGAACCGCATCCGTCAAGCAGCGTCGTCGCTCGGAGCGGCGCAGTACTGCATCGACGAGGCGGTCGCCTACGCGAACAGCCGCACCACGTGGGGCAAGAAGTTGTCGGTCAACCAGGGCATCCAGTTCCCGCTGGTCGAGCTGCACACCGAGGCCGCCATGCTGCGCCAGCTCGTGCGCTACACCGCGTCGATGCTGGACGCCAAGCATCACATGGAGGTCACCCACCTGGTCGCGATGTGCAACTACCGCGCCAATCGCCTGGCATGCGATGCCGCCGACCGGGCGATGCAGACCTGCGGCGGCGTCGGCTACTCACGCCACATGCCGTTCGAGCACATCTACCGTCACCACCGCCGGTACCGCATCACCGAAGGGTCCGAGGAGATCCAGATGCGCAAGGTCGGCCAGCACCTCTTCGGCTTCGGTCGCAAGTAGGCGCTCCCGATCGAGAGGTCAGTCGCCGCGAAGGCCGATCGACGCAGCCATCCTCGTGGTGGCGGCCCGGAAGAGCGCCTCGTCGTCGCTGACGAAGTTGCGTGTCTGGCCGAACAGCTCGAAGCTCAGCAGTCCGAACAGCTGCGACCACGCGGTGACGATCGCGAGCGTCGTGGCGTCGTCGACGTCGAGATCCAATTCCTCGCGCAGTGCAGCGAACGACTCCGACAGTGACGGAGCGATCGGATGTCCGGGGATCGGCTCCAGCTCGCCGGCGTCGCGCACGATGCTCACCAGCGCACGCGACACGCGGGTGCCCGAAGCGACCGTGTCGTCGGGGGCCGCATAGCCGGGGATCGGCGTGCCGTAGATCAACGCGTAGTCGTTGCGGTGTGCCAGCGCCCACGCCCTGATCGCCATCGCCGCGTCGACCCAGCGTTGAGCGCCGGCGCGTCCCCGACTGGCAGCGATCGTCGCCTCCGCATGATCGCCGAGCGAGTCGTACGCCTCGATGATGAGGGCGGTGAGGAGCTCGTCCCGGCTGGCGAAGTAGCGGTAGACGGCCGACGACACCATCCCGACGTCGCGCGCGACCGCACGCAGCGACAGGTCGTCGGCCCCGTCCTCGGCAAGTCGCTTCGCGGCCGCTGCCAGGATCGCCGATCGGACTTCGGCGCGGGCGCGCGCCCGGGCTCCGGTGACGTTCGGCGCTGGTTCGGGTCCGCTCATCGCTGCAGTCTGGCAGAAATGGGAGAGCAGTGCTCTTGCCTCTGGATGGTGGAATGTGTACAGTGATCACAAACGAGAGCAGTGCTCTCCCATAACGAAGGGCCATCCATGACCACCAGCGACCATCGACCAGACACCACCAGCACCCACTCCGGGGGTCCCACCGCTCGGTACCTGCAGCCCGACTGGTTCTCTCGCAAGGTGTTCGACCCCGTGGTTGCCCGGTGCACCCGGTGGGGCATCAGCCTGTGGGGCTCACGGGTGCTCTCGGTGCCGGGACGCGTGTCGGGCGAGGTCCGCTCCACCCCGGTGAACGTCCTCGACGTCGACGGTCGCCGGTTCCTCGTTGCTCCCCGCGGAGAGACCCACTGGGTGCTGAACGTGCGCGCTGCGGTCGGGTGCACGCTGAGCGTCGGTCGTCGTACCGAGACCGTCCGTCTCGTGGAGTTGGACGACGTGGACAAGCCGGCGGTCCTGCGACCGTACCTGCAACGTTGGAAGTGGGAGGTCGGCCGGTTCTTCGACGGTGTCGACGCCGACAGCACCGACGGAGAACTCCTGGCGATCGCCCCGAACCATCCGGTGTTCGAGGTCCACCCGACCTGAGACGGGCGCGACGGCGTCAGGCTCGGGCGGCGGCCGGTCGTCGCATCAGACGCGTCGGCAGCGGCAGACGGTCGGAGAACTTCGTGAGGATCGGACCGACCATCGCGCTGGTCAGCACGTAGCCCGCCGCCAGCGCACCCAGATCGGGGCCGTCGAGCAGGTCCGAGCCCAGCGCGGCGATCACGATCGAGAACTCGCCGCGGGCGATCAGGACCGTGCCGGCGCGCAGGCGACCTTTGGGCGCCGCTCCCACGCGTCCGGCGGCGTACCAGCCGGTGGCGACCTTCGTGAACGCGGTGAACACGAACAGCGCGATGGCCGGCACCGCCGCAGCGAGGAGGTCGGCGGGGTCGATCTGGAACGAGAAGAAGAGGAAGAACGTCGCTGCGAAGAGGTCGCGCAGCGGCGAGATCAGTTGGTTGGCGCGTTCCTCTGCCCGCCCGGACAGCGCCAGACCCACCAGGAACGCACCGATCGCGCCCGAGACCTCGAGCTGCTGGGCGACTCCGGCGACCAGCAGCGTGATGCCGAACACGGTCAGCAGGAACGCCTCGTCGGATCCCCCGACGACGAGGCCGCTCATCCGGCGGCCGTAGCGCAGCGCGGCGAGGAGGATCACCGTGACGGCGGCGAGGGCGATCAGCACACTGGTGAGCGTCGCGGTGAGGCTGCCGCCGACGATCAGCGCCGCGACGACCGGCAGGTACACCGCCATCGCGAGATCCTCCATCACGAGGATGTTGAGAACGGCCGGGGTCTCGCGGTTGCCGAGCCGTCCGAGGTCGGACAGCACCTTGCTGACGACACCCGACGAACTGATCCAGGTGACACCGCCCAGCAACACCGCCGCGATGGGTTCCCAGCCGAGGAGCAGGCCGAGCGCGACCCCGGGGAGGGCGTTCAACATCATGTCGACCACACCCGGCGCCAGGCCGGTGCGCAGACCACTTCGGAGCTCGACGTCGGAGTACTCCAGCCCCAGTGCGAACAACAGCAGCAGCACACCGATCTCGGCGGCGATCTCGAAGAACTCCACCGAGACGTCGAGCTGTACGAGACCGCCCTCGCCCATGGCGAGTCCTGCGATCAGGTACAGCGGGATCGCCGAGATGCCGAACCGGCCGGCGAACCGCGACAGCAGCGCCAGCGCCAGAATGAGCGCGCCGATCTCGACGAACGCGAGCGCGGCTTCGTCGGTCCTGGCGGCGAACAACATCGGTCAGGGCCGATCGATCAGGGGTGGATCAGTTCGCGCATGGACGCGAGTCCCTCGACCGTGCCGACGGCGACGATCACGTCGCCGCTGAGCAGTGGGAACTCCGGGCCGGGAGCGGGGATCGACTGACCGTCGCGGATGACGGCAACGATCGACGAACCGGTCTTGGTCCGGTACATCCCGTCGCCGATGGTCGCGCCCGAAGCCGGAGATTCCGGCATCAGCTCGATCCACTCGATCGCAAGTCCTTCGATCTCCTGTTGCACCGCGGTGACCGCTTCGGTGACCCGACTGGCGCCGAGCAGCTCCGACACCGTGCGGGTGTCGGCGGCGGTCAGGTTCACGATCGACGTGCACCGGTCGGGGT
>Ga0102938_10000481_pt1 | contig 29307 bp, 23 predicted proteins | sample SalPonR2_B_D2_MG_FD_84516 | JGI IMG/M metagenome (GOLD analysis project Ga0102938, IMG submission 84516) | Salt pond soil microbial communities from South San Francisco under conditions of wetland restoration - Salt Pond MetaG R2_B_D2_MG | ecosystem: Environmental > Aquatic > Marine >... | reverse complement strand
TGCCTGTTGGGTCCCGTGTGAAGGTAGACGGTCCCTACGGTGTTTTTACCTCTCATGTGGTTTCCGCACACCGCCCCAGGGTGTGGATCGCCGGAGGAATTGGGATAACACCCTTTTTAAGTATGGCAAGAACTCTTTCTTATGAGGGGGAAAGCAGAGAGGTACAGAGACCGCTTTTAATATGGAATGTGAGGCTTGCGGAAGATTTTATCTATTTGAATGAGTTTGAACCGGTTGCACAGGTGGTCCAGGTACTGGATTCTCGGGATACCAGTTGGAAGGGACGACGCGGCAGAATCACTAAGGAGCTGTTAGAAGATGTGTTATCAGAGGAAACTATAAAAGATGCACTGTTTTTTATATGCGGGCCCCCGGCAATGATGCAGCAGGTTCGTACAAATCTTCATCAGCTTGGTGTTGATAGGCACCGGATGCTCTGGGAACGTTTTGCTTTGTAGAAAATACCTTGAGTAGAAGCAGGGGCTATTAAACGGAAAGGACATATGCGCTCCGTGCAGGTTTTGTACATCAGTAGCTCTTTAAAACCTCATTCCGATATAAAAATCTATATCAACCTTTCGTTTTAGGGTGTTTAATCCCATATGAAAACCGAATACAGGGGTTTCTACTTTTTTCATATAAAACCTGAAACCTAAACCCGGACCGAAAAAAAACTCGTATGTGTTCTTTAATGGACTATAGATTCCTGTTTCGAAAAAGGTGAAGCCGCTTAGCGTACCGAAGGAGGGTTGGGCTATCGGCATTTCGTATTCCGCCGCCCCTGTAAAATAGAGCCGGTCTACTGTGGTATCCTTCGGAAGGACCCTGAATCCTATCCCGAAAAGGTCGTTATAGTGAAGTGGATCGGTAAAGTTGAACCCCCCGTCGGCATACAAGGTCAAATTGCTGCGGTGGAAAATATTGAATGTTTTTCCAGCTTCTATGCTTCCATAATAGTTACCCTCCCTCGGTCCGACGATAAAACCTCGGGCCAACTCAAAAGTAATTTCCGAACCCTCGCGAAAATAGTAAAGATAGTAGGTAGTATCATAGGTGAGACTAATCCCTGTCCCGAGCATTTCGGAGGAGTCCGGAAGTGTTCCTCCTGCTTCCCAACTTGAGTTGAGCTCCAGCATCTCATATTCCACTTGGAACCCGGGTTGAAACATCCGGTTTTGGTTTACCTGCAGCTTTGAAATGACATTGCCCGTATACCCGGAAAATGTTCTGAATTCGGTCCCATCGGAGTAACACTGTTTCTGTTCATCCTGTCCACCGGAGAAAAAGAGAGAGAATGTACCGTTGCCATCATATAGTTCAGGGTTTACATACCCTAGTTTCCCGGTAATCCCTCCTCTTTGCCAGAGTGTTGTACCGAGGACTTTAGATGTATTACCCTGGATTTCAGAGTTGATGGTTGCCCCCCCGAGGATTATTGTGTTCCGGTTTAATGAGAAATACGGAATAAGTTCAATTTGAGAAGGTTCCTTGACTTTTATAATAATCTTGTATCCCTCGGCCATCGGCTGGTAATAAAACTTCACTGATTCAAAAAGATTTGCCTTCAATAATTCAAAATGAATTTCCGAGAGATTTATGCTGTGAAGTGGATATCCAATATGAATGTCAATAACTGTTTTTAGGGTATTCGGGCTGACGCGGTGAAGGCCTTCAAATTCTATCGAAGTTAACCTGATATTGGGGTTTTTGTTGATAGTATCCTGAGTGAGAAGCATAGGTCCGGGGAGATAACTAATGGTGGTTGTTGTCTCGGAAAAAAGCGGTGACCACACAAGCATCCATAGGAATAGGGCTGTAACTAGTGAGAAGCGGGGCAGCATATCTGTACTATAAAAAAAATTGAGAAAAGTTCCAAGCTAATTTTGGGCTGATAAAAAAACGCTGATAAAAAAAAACGGCAGGGAAATAGTAGTGGAAAATAGTGCAAAAAAAGGTGTCCCGCTTCTTGTCTTTTTGCTATACTTTGTAGAAATAAAGAAGAGTGAAAGACATGAAGAAGATAATAATTGTATTACTGCTTTTCTCAGTTGGCGCCGCCTCAATAAGCGCCCAGTCTAAAGTGAGTCGTTGGATTACCGGTGACCTTGCATGGTATCCGGCCCATCTTCAAGGATACGGGATAGAAAATTTTGCCCCTATAAGTTACAACACGGTTCCCCTGCCGGAATTAGAGGATATGGAAAATTCGGATATTGAAGATGAGGGGCGTGATATCGGGGGCCAGGCCTTTGAGGTGCGGGCAACTCTGATCCAGGAAATGGAATTTCCCTTTCTGCAGGGAGCTTCACCACTTACCTCGCAGAATAACGTGAAAATTCGTATTAAAGGAGAAGTGTCGCCGGTAACGATTGGGGCTGAAGTGGAAACTGTGTTTTCTCCTATTGCCTTCTTTTCATTGGACAGTTCTTTATCGGCAGGGTCCGGTTGGTCGCTTATCGGGATAAACGGCCTCGCGTATAATACTCCAGAAAAAACTTACGAACCGGCCCCTTTTGAAGGAACTGTGCTCGAAACTGAAATAGGGGCGACCCTTCAGTTTGATTTTGGTGTCCTTGTACCGGGAGACTGGACCCACATTGTGACCGTATATCGGCCTTCGGTAAAATATGAAGCCTTTACTGCGGCTGAACCGGATGAAGCATGGCAGTGGCAGGCCGATGGGGGGGAGAACTACAATGGGTGGAGCTGGAATCAGACCGGCGTATTAGGATACCTGCTTCCAGCTGTAGATCATGTAGATACTGCGGGTTTTCTCCTGGAAACGGAGCAGAGGATCACCAGACAGGATGTTTCAACAATGGACTCGGGTGGCTGGGGGTCGGATTTTATGACTGTGTATGTGAGTCCCTTTGTTGTTGTGCGTATCAATTCACACAATTCCCTTACGGTGCAAGGTCAATTCGCCCGCAGCAGGGATTATACCGATGAGACAATTGGAAACGCCCATTTCTCATATCGAGAGGTCGATGCCGATAGCCCTGTGTACTGGTATTTTCGCCGGATAGCACTTTCATACCGGTACGATTATTAAGACTGACAGGGAATGTTTTGCGTTTCGGCCACACAGCGTATATAATATCCTGATATAATATGTTTCAGTTGACAGATAGTACGGCCGTATATAGAGGGCCGTTCAGTAAGGAGTGGTAGTGTGCATGAAGATGTAAAAGAAATTCTCTTTTCTGCTGATGAATTAAATAAGCGGGTGAGGGAATTAGGAAAACAGATAACGACGGAGTACCAGGGCAGGGAGTTGTTGGTAATCGGTGTACTAAAGGGAGCAAATGTGTTTTTAGGCGATCTCATACGGTACATAGAATTGCCCCTCGAAATTGATTTTATTGCAGCAGCTAGTTATGGAAACTCTACCGAAAGCTCCGGGGTGGTGCGGCTTCTAAAGGACCTTGATTATCCTATTGAGAATCGTCATGTGTTGCTAATTGAAGATTTAATTGATACTGGGCTTACTCTTAACTATTTGGCGGATAACTTAAAGGCCCGGCAGCCGGCTTCTTTTAAGATCTGTACCCTGCTTGATAAACCCGAGCGGCGCAAAGTAGCAATAGAGGTTGATTATAAGGGCTTTGATATCCCGGATGAATTTATTGTCGGATACGGGATCGATTACAGCCAGAAATACAGGAACCTCCCCTATGTGGCAACCTTAAAACCGGAGGTGTATGCATAACGTCATAAAGACCCTCGTACTGGTATTTTTTATCAGTGCTGCGGGAGTGCTTGGTGCTGTTGAACAGTTTTCCGGAGAAGTGGTTGGGGTAGCCGATGGAGATACAATTGATGTAATGCGTGGTGCCACCGAAGTAACGGTCAGGCTCCACGGTATTGATACTCCTGAAAAAAATCAGCCCTACGGCACCAAAGCGAAAAGTTTTACCGCTTCGATGGTGTTCAGGCGGCAGGTCATAGTTGAAGTAATTGATATCGACCGGTACGGCCGCCTGGTGGGGGTCGTTGAAAGAAGAAGTGACGGGGCTGAACTAAATAAATCCCTGGTGGCCGCCGGGTATGCCTGGTGGTACCGTCGATATGCTCCTGGGGATTCAGAGCTTGAAAACCTGGAGCAAGCCGCCCGTCGGGCGAAGAAGGGGCTCTGGAGCGGGGAAGATCCTATACCCCCATGGAGTTGGCGTCGGGGTATACGCAGCTCGTTCTCGGGGAAATTGCGGTATGATCCCTTTGGGCCGGACCGCGATTGTTCCGATTTTAGGACCCAGGCCGAGGCGCAGGCGTTTTTCGAAGCGGCCGGCGGCCCGGATAAGGACCCCCACAGGCTTGATTCAGATGGTGACGGGGTAGCCTGTGAAAGTTTACCCTAAAATTATAGTATATTGATATAACAGGAGGAGAAAGATGTTTGTATCACATCGAGATGAAATTCCCGGAAAAGAGTTAAGTGGTGATGCTCTGAAAGACGTAACAAAGCAGGTGCTGATTGGTCCGGAACAAGGGTGGGATGATTATGTAATGCGTATGTTGACCGTCGGGAAGGACGGTTTTACGCCTCGCCATGCCCATGACTGGCCGCATATTGTGTATGTAGTTGAAGGTGAAGGGATTTTGCATTTGGACGGAACTGATTATAACGTGAAGGCCGGATCTACCGCTTTTGTTCCCGGGGGAAAAGAACACCAGCTGATGTACCGAGGGGGTGATAAGTTTGTGTTTATTTGTATCGTACCGAAAGAAGGTGATAAGTAGCGTACCATACTTCTTTACAAGGAGCGCGTGTGTTTTCTTTTCTTCATAATGTATATGCTGATGAGAATGTAATAATCCAGGAAAAGGCTATCTCCCTTTTGTTCCTGAATTCAGTTTTATCTTTTGGCTTCTTAGTGCTGGGAATTATTCGTCTTGTTGATGGTCATGTGATGATGGGAATAGTTGAGGTAGGAGTAAGCCTCTTACTGCTTCTGTTTTGCATATTGATTATCAAGAGCAACTTCAGGGTGGCGAGCATGAGTACGGTGGTACTTTTCTGTGTTGCGGCCTCCGGTTTGTTTTTTATTCGGGAGGTTGAGCTGGCGAAGGATATTTACCTTCACTCCACCTACATGATTCCCGCTTTTCTGACACTGCCCCTGCTGGCCTACAATTACTGGCAGGTGGTGGGGGCCCTATTGTTCGGCTTTGCCTCCCATGGGCTGCATAATTTTATGAGAATAGTTCCTGCCGTGCAGGCATCGGGCAATCCGTACAATATTTCGGAGTTTTTGGTATCATTTTTACTGATGATCTTCAGTGGAATATTTATCTATCAAATCTTTCATCTGCAGAACAAAAATCTGAATACCATTGAGAGTACCGCAGCGAAAGCCCGCCAACAGTATAATCAATTGAAGAACTTGCTGGACCAAACCTCGGACAGCTTTAATGTAGGTGAGCAATTGCAGATACACGCAAAAATAAATGCGGATGTGGCCCAAACAATTGCCGGCCGTCTCAAGGAAATTCAGAGTGAGATGCAGGGCTTGGATAAGGATGCCGAGGAAACCCGGACAGGCCAGGGGCATATTATTGATTCAAAACAAGCCGTTCAGAAGAGCATGGTACAACAGACCGAGGCGATCCAAAACGCCACAGCCGCAACCGAACAAATCGGCGCTCAAGTCGAGACTACCACAGTTTCAACCCATCAAAAGAAAACCGGAGTGGAGGAACTGGTGACTGTAGCCGAAGAGGCGGCTGAAAAAATGCGTACTACCGTTGAGGCCTTCCATTCTATATCAAGTTCCTCCGAGAGAATAATCGAGGTGATTAAAGTAATAGAAGATGTGGCGGACCGGACCAATTTGCTGGCCATGAACGCGGCAATTGAAGCCGCCCATGCGGGGAATTCCGGTCGCGGTTTTGCCGTTGTAGCAAGTGAGATTCGTAATCTGGCGGAAGAGACGAATGAAAACTCAAGAAGCATTCGCTCTACCCTTGAAGAGAACCGTTCTCTGATTGCGCAGGCAGTGCAGGAAGGTGATTCTCTGCAGGGTGTGTTTAATGAGATTCGTTCTAAAATTTCAGATGTTCATGAGGGTTTATTGGAGATTATTACGGGGATGGATGAGTTTCGGTCGGGACATGCGGATATGCAGCAGGCAATAGAAAACTTGAATCAAGTAAATGAAACTGTGAACGAATCGCTTAGGGTGATGGATAATAGCCTGGAATCCGGAACCCGATCAGTGGAGCATATTGCTACCACTATTACCGAAGTGCGTCGTCAGCTTGATGAAAGTACTGTCCACACAGACTCAATTCTTGAAGCTTCTTCCAAGCTTACTGAAATTGGGCAGGAAAATGTGGACAGTTACGCTGAACTACAGCAGGAGATCCGTGAGGCCAGTGAAAACTAGGGAGCCTCCGCTTTGATAGTGCCGTCCACCCATACTCCCCGGCGGGTTTCACCGGAACGTTCGGGGATCACCATCACTGTTCCGGGATAAATGAGGTCAGGATTATCCGGTTGGGGCAGTTTTTCGCGGTTTGCCTGGTAGATTGGCCACCATCCGGAGGGATCGTCATAGACAAACTCGTAACCCGCGATCCTCCAGAAACAATCTTCCCGGCCAGGCATGTCCCTCACAACATATGCCGCAGGCAGGGTGCTTTCGGCCCGTTTGATTTCGATACTGTTGAGGATATCTACCGCTTCTACAGCTGCTCGTCGACTCTCATCAAATACTTCATCATCAAAAAGGGTTGATGCTCTTTCTACCAATTCCTGGGCAGTTTGAAACTTAGAGGGATTACTTGACTGACCTCCCGCACGCTTTACCTGGCCCATTCGGTTTCGGGCTTTCCAGAGGGCACTGTTGGCCCGATATTTCGCAAGCATGTACTGCACATATTCTTCAGATTTTTGGGAAAATTCCTTTGATTTTTCGGCATATTCAAGGGCCTTTTCATACTCTCCTTCTTCCAATGCCTGTTCGGAAAGCTGTTTATACCGCAGGGATTCACGGTAATCGGGGTTATTCTGGAGGTTTTGCGCGGTCACTACCATAAGGGGCAGTAACAGCATAGTGAGAGCTATTAGCAGATTCAATTTTTTACTCATTATTCTCTCCCTCCTGTTCTTCCTCTTCAATTGGACGCGCTGTTTCTTCTTCCGCCTCGGCGGCGCTTTTCTCTACATTTGAAATAGCCTCTTCAGCTTCCTGCAGGGCCTTTTGTGCCTTTGCTCTGAGTTCTTCCGCTTTTTCGGCGGCCCTTTGAAAGGAATCCTTCGCACTGTTGTACATCTCTGAGGCTTTCTGAAAGTCCTCCTTCGATTCCGCCGCCCGGCCTTCAGTTAGTTTTTCCTCTCCTTCACTGTATAGTTCGGGTACTGCTTTGGGGGCTTTGAGGGATTCAGCTTTAAGCTTCGCCTCTTCAGCCTCTTTCAGGGCCTTCTCGGCGGCTTGTTTGTATTTTGTATCGGTAACCTCTTCTGCGGGTTGTTCTGCTGTTTGGGGCTCCTCTTTCGGTTGAGGTTCTTCCTCAGGGGCGGATGCACAGGCGGCTATCAGCAGGATGACTGGAAAAAGATACACTAGTTTTCTCATAAAAACATCCTTAACATAAAGTTCTTATTTAATTACAGAGTAATACTACATCCATAGTACGGCAAGAATAAAATAAAATACTGTGTAAATGGGTATAAAAGGGAATATTTATTGACCGAAGAGGGGGAATATCTTACTATTTCATTTCAACACAACCATAAGGTAGTAATTTGAAGCGTTTTATCATTAGCATTCTTATAATCATTGTGTTTCTTAATTCACTCGCCCTCACTTTGTTCTTTGTAGTGCACTCTCACTACAATTTTTCTTCTATAAGGGACCGTGATATTGAGGACATTGAGCAGCAGGTGGTGAACCGCCTGGGAAGCTTTCATATTATTATGGAACCCTTTGAGGCGGAAGTGCGGGACTACAGCGAGAATGCACTAATGGAAATTTATCAGAAACTCACCGAAGGAACTGAAGGAACTCCCTATCCCATCGATGATGATGCCCTAAATAAAATGGTGGATATTTATGACGGCGTTGATGTCTACCTTATTAATCCTCAGGGTGTTGTGGTGCAAAGTACCTTTGAGAGTGATATCGGGCTTAATTTGTTAGACATGGAAAAAAGTTTTTCCGGATTTATACGGTCAATATACGGTAAGGGCAAGGTGTTTACCCAGCGCCTGGGTTTATCAAATATGCAGGGGACAAAGATGATTTACTCCTATTTCAGCCCGGAAGGGAGTGAATGGATAATTGAAACATCGGTATCCTTTGAAGAATATATGCGCCTTCAACATTCCGATACCCTCTATACCCATTTATTTGAGACTTTTTTTACCGAGATACAAACTTCAAATAGTAATATAGTGGGCTTTGATATTATTTATCAGACTAATGTAAGTTCAAGATCCTTAATAACCGGAAAAGAAGTACCAGTTGATAACGCGGTGCTCCAGGCCCTGGATAAGGGCGTGTCTTTCAGACGGCAAGAGGATGAATCACTACATATCTATCGAAAACGGCATATGAAGCGTTCCGGTTTTGACTTTGTACAGTATCCGATTATTTTTTTAGAGTATGATCTTTCTGATTACTACGATTTTATAGCCATGTTTTACTTAATTGCCGGTCTCAGTATGCTGGTCATGATTGTCCTTTCTTCGGGAGTTTCCTATAAGCTTGTAGAAATGAAGCTGGTCCGAAGGATTGAAGAGCTGGATGAGGTGCTGCAGCGGGCAGCCTATGAAGATTACAGTGTGCGGGTTCGTTATTCGAGCAGGGTACCTGAACTCATGACCCTGGCCAGTTCTACCAACCGTCTTATAGAACAGGTGAAGACCCGTGAAGGTGAATTACGGCTGGCTCTGGAAGAGCGGGAAATGCTCCTTGATGAGATCCACCATAGGGTAAAAAACAATTTGAATGTGGTGATAAGCTTGCTTAACCTTCAGCGGGAACAGGTACATACCGTCGAGGATGTAAAAAATGCCCTGTTAAAAACGAGAAACCGTATCTACTCTATGGCCTTAACCCATGAGAAGCTCTACCAATCCGACAATTTTACCGATGTGAATATGAAAACGTATATCGAATCATTTTTATCCACCTTTACAACTACCATCGATGATCATTCGCGCATTGAAATTAAATCCATGGTAGATGAGATAAACCTGTCCATTACCCATGCGGTGCCCTGCGGAATTATTCTAAATGAATTACTGATGAATGCAGTTCAGCACGCTTTTCCATCTAGCCGGGAGGGGGTGATTACAGTGAGTTTTGGAAAGACACAGGATGATCGCTACACACTCACAGTGGAGGACAACGGAGTTGGGCTGCCGCCTGATTTTTCACCGGATAGTGCAGATTCTCTAGGTCTTATATTGGTGGACGCGCTTATAAAGCAGCTTCACGGCACCCTCACTATCGACAGCAACGCCGGTACCCGCTTTGTGCTAGTATTTAAAGGGGGAGAACCCGGCGCTGCGGGGAACAAATAAGGACTATTTTCTTCCCTGTTCCAGGGCAATTTTACCGGTCCTAATGGATTCGAGGATCGTAAATTGACCAAGCAGATTGATTGCACTATCTACAGCCTTTGAGTCACCGGTTATTTCCAGGACCCATATTGCACCGGAAGAGTTTAGAATCCTTGCTTGAAGCACGGTTATCAGCTGCAGAAGGTGAGCACGGTCCTTATCGTGGACTTCCACTTTTACCAGGGCGTGTTCCCGTTCAAGAATGCGGTCATTATTCAAGTCCCACACCTTGATCACATGGACCAGTTTCTGGAGCTGTTTGCGGACTTGTTCCAACACGCCGTCATCCCCCTCTACCACTATGGTAAAGCGGCTCTTCCCCTCTCGTTCGGTATGGCCAACAGTAAGGCTCTCGATATTAAAGCCGCGTCTTGAGAAGAGTCCGGAAATTCGTGTCATTACCCCCGGAATGTCATCACAGAGAATTGATATCGTATGTTTCATTAGTCTTCTCCTTCAGTGAGTTCCAGCAAATTGCGGCCGGTAACCATCGGATATACGTGGGATTCCTCGCCGATTTTACAGTCTATAACTGTTACCCCCTCTGCAGATGCGGCAGCGGAGGCGGCGTGCTTGATTTCAGATTCTGTCTCGGCACGGGCACCCCTGCATCCCAGGTCAGCGGCCAATCGGTCAAAATGTAGTTCCTGGCTGAACTTGCTTACATCGAACCTGCTTTTGTAAAACCCGTCCTGCAGCTGCTGGATCATCCCGAGTCGGCTGTCGTTCATCACAAGTACGGTCAGGTTTATACCAGCCTCCGCCGCAGTTACCAGTTCCTGTATATTCATGAGGAATGAACCGTCACCTGTTACGAGCACCACCTGCTTCTCAGGACAGGCGAGAGCGGCGCCGATCGCAGCAGGTAAACCGAAGCCCATGGTGCCCAGGCCGCCGCTGGTGATGAAGTTGCGGCCGGCCTTTACAGGAAAAAGCTGGGCGGCATAAATCTGGTGTCTCCCTACATCGGTTACCAGCAGTGCATCGGGAAAGGCCTCCGAAACAGCCTTCAGTGCAAGCGGGGTTGAGAGGTTCGGGGTTTCGGAGCCTCTTTTCTGACCATCAAAGGATTTTTCCTTTTGTTCAAGCAGGCCTGCAGTCCAGATGTTCTTGGGGGTCCCGGTAGAAGAAAGAAGTGCTGTGAGCCGTGGAAGGACATCGGCTATATCCCCCACTATCGGTAAGTACGCAGGAACATTTTTACCGATTTCAGCCGGATCCACATCAATATGAATGATCTTAGTATTGCGGGCGAAGCTTGCCAGGGGGCCGGTTGAACGATCACCAAAACGGGTTCCGATTGCAACAATGAGATCTGTTTTAGAGACAGCTGTATTGGCTGCGCGGCTTCCATGATACCCGAACAGTCCCAGGTTAAGGGGGTTGTGATTATCAAATGCGGATTTTCCCATAAGGGTGTGTACCACTGGGATTTTGAGGGTTTCAACAAAAGCAGCAACATCCTCGTAGGCGTTAGATGAAATTACCCCGCCACCGGTAATGATGATCGGCCGTTCAGCCTCTTTCAACATGGCAGCCGCCCGTTTTATTTGCCCGGGATGCCCCTTGGTAGTCGGGTTGTACCCTTCAAGGACCCTCCGTTTTTCGTGCTCGTTGGCAAACTCATCAGTCTGAACATCTTTCGGGATATCCACTACAACCGGACTTCGACGTCCAGACCCGGCCAAAAAGAAGGCTTCTTCGATAGTAGGGGCCACCTGTGGGGCTGATTGGATAAGATAGTTGTGTTTGGTAATCGGAATGGTGATTCCGGTTATATCTACCTCCTGAAAGGCATCGTTCCCAATCATAGTTCGTGAAACCTGGCCGGTGATCGCCACTACCGGTGTAGAATCCATATAGGCGGTTGCAATTCCCGTAACAAGATTAGTTGCACCGGGCCCGCTGGTGGCCATACACACTCCGGTCCTCCCGCTTGCGCGGGCATAACCGTCCGCCATATGCGCGGCCCCCTGCTCATGGCGAGTTTGAATATGCCGAATCGAAGACCTTTGCAGCGCCTCATAAATCGGCAGGTTGGCCCCGCCGGGATACCCAAAAATTATTTCTGTTCCGGCATTTTCTAATGCCCTTACCAGTGCTTTTGCTCCGGTTGATTTTCCCTTTTTCACAAAAACCTCCTTTTGCAGTTACGCTCATCCGCGTACCCTATTAAAATAGTAAAACGAGCTTTAAGCTGGAGTGTAGAGCATAAAAAAAGGCCTGCCGCCGGAGAGGCGACAGGCCGGAATATACTCATTTAGTACAGCCTATACGCTTACCCGACGGTTTATAAAACCGGTAACTAGGACGAGGACGACAGATAGTACGACGACTGGTGAAAGAGAGGTGAGTAAAGTGCGTACTGTGCTGTCATACTGTCGCATTGTTAATTTTCCTTGAACGTAACTATAGAAAGAAACTTTTCGGGTGTCAATACGATATTTCACATTTTAATGATGTTTACTTAAGTTCATTTGGAGAACCTCCTGGAGAAACTCTTGTCATTTTACGATAACAGGGCTACTGTTAAATAATGCATGAATTGCCGGTCACACATGACATATTGGAAATAGTACTAAAACACGCCCTCCGCACTCATGTAAAAAAGGTGTATAAGGTGTTTCTTGAAATCGGAGCAATGAGCGACCTTGAACAGGAATGGATCCAGCGCTATTTTGACACTATCAGTAAGGGATCCGTGGCCGAAGGGGCTCAAATTGAAGTTCAGAAAATCCCATGTCGGTTTCTTTGTAATCACTGCGGAGAGGTGTTTGTCGTTGATATGTATTCAGATGAGAATATTTCATGTCAACGCTGCGGGGCTGCTGAAGCCGATATGATATCCGGAACAGAGTATACAGTGAAGAGTATGGAAGCTACCTAGTAAACGAAGCAGGAGTCGTTATCCCATGGAAAGAGAAGTAAAGCTAATTCAAATCGAAGAAGATATTCGTGCTGATAATCGTAAAGAAGCCGAGAATGTACGCACCCGTTTAAAAGAAACAAACACCTTTATGTTAAATTTAATGTCCTCCCCGGGAGCAGGAAAAACTAGTGTAATAATTCACACCCTTCAGGCTTTAAAGGACAAATTGAATTCCGCAGTCATTGAGGCGGATATGGACTCCAAGGTCGATGCGGAGAGTATTATCGCCGCCGGCGGTTTTGCTGTACAGCTGCATACTGGCGGGTTTTGTCACGTGGATTCCTATATGGTCTCTAAGACGCTTTCGGAGATTGATTTAAATGATATTGATTTGCTTATTTTGGAGAATGTAGGGAATCTGATTTGTCCCGCCCAATCCGACACAGGGGCAGAGTGCAATGTGATGATTTTAAGCGTACCCGAAGGGGATGATAAACCCCTAAAATATCCGTTGATGTTTCGTGAATGTGAGGCTCTGATTGTGAATAAGACCGATTACCTGCGGATGGGCGATTTCGATATGGACAGCCTCTACCAAAGAGTTAAAAGGCTGAATCCTTCGATAGAGATTTTCGAAGTGTCCTGCAAGACCGGGGCGGGTCTTCAGTCGTGGACGGACTGGCTGGTCAGTAGAGTGAGCCGATAGGTTTAGTTTTTTTGTATTTTTTCGACCTGATTTGTAAAATCCTCATTACTGTTCTTTAGGATGATGAACATGAGGTAAAAAGTCCCGGTCCCGGCATTTCAAAAAAGTATACTTTAATTGCCGGCTTTCCCTTATTTTGAAAAAAATGATGAAAATATCACAAGTGATGCTACAATAGGTGTGTGGTTTTTCTGAATATCTTAAATATTGCCGCTTCGGCCTTTTATCTCTATCTCTTCATCATACTACAGAGAATGAAGATAAAAACTGTAACCCACAACGTACTCAGTCTAATGGCCTTAGCGCTTTTTCAATGGAATTCATTAGCCTATTTTGTGTATAACAGCAATGATATTCCTCTTTTAACCGTACTCTTGCCTCTTTCATGCATTGGGATGTTCTTTGTTTTCCCGCTGAACTTTCATTTTGCGTATCTGCTTAGTTCGAATAAATCACTTCCAGTAGTGTATGTGGTCTTGATCTACTTTCCAGCTCTGATGTTGGCACTGATAAACATTTTTTACCCCTTTTCTTTGGTCATTAATGCCCTTCCGGATGGGACTGTACAGCTTCAAGTGGCGAAGGAAAACCCCCTGAATTTGGTGTGGATCCTGTATGCGGTAACTATGTGGTTTGTTCCTCTTAATTATTACATACGGTATTACCGTCATGCACGCTTGAACCGGGAGAAAAAGCAGGCTGTGTTGTTAATTAGGATGACATTAATAACCGTTTTTTTGGTAACAGGTGAATATGTGTTGAATCCCTTTATTCCAGGATGGGACCTTCCGACCCAATCGCCGGTTATCTTTTCTGTATGGATTGGTGCGATGGTGTATGCGATCTGGAAATATGGATTTTTAAAGATTAGTCCCGGACTGTTAGCGGAAAAAATTCTTGATTCTGTCGAAGATTTGGTGCTTCTCTATGATCGTGATCGCAAGCGGGTGTATCAAAACCGCAAGGCAAAAGCAGTTTTGGGCGACGGGAGGGTGTTTTCTTACTTCAAATTAGATCCGGTCTTAACGGAATTAAATCCGCTTTTGTCGGAGATAGACAGCTGGAACTCTGGTGAGCCGGAACGAGAAGTGAATGTGATGCTACCAGATAGGCGAGAAGAAACAGATAAGAAACGGCTGGTTAAAATGCGGGTAAAGCCTATTTTCGATCGGTTTCAGGACCCTTTGGGCTTGTTGGTAACCGGAACAATAGTGCCTAAATTAGAAGATATTGTGTCCGGATATCGTCTGTCGAAGAGAGAAGTTGAAGTTCTGGAGTATCTTTTCAGCGGTATGACCATCCGCCAAACCGCTGAGGCCCTTTTTATCACCGATCGTACAGTAAAAGCCCATATAAGCAGTATATATGAGAAAACAGGTGCAAAAAACCGTGTGGAACTACTCAATATGATTAATCCTTCTGGTACAGAGAATTAAGTACTTCAGTCTCGGTATATCAAGAAACGCACAAGAAACGCACAAGAAACGCAGTTTCTTGACGCACTTTCTTGAAATGGAAAGACCTCTACACCTTTAATCCTATCCCCGCCTTTAGCAAAAGAGCTGTAGCTTTTACAAAGCCGAATCGGCCGTACAGCATTTTAACGTACATTCCCATCGCTGATTTTGGAGGGGTTTCAACTTCACCTCGGCGCTGCATACAAATTGCATGGGAAGTGCATGCCGAGACGCAGAGCCCGCAGCCAATGCAGCGGTCCGGTTCCACTGCTGCGATCTGTGGTTTTGCTTTGCCTCCTGCGGACGCTTCGGTGGATTTACTGTTCGATATATCAGCCATGGAGATGGCATCCATCGGGCAGCGGGGAAGGCAAAGTGTACATCCTATGCATCGTGTGTGATCAATTTTCGCGATATAGTTCGAATGTAAAAATGAGCCTGGGTTCGGCAATTTTTTTGCCCGGGAGAGAATAGCACAACAACAGCTGCAGCAGCTGCAAATAAACACTGGGTGCTGTGTGTTCTGGGCTTGTAGTACCAATCCCTCTTTTTCTGCCTGCCGAAGAAAATCCAGTGTTTCCTGCTTGGTAAGCTTCGTGCCTCGGTTTTCCGCGATTACCTGGGAAGCGGCGCTTTCAAGGGCAAGACAGGTCTGTTTCATCTCTGTTTGACGGCATTGCTCTCCTATCAGTTCGCGCCCTTGGCGGCATACGCAGTTTTGCAAGGCAAAGGGGCCCGTTGAATTTTCAATTACATGGCGGATGTTGTCATATTGGCTTACCGCCCTATCGGGAAGGATTGTTTCATTAATAGGTATGGTCCGCATTTGGCGCGGTTTTTCCTGTATAAAATCCTCCATAAAGGCTTCGTCCATATAGGCCGAAGCCTCATATTCAAAATCGCGGGTAAGTCTATCAACCTGAAACTCATACAAACCGACGGCAAAGGGGAGCTTTCCGTACAGTCTGACAATCTTTCCCCGTTTTCTTGCAAGAGTACTGTGTACCGCCTTTTTCTTTACAAGATTATGCAGAAGTTTTTCGGTTGTAGAGAGGTCAATGTGGTGATCCCTACGCTGTGCTCGACGGTGTATCCGCCGGGCAGGCTCCGGGAGCATACTTAGATTAAGGGCGATTCGGGCCTCGTCTTCTGTAAAAAAACGCTTTAGGATATCAAGTTCTATGCCCGATTCCGACTGCGGAAAGGCTACGGGCATCGTATCCAAATGAGATCGTAGTTGTGTATATACATCGTTGGAGGATTGCATGTACCAGTGTAGTGTAATTGGTCGTTTCAGTACTGTCTATAGCAGCCGTTTTAAAATGCTGCGGGCTTGGAAGGGGGTGGGGGAAATATCAATAAGGGCATTACAAATTGAGAGGAAGAGTGGGGGGCGGCTTAAAACAGCGGCCCCCCTTACATCTTACTTCAGAAACTTGCTGACAAAGGGAGATGTCTGACCTTCCCGCAGAAAGTGTCCCGAGGGGCCTTCACCGAGGAATTCGGAGAACCATGATTCGTGTTCTATCTCCTCATTGAGGATAGCTTGAGCGAGATCGTAGGTCCGATGGTCCTTACCGGCGGTAAGGTTGCATATTTCTGAATACCCGCGGACAGCACAGCGTTCCGCCTCTACCAAGACCTTGAGAATTGCCTTTACATCGGAGGGATCTGAAGGGAGAGAAGCCGGCGGACAGGCTGAGATGTTGTGAAAATCGACCATATTTCCCGGTAGTTCACCCCCCAATTCGTATATACGCGGAACGAGGGCTTCAAAGTGATTTCGATCTTCGATACGGGCGGTTTCCGCAATTTCTTTGATTCCTTCTCCTTGCAGTCCGATCAGGTTTACTCTCAGGATGGTGTAATAATAGAATGTAGTGAGTTCCGCTGATGCGTTCTTAACGAGCAGATCTACCAGTTGATCTGCATTGACTCCGGCCTTTTCGACCATTTCTCTTGCTACTCTTGCCATAATGTAGCCTCCTTAAATTTGTTTCAGTGACAGGGTCACTAAAGTATATATTAAGAATAAGAATAATTCTTATTCTAAAATATCTGTTAAAAAAACTTTTTCCTATGCCTTATGTGCGCTTACATTGTTCACACAATCCGTAAAAATCGAGCCGATGATTGTGTATCTTGTACTCGGTGTGTTTTTCGACCAGGTGTTCAAGGGACGGGTCGAAGGGAATTTGTAAATCGCGGATAGCTCCGCACCTTTCGCATATAAAATGATAATGCTTACCTGTATTGGCATCAAAATGATCGGTTGAATCATCGAATTGGATGCTCTTTATCAAACCCTCCGATACTAGAATATTGAGATTTCGATACACCGTTCCAATGGCAACCGATGGGTATTCTTCCCGCAAATTGTCGTACACCCAGCGTGCGGTAGGGTGGGCTTCAGTGCTTTTTACCAGTTCAAGTATACTGTCGCGAAAATCGCTTTTGTTCAGCCGCGCCACTTAGACTCCTTAAGAATTAAATTAAGAATAATTCTTATTATTAAGATAACGAGTGTGAGTTCTATTGTCAAGCTCAAAGTGCTGTGAATTACAATTGTGTGGGCTACAGCAGTTTCAAATGTAAAAGGTGATAGCCGACCAAATTTTGAATTGCTATTTGGCTCACTTTTTTCTTGATTTTTCCTAGGAATCTTCATAGGGTAGGGGCTATGGAAAAGACAATTGCGTGTGAGTTTACACATACGGGTGAAAGTGTAGAGGTTTCTTTTGATGAATTAAGGCGATCGGTGGCCGGTTTTCTTGATGCATATGGAGAAGAATCTTTACTTGGAGCTGAGTTTGCCGGGGTACTTTATGGTGCTGCTGCCTATGGCGGCGATGTTAGGGTATCCGGCGAGGAAAAATTTCAGAACCTGCTAAAGGCCTCCGGAGCCGATGAGACCGGTTTTTTTCGAGAGGCGGTGAAGCAATTGGAATCGGCGAACCATCAGCGTACGGGACCGGTGAAGGTAGGTGGAGTTGAGCTGCCGAAACGGTTTTTGATGTCTATTCTGGAGGTCCTGATTCCAGGGGAAGAGCTGGTTTCGGTCCGGAATGTGGCGCAATTTGAGAAGCTGTCGAATGTGAGTATTCCGGAGGAGGACCGGGATGATCTGCAAAGGGTTATTGATACCTACCCTGTACGCTTATCAAAACATGTGATACGTCAGGCCAGATTATCAGGGGATATTGCCTACCAGTTTATGCCCTTTGTTGAAGAGCTGGATGATGCGGGCCTGAAGAATACCTGGGTCGGTCAGTTTCACCGCGGGCTGATTGAGCAGATGTACCAAAACCGTCCAATTTTTGTACTTCATATGAGCTGTCCGGTGTATTGTCGTTTTTGCTTTCGCAAGCATAAGGATACTCGAAATCAAACAGCCCCAACGGTGGAGGATGTAGACCGGGCGATAGAATATATTCGCGACTCCCCGCGTATAAAGGAAATTGTGCTCACCGGCGGCGAGCCGCTGTTGAACAAAAGGACTTTGACCCGGGCGGTTGAGGGCCTTCAGTCTATTCCTCATATTCAGACCATCAGGATTGCCTCGCGGTGTATCTCCTACTACCCGGATCTTTTCTATAAGGATGGGGCCTTCTGGTTGAACTACCTGCGTGATACAAACCGGGAGCTGCAGAAACAGGACAAGCGCATCGAGATTGCCACCCATTTTATTCATCCCGATGAGGTTTCCCCCCAGAGTCTGGAGATAATCTCTTCTCTGGTGAAGGCGGGAGTCCAGGTGTATACCCAGACGCCGTTTTTGAATAACTGCAACGATCAGGGGCCTGAGTTGACACAGCTGTATAGAGAGTTGAGGGGCGCCGGTTCGGAGCTGCACTATATCTATATCCCCGCCAGCCCGATCCAGGGAAACAGCGTGTACTGGACACCACTGTCGAAGGGGCACAAAGTATTCAGTTATCTGCGCGGACACCTTACTGACCGTGCCATTCCTATTCTTTGCACCGCTACCCGGATCGGAAAGATCGATTGGAACGCCAGCGGATGGGCGGTGGAACAGAGCAGTGAGAATCCTAAAAATGTGTGGATTCGCACTCCCTATACCGCCGATTACTATCGTGAGTTTGTGCCCAGCTTTTCCTTTGACGGTGCCCGGGAAAATGAAAGCGGCACTATCGATGTAGAGTTTATGGCGGAAATAGGTGATGAAGGGCTCTTTTTAGGCAAGTTTGATGGTCAGCCGGCTTTTGAACGGGAGTTTGATGGGGAAAAGTTGAATCGTGTCCAAGATGAGCTGGTGGAAATGCGCCGACTGGATGAAGGAGTGGTGCTGACCGGCATAACTTCGGTGTTCCGTTCTCACCTGACCAGGGTGGATGTTGATATCGCTGCAGCAACAGCCGAGAAGCATGAGTTTCAGAGGGCCCTGGAGTATATAAGGAATGTGCCTGAGGTAAGCGACGTGGTACTGTCGGCCAACGCCTCTATCCTTACTCTCTTAGACGAGATCCTTCGTTTTGCCGAAGCTGTGAATGACATACCCCATATACACGCGCTGCGCCTGCGGAGCACCACTTTTACCTATGAGCCCCATCTGTTTACCGATGAGGTGATTGATCGACTTGCCGCTCTGCAGAAGCTGACAGCGGTGAATCCGACCAGGATAGAGATCGAGGCCCAATTCATCCACTCCTCCGAGTTTCGGCTGGAACACAGTTCGTTGATTTCGAAGTTTCTCTCCCGGGGAATCACCGTGTACAACAACATCATTTTGCTATCAGGCATCAATGACAACGTGGAGGAGATGAAGAAGATTTGCTACAACTGCCGGCAGATCGGCATAGAGCTGTTTCAGTTGTATGTGGCGGGTTTGCCGATTCAGAAGATATACAACGCGTCCCAGCCGATTGATGCTACAACAGTCATCAATATTGCAACCCATCTGCGGCGTCATCAGAGCGGGCGGGAGATCCCGCTGTATGTAGTGCGTACGCCTCTTGGTGAAGTGGACTTTAATTTGAGCGGGATTATTACTGCGAGCGGCCCGGATTCTGTACATATGAAGCTGCTGCCCTATTCACTGGAGTACTTCCGGAATATGGACCCGCAATTCGAGCTGCCCGAAGGGATGGGGCTTCAAAAGGGTGAAATAGTGGCGCCGGTGGGCGGATTGACCGTGCAGAGTAACGTCGACTATTTTATCCGGCCGTGACCGGCCGGCGGGGCGGTTACCCCGTCCAGCCGAGGGTTTTCAGTTTGAGTACCAGGTTCGGATCGAGACAATTTTTGAGGTAGCGGGGTGCGTCCTCCGGCGCGCATACACCGGGAAAGTCGCCGGACAGGCCTTCGAGGTCCTTGATTACTTCGAAATGCAGGTGAGGTGGCCAGTTGCCGTTTACGGCGCTGCTGCCTACTTCGGCTATTGTATCACCGGCGGAAAAACATACTCCCGTGGTAAGACCTTTTAGAGAGTCCCGAGAGAGGTGTCCGTACAGGGTGTAAAACCGGACCCCTTCAAGGGTATGGGCTAGGATAATTGTCGGGCCGTAATCGCCCTGCCCGCGGTTGTCCTGAAAACTGTGTACCTCCCCCTCGAAGGGGGCCAACACCGGCGTATCTTCCTCCACCCAAAGGTCGAGCCCCAGATGGTAGGAACGCACCTTTCCACCTGAAAAAAGGGCACTGTGTCGGTAGATAGTTCGGTTTTCACGATATCCGCCGAGGCCGATACGGCTTCCCGCCTGCGCCAGGACTCCGAATACGTACCTGGTGAACCCCTCTGTGTCCGCCGGATCGATATTCTTCAGATCGGGGTTGTTCTCGGTAAAATCGAAGACCACGGATGGCTCGGCATCGGGATCAAAGGGAAGAACGGAGGCCTTCTTTTGCTGCTGTAATAGATTTTCGAGGTTTCTGCTCATAGTGTGATAATAGGAGAGAGGAGGGGCGAGGTCAATCGCCTCCCCCTCTTAGTGCGGAGCTGCTTCTCCATGAGCGTATGCGCGGCTGAGCATACGCTGTGCGGATTAGCGTTTGACCCGGGCGTTTCCCTCCCAGATGCTCCACACCTGCTCTTCGTCGGCGGGCTGGCCGTAGTCTGTTTCGAAGGTTGTTGCCAGGGCGCCTGTGGCCCAGCCGAAGTGTGCGCATTTTTCAGGGTCCCAGCCCTGCAGTACGCCGTAGAGCAGTCCGCCGACAAAGCCGTCGCCGCCGCCGATCCGGTCGAGCACATCAATTTCGCGGGGTTCGACTATATGCCACTGGTCGTCCGCCGACATTATAGCACCCCACAGGTGCCGGTTTGCACTGACCACCTGTCGCAGGGTTGTGGCAAACACGGAAGCGTTGGAATATTCCTGCTTTACCCGGTTTATCATACCCTTGAAGCCGTCGATTTTTGCGGCGATGTCCTTCCCGCCGGCTTCCGGCCCCTGGATTCCGAGGCAGAGCTGAAAGTCTTCTTCGTTCCCGACTAGAATGTCGGAGATTCCGGCAATTTCGCTGAAGATATCCCGCAGTTCCTGTTCGCGGCCTTCCCAGAAGGAGGCCCGGTAGTTCAGGTCGAAGGAGATGCGGGTGTCGTATTTTTTTGCAGCCCGGGCCAATTCGAGGCAGAAGCGACCGGTTTCCGGGGACATTGCTGCTATGAGGCCGGAAATATGGATGATTTGTACACCCTCTTTACCGAAAATCCGTTCAAGGTCGAAGTCCTTTACATTCAAAGTGCGGCCAACTTCTCCTGCTCGGTCGTTAAAGACCCGGGGACCGCGGGAGCCGAAGCCGCTGTCTGCAATGTTTATTTGATGACGATATCCCCAGGGTCCCCCCTGCTCTACATCCTTGCCTTCAAAATCCATGTTGCGGTGATGGAGATTGTCCTTAATCATCCGGGCGATGGGGCTGTCCTTTACAAAGGTGGTGAGGATTTTTACCGGAAGGCCGAGATAGGAGGACACGCTGCCCACATTTGATTCGGCGCTGGTAACCTGCATCTTAAAAAGTTCGCTTGAATGCACAGGTTGCCCATTAAGCGGGGTGATTCTTATACCCATACTTGTGGGAATTAGCAGAGAATAACGGTAGTCTTTTTTCAGTTTGATACTCATACATACACTCCGGTTCTTGTAAGTTTCGTTTTACTTCGAAATACAAAAGTAATACATAGTTATAGTAGCATAGCTGACGAAGTGAGTATAGGGTTTTTGACAGCAAATTCGAACAGCAAATTTGACTTTCTGCGGAATGGGCGGCTACACATAAAGGCGACTTCTAACTATGCTCTATATTGGAAGGAGTTGCCATGAAGTTAGGGGTAATAGCAGATGATTTTACAGGGGCTACAGACATAGCCGGTTTTTTGGTGGAGTATGGTATTTCAACTGTCCAGATAAACGGAGTGCCGGCCCCGGAGTTCAATGTTCCCGCCGAGGCATACGTGATAAGCCTTAAAAGCCGGTCCTGTGCGGTGGAACAGGCGGTGGAACAGGCCCGAAGATCCTTGGACTGGCTGAGGGGAATGAAGTGCGACCGCTTCTATTTTAAGTACTGTTCCACCTTTGATAGTACGGAGAAAGGAAACATCGGACCAGTAGCTGACGCGATGTTAGAGAGTTTGGAAAGCGAATGTACGGTGGTGTGTCCTGCCCTTCCGGTCAATGGTCGTACTGTGTATAAGGGGTACTTGTTTGTGCACGACCAATTGCTCAATGAGTCGGGGATGAAGGACCACCCCCTGAATCCGATGAAGGACGCGAAGATCGCCCGGCTCCTCGCAGCTCAAACGGAAGGTTCGGTTGCTGAGGTGCACGCTGAGGTGGTAGATCAGGGGACCGCCGCGGTACGGCACCGGATTTTAAACTGCCTCCAGGCTGTATACCGTTATATTGTGTTGGACACACTGAAGGATGAGCACCTTGCCGTTATTGCAGAGGCGGTGAAGGATATGCCCTTGCTTACAGGGGGGTCTGGTTTGGCCCTGGGATTGTCCAGGTTGCAGAATAAAGGTGCCCTTGAGATTGCCGAGGCAAAACGGCAGGGCCGGCCCTCTGGGGGTAAGACGGTGATACTCTCCGGCTCCTGTTCCGAGGCCACCCGGAAGCAGGTCGCGGCCTACCGTAGGGGAGCCCCATCGCTGCAACTTGACGGTGACAGGTGTCTCGAGGATAAGGGCTATGTGGAGGAGTTGTTCCAGTGGGCTGCAGAGAGGAGCGGGGAGGGGACGGCCCCGATGCTGTACTCCACCACCGACAGGATTCGAGGTGATGCGAGGAAGATTGGTGCTGCAATTGAGGAGGTCTTTGGCAGGCTGGCCGCCCGGCTGGCCGAAGGGGTGGTGAAAAACTTTATAGTAGCCGGGGGCGAGACCTCCGGGCGGGTGGTACAAAGCTTGGGGGTAAGGGCGTTCTGGATTGGGCCGCAGGTGTCTCCGGGGGTGCCCTGGGTGAAGTCGGTAGGGGGCGAGGCTGCTTTCATTCTGAAATCGGGGAATTTTGGGGATGAGGACTTTTTTGCCCGGGCGCAGGGGTTTTACGGGGAGGAGGAGCAGCAGCAGCAGGGATAGGTGATGCCGGCTGCCTTCCCAGACCGACACAGGGCTCACTCGAGATTTCTGACGGCGGGGCCTGGGAAGCTGACGGGGGCCGAGACGTCTAAGGAAGGGGTATTTTTTTAAAAAATTACTATATGCACCTGTTTTTTTTCTTTATACTAGGGGCTGTAGGTGAAAAAATATTAGGAGTTTATATATGAAAAAATCTATTTTAAGGACTTTTTTACTCTGGCTTATACCGGTGCTTATTGTGGTATTTTCCATTATCGGCTTTGGAGCTGAATGGATTGTAAGGGGCACGATTGATACTTATCAGCAGCAGCTGGGAGGCTCGATTACGGGGAATATCAAGTCGGCTCTGTCGGTGTGGCTGGAGGATCAAATACTTGTGGTGCAAGGGATTGCAAATGACGAGAGGGTGGTACAGGCCTGTCTTGACCCGACTGATCAGGAGGCGTATAAGGCCGCACAGGAGTATTTGGAGTCCCTGCATTCGGTGTATCCCTATTACGAAAACCTTCCGGTGTCCTCTTTTACAAGCGGTGCCGAGACGATTTCGGTGAATTATAACGGGGAAAGGCGGGAGATACCGCCGGGTGGTTTTTTCATTGATACCGTCGACGGAAACACCCTGGGGAAGGCCGGGGCAAAAAATTATATTGATGCTATGAGGAACGGTTCTGAGGTGTTTGTGAGCGAGGTGTATCCCAGCCTGTTGCGTGGGAACCCGATTTTTGTGATCGCCGCGCCGGTGAAGTATCAAAACCGGGTGATCGGGGCCGCGATTGTTGCCCCCCAAATGGACTATTTTACCGATATTTTTACCCAACAAGAGACTTTTGGAGAGGATGAATACATTTTTATGGGTGATTCGGATGGAAAGGTGATAGCCCATCCTGATACCGATTTGATTCTCAGCGAACAGGGGGTTGAGGAGTTCCGTCCGTATTTGGAAAGGGTGCAAAACGGTACTATGCAGTTTAGAAGAGAATCCCAGGGGGCGAATAATCTCTATTTTGCGGAGTCCTATGGGATGGACGGGATTGACCATGTAAACGATTGGATTATTTTTTATCGGCGCGGGCTGGCTTCTATGCAGTCGCAGATTACTGGCCTTCGTGCAATTATTGTGGGGGCCTTGGCCGTGGCAATTGTACTGCTGGCTGGGGTCTTGGTGATACTTACCCGTCGTTTAGTTATCAAACCCCTAAGGGTGGTGAGCAGTCAGTTGGAGAATATCGCCAACGGTGAGGGAGATCTTACCACACGGGTTGAGGTGTTAAGCAGCAATGAGATCGGTGAGGTCGGAAATGCGTTTAATAATTTTCTCGACTCTTTAAGAATGTTGATCGGACGTGTGCAGAATTCCGCCGAGGGCAACAAAAGGGTTGGTGATGAACTTGGTGCTGCGGCGAATGAGTCCTCCGCTTCTGTGCATCAGATTACCTCCAATATTAACTCTATTAAGGAGATGATGGACAAGCTCAGTGAGGAGGTAGGTGAGGCTGCTTCCGCTACCGAACAGATTCAGCGGAATATAGGTGGTCTTACGTCCCAGACTGAGGACCAGTCGAGTTCCGTAACTGAATCCACTTCTTCGGTAGAGGAGATGGTGGCATCCCTCAACAGTATGGCCAAAATTGCCGAGAGCCGGCATAAGGAATCGGAGACATTGTTGAAAAGCGTCGAGGAGGGGGCCGAGTTGCTGGAGGAATCGAACGAGTCGATGAAGGATGTGACCAACGGGGTTACCTCAATTATTGAGATGACCGATGTAATAAAAAATATCGCCGATCAAACCAACCTGCTTTCTATGAATGCCGCAATTGAAGCGGCCCATGCCGGAGAAGCGGGCCGCGGTTTTGCCGTAGTTGCGGAGGAGATTCGCAAGCTGGCTGAAAACTCGGGGGAAAGCTCCAAATCTATTGCCGGAAATATTCAAGAGATTGTCACTAAGATAGAGAAGACCGGAGGGTCCCTGAAGCAGCTGCACGGCAGTATGAGCTCCCTGATGGAAGAACTCAAAACTATTGCCGAATCCTTTTCTGAACTTGGGTCAAATACCCAGGAGATGGCCGCCGGTTCGGACCAGGTGATGCAGGCTATGACGGTATTGCAGAACACCTCCGTGGAGATTACCTCCGCTACGAAGGAGATGAACACCGGCGCGGATGAAATGTCGAACAACATGAATAATGTGAATCAGCTGACCTCACAGGTAAAATCCGCGATCGATGAGATTGCCGTCGGCAGCGACGAAATAATGAGTGCCATGAACTCTATGCAGGAGATCAATAGCGAATTTTCCGACAAGAACAGCGAACTTGTCCGGGAGGTTATGGGTTTTAAGACCGATGCCGGCAGTGAGGGGGCCCGGGGGGCTTCTCAGCAGGGGGCCCAGGGGGCTGGGCAAAAAAGGTCCGGTGGCGAGGCTGAGCAGACAACTGGCCAGAGGCCCGGTGGCGAGAAGCCGGAACCAGAGGTGCGGTCCACATCGGGGCGGGAGCAGTCCGCCGGTGAGGCGCCGGAGGAATCCGGGGTTACTCTGAAGAAGCCGCAGTCTCCGGATGAGGATTAATCATAGGTGGTGTGATTTAGTTTCGGTCGGGACCCGGCCGAACTGTTTTTTATATAGTTTTGAAAAATAGTTTGGATCGCGAATGCCGACGCGAAAGGCCACTTCCTTTACGCTGAGGTGTTCGTTATTCAACAATTCCCTTCCCCGCTCAAGTCTGAGGGCAATTATACGCTGATTAACAGATGTTCCCTTATGTACTCTTCCTAATTATTCATTGTTCAATTCCTGTTTAAATGACTCGACAAATATAATAAATGTATGTAAAATGTAGGTACAAATAAGGGATACACATAGAGGGGGGATTCATGGGCGAGAGAAAGATTTTGTTTGGCACTACTCAGGTGGATTGCCGTTCCCGTGAAACTGCTGGTTCCTACACTGAAATGTTCGGGGAATCTTTTTTCGAAATAAGTGACTACGATCACATGCAGCCGTTTCTGTTTACTCTGGCGAGTGAAACAGATCATTGGATGTATATTTCCAGTAGAGGGGGCTTGACCTGTGGTCGGAAGGACCCGGACCACGCGCTTTTTCCCTATTATACGGACGACAAGATTCATGATGCGGCGGATACCACCGGGCCCTACACGGCACTGCTCGTTCAGCGCCCGAGGCAGAGGCAGGAGCAAGGGCAAGGGCAAGGGCAAGCTTTTTTCTGGCGACCCTTTTGCGACAGGTCCCCACGGGTGTATACCATCGAAAGACGGCTGCTGAAGAGCCCCCTTGGTAACCGGGTTGTTTTTGAGGAGAAAAATAGATCCTTAAGCCTGCGGTTTGCCTATTCCTGGGAGCTCAGCAGTCGTTTTGGTTTTGTTCGAAGCTCTTTTCTGTGGAATGAGGGGGAGGAGTGCCGGATTGATATTTTAGACGGGCTCCGTAATATTCTACCGGCGGGAGTGGACCGGAGTGCCCAGGAACGCAGCAGTACCCTTCTCGACGGGTATAAACAGGCTGAAGTCGACCCTGCATCAGGAATGGGAATCTATACCCTGGGCTCTATTGTGACGGACAGAACAGAACCGAGTGAGGCTCTTAGGGCCACCACAGTGTTTCAAAGGGGGTTAGCGGAGGCGGATATCCTCCTGTCGGAGCAGCAGATTTCTCCCTTTAAAACTGGAAAAGAGCTGCAGGGAGAGTCGGCGATGCGCGGCCGGCGGGGAGCATACCTTGTCCACAGTTCCTTCGGACTCGAACAGGGGGAACAGAAAGAGTGGATGTTTATAGCCGATGTGGAACAGGATGTCTCCTCTGTGGTCAGTACCCGGAGTTTTTTGTCTTTAAAGGAAGATCCGGCTGCAGAGATACGGAAGGACATTCACCGCGGGGCGGAGGAGTTGAAGAAGCTGGTCGGTTCAGCTGATGGGTTTCAGCTATCAGCCGACCGGCGAATAACCGACCGGCACTACTCGAATGTGTTGTTCAATAGTATGCGTGGAGGGGTGTTTGTGTCCGGGTACCGGATAGATACGGCAGATTTTTCACGGTTCGTTTCTCTGTGGAACAGAGGGGTTGCGGCCGCCCATGCCGAGTTCTTAAAGAGTCTGCCTGCTGAGATCAATCTCCAGGAACTTCGACATAAAGTCGAAGGTACGGGAGATGCGGACCTTGTGCGGCTTACCTTAGAATATCTGCCGATTACTTTCAGCCGGCGTCACGGAGACCCCAGCCGCCCCTGGAACAAGTTTGCGATCGATGTGCGGACTTCTAAAGGGAAGCCTAAAATTGCCTACCAGGGAAACTGGCGGGATATTTTTCAGAACTGGGAGGCCCTGGCTATGTCGTACCCGCGGTACCTCAACGGAATGATTACAAAATTCGCCGATGCCACGACCGCCGACGGTTATAATCCCTATCGCATTTCTCAGGAAGGAATTGACTGGGAAATATTTGACCCTGATGATCCCTGGTCGAATATCGGATACTGGGGAGACCATCAGATCGCATATCTCTGCCGGCTGCTGGAACTCTCCTTTCGCTACGATCCGGAAGAGCTTAGGAAGTATCTGACCAAGAAAATATTTACCTTTGCCGATATCCCCTACAAGATCCGTAGTTTTTCGGAGATTCTGAAAAATCCTCACAACACCATCATCTATGATACTGAAAAAGAGAGGACCATTCTTGAACGGGTAGATAAAATCGGCGCCGACGGCAAATTGCTGCACACAGGCGACAGGCCTCTTAAGGCAAGCCTCCTGGAAAAACTGCTTATAACCCTGCTTACGAAGCTGAGCAACCTGGTGCCGGGGGGGGGAATATGGATGAATACCCAGCGGCCGGAATGGAACGATGCCAACAATGCGCTGGCCGGTTACGGCTTGTCGGTAGTAACAGCGGCATACCTGCACCGCTTTGTTCTTTTTCTACAGAAGTTGCTGCCCTCCGGGGAGCACACACTTACAGTGAGCGAAGGTGCGGCGGCGTTTTTTCGCGATATTTTAGAGATTCTTTCTGAGTACCAGCCGGAAGTGCCGGATCCTCAGGGTGTAGGCCGGATGGCCTTTGTGCGGGCTGCAGGAGAGGCGGGGGAGCGCTATCGTGAGAGAGTGTACAGCGGGACCTTTGCCGCCTCCGCTGAGACTCTTACGTTTAATGAAATCAAGGCCTTCCTCGGACGAGCAGAAACTGTTGCAGGAGCAACTCTACGGGAAAACAAACGACCGGACAATCTGTACCACTCCTATAACATTATGATAGTGCGGAAAAAGGGAATCCTTGTGGAAACCCTGGACGAAATGCTCGAAGGCCAAGCAGCGATGCTCTCTTCGGGCCTACTGACAGCCGATGAGACTACAGACTTGCTGAATGCCCTGAGAAAAAGTGCTCTCTACCGGGCGGACCAGGGAAGTTACGTTCTTTATCCCGACCGGCAGTTGCCCTCTTTTCTGGAAAAGAACACCCTGCCGGAAGATCTTGTGGCAGCATCTCCCCTTTTGCGGAAAGAGGCGGACCGAAGGGATGGACGGCTTATTGTGCGGGACGAAGAGGGAAAGTGTCATTTTCACAGTGATCTGAGGAACCCACGGATTCTCGGTGAGCGTCTTGATGAGCTTGAATTCACTCCCGAGGAGCGTAGAGAACTCGCGGAGTCCTATGAGGAGGTCTTTCATCATCGCCGTTTTACCGGTCGCTCCGGGACCTTTTTCAAGTACGAGGGGCTTGGGTCAATCTACTGGCATATGGTGTCGAAGCTGGAACTGGCGGTGGTTGAAAACGCCCTCGGCTTGTGCGGGAAGAGCGGTAAGAAGGGTGAATGTGTCGAGCATTTCCAGGAGATAAAGGAGGGGGTTGGCGCTCACAAAACTCCCCAGGAGTACGGCGCCTTTCCCACAGACCCTTACTCCCATACCCCGAGTTTTGCGGGAGTACAGCAGCCGGGAATGACCGGGCAGGTGAAGGAAGATATAATTGCCCGTTTTCTTGAGCTTGGGGTGACGGTGAGCGGGGGAAAAGTAGGGTTCAAACCCGTACTTTTAGACCGCGGTGAATTCCTCAAAAAAAAGGGTGAGTTTTTCTATTTTGATACGGAGGGTAATCCGCAGAAGGCAGGGGTGCCGGCCGGATCACTGGCATTCAGCTTTTGTAATGTTCCCGTCTTCTATCAT
>Ga0102938_10000477_pt1 | contig 29373 bp, 17 predicted proteins | sample SalPonR2_B_D2_MG_FD_84516 | JGI IMG/M metagenome (GOLD analysis project Ga0102938, IMG submission 84516) | Salt pond soil microbial communities from South San Francisco under conditions of wetland restoration - Salt Pond MetaG R2_B_D2_MG | ecosystem: Environmental > Aquatic > Marine >... | reverse complement strand
TCGTAATCGCTCAGCCGTTTGCCGCGATAAAACAGATCGGGCTCGCCTTGCTGCAAGTCGATCGAAAACTTCAGCGTGTCCAGCACTCGCACTTTGTGGCCTCGCGTTGCGGCCGCTTCGCGTAAGCGGCGCGTGCTGTAACAACGGGCGGAGCGCGAGAGGATTGCCAATTTCATGTAGGCGTCTTCAAGGACAGAGGTTTGCAGCGAGGTGACCGATCGACGGCACAACGCTACGAGGTCGGATGACAGCTCAATTGGGCGTGTGTTTTAAGTCTTGCGGGATTCCTTGCAAGTACGAGCTACCTGGATCGATGCGAAATCGTTTCCGCATCGCTTGACGCCCCAGCAGCATGCGAAAGCCCATGGCGTCGCGATCGGCCAGAGTCAGTTCCAGCATCCAGCGTGTGGCACCGATCACAACGGGGGTCAAAATCACCGGCCGCTCGGCTTCGTGTCCACTGCTGCTGCGTACGCGGCGAAATTCAAACACCGGCAACTCCAGTCGCTGGCTTTGCTTGCTGCTACGCTGCAAAGGGTGCACCGTAAAAGCGACCCAAGTCTTTCCGTCGCGGTCAAAGGTCTTTAGTTTCGTCGCATGCAGGGCGCTCGAACGTGCCCCCGTGTCGACCTTGACTTTGATCGGAGGCAGCTCGAAGCCTTCCAATTGAGCCCATTCGCGCCAGCCGATAATCGGGCGTTCGGCAAACGGTTTCGTTTTTGTTTTTATTTTGGAACGGGATGTTTTCTTCGCCACACCAGGATCTTGTAAGCGAGAAATGACGGCGTTGAAAAGGGTGCAGGCCGGCGGGGAGCGCCGTGCAGGAGCCTCCGCCGCCGAGTGACAGTCTGCAGCCGCCGAAAATTATTTGGCTGCAAAACGATAGATCCGGCCACCGCCCATCATGGTGCTCATCAAAACTTCACCATCGTCGGTCTGGCCAAAAGTAAACACCGGCAGTTGCTGCCAAGCGATCGGACGGTTCGCCGTCACGACTTGCTGATCGCGATCGTATTGCAATGCCCACAACCGCCCGGTGACATAGTCGCCGTACAGGTACATGCCGGTCAGCATCGGCGTGCGGGACCCACGATAGACCGCTCCGCCGGTGACCGATTTGCCCCAGCCTTCGGTGTGCGGATATTCCACCAGCGGATCGATCAAATCAGGGCGAACGCCCGAACCTTTGCCGCTCCGTGTGAATCGATGGCCCGCTTCTCGCAAGCTCCATCCGTAGTTGCCACCTTTGCGAATCACATTGACCTCTTCCCAGTCGTTCTGCCCGACGTCGGCGGCCCACAAATCGCCGTTGGCAGGATCAAACGCCATCCGCCAAATGTTGCGAATCCCGTAGGCGTAGATTTCAGGCCAAGCCCCTTTTTGATCGGCGAACGGATTATCCGCCGGAATGGCATACGGACGCTCGGCGGTCGCGCTATCGACATCGATCCGCAAGATCGATCCCAGCAACTTGCTGAGGTCTTGCCCACTGCCCAACGGATCGTCCCCCTTCCCGCCATCGCCGAGGGCAATGTATAGGTAACCGTCGGGACCAAAGGCCAAGGTGCCTCCGTTGTGATTCCAAAACGGCTGCTGAATCGTCATCAAAACTTCTTCGCTGGTCGCATCGATCTGGCTCGTTTCGCCAGGGCGGCGCGTGAACCGCGAGACCACGGAAACGTGCGGACGTTCGGTGGTCGTGTAGTAAACGTAAACCTGACCGTTGGCGGCGAACTTGGGATGGAAGGCCATTCCCAACATGCCCTCTTCGTTTTCCTTGTCGGCGTACCGCACGCGCGAGCGAATATCGAGACACAGGTTGGGCTCTTCGACTTGCTCGTCCGCTTGGTCAATCCAAAAGACTTGTCCGTACTGCGACGCGATATACAGTCGTCCCGATTGATCACCCGCACCGGTCAACACGATCGGCCGCGCGATCCGCAAGTTCGGGTACGCTTCGACCACATCGAGCGGCATCGGCGACGTGTCCAAGCTGGCCGGAGGGTCGGCCAAATTGATCGTCGGCGAGCCCTCTTCGGCCCACGTTATCACACTGCCCAACAGCAACATCGCCAAGGCGGTCATCAATCGAGACAAAAACATGGTGCAATGAAACCTCAGACGTAGAGAAAACAAAAGGTGCGGCTGGGAGCGACAGGGCGCTAGTCGTCGGCCTTGGTTCGTTGCCGAAAGCTAGCGTCTTACCGCTCATTGCAAACACCGCCGCCGGAATGTCGGCGGCGGGCGGGGAATTTACACGTCGAGTCTACTCGACGATTTCCAGCAATTCGACTTCGAAGATCAACGCTTCGTTAGGACCGATGTCAGGCTCGGCTCCGGGAGGGGCCGGCGTGCCACGCGTGCCGTAAGCGAGCTTTGGGTGGATAAACAGCTTCCACTTGTCGCCGACCTTCATTTCCTTCAGCGCCGTCTGCCAGCCTTTGATCACTCCGCCAACGGGGAATTGTGCCGGTTCGCCACGTTCCACTGAACTGTCGAAGACTTTGCCGCTAATCAGACGACCGGTGTAGTGCACGCGCACGGTGTTGGCGGCGGTGGGCGACTTGCCCGTGCCTTCCTTCAACGACACGTACTGCAATCCGTCGGCGATCTCTTTGACCCCTTCTTTCTTGGCATTCTCAGCCAAGAACAGTTCGCTCTTTTCGAGATTCGCGACGGCCACCGACTGCATCTTTTCGGCCTGTTCTTCCTGGCGAGCTTGCAGGATTCCTTCGATCGCCTTGACGGTCGCTTGAATTTGCACGTCGTCCATCTCGGGCTCTTTGCCAGCCAACGAATCGGTCATACCGCGTTTGACGGCGTCGAGACTAAAATCGCCGGGCTTGAACCCTTGGCTGGACATCTGTTGGCCGATCGAGACCCCCAGGAAATAGCCAATACTATCCATCTTATCTTTGCCTTTCGCGTCGCCTGCGTCTTGACCCAACAGTGCGGGGCTGCAGACGCCAGCCAGCAGGGCGAACATGCATGCGATGTTGGTCGCACGCCACAAATGCTTTCTCATCAATCATTGTCCTTGAACGGAACGTTTGGGAGCCGTCCGCCGGTGTTACATGCCCGGAGACGTACCTCTAAAGGATACCAGTCCCCGCACGGTCTTAGTAGTCACCGCGCGGATCAACGTTTTCTTTGACGGTTTCTCAGGGAAAAACCGCCACGGCCGATCCATGCAGGACCAGCCGCATCCCGCCCAGCAGAGTCTAAGCCAGCGTGTAGCCCTCTTCGCCGTGCTCGACCAAGTCCAGCCCGCGCTGTTCCGCTTCGGCGTTGACTCGCAAGCCAATCGTTAAATCAATCGCTTTGAGGATGATAAAACTGCCGACTGCGGCAAACGCGATCGTCACCAAGGTGGCCACGATTTGTCCGACCAAGACCGATGAGTTGCCTTCGATCAAGCCCAGCTTTTCGCCTCCCGCGATATCCCAACAGGCGCGCGTCGCGAACACGCCGGTCAACAATGCACCAACCGTTCCCCCCACACCGTGGATCCCGAACGCATCCAAGGCATCGTCGTAGCCCAGTTTCTGCTTCAGCACCGAGCAACACCAGAAGCAGACCACCGACGCAAAGGCGCCCATCGGGATCGCCCACATCGGCTGCACAAAGCCAGCCGCCGGGGTGATGCAAACCAATCCCGCAACCGCGCCGCTGCTGGCTCCCAAGACGGTTGGCTTGCCGATCTTGAACCACTCGATGAACGCCCACGTGATCGCACCGGCAGCCGCTCCGAAGTGAGTCACCGCAAAGGCACTGCTGGTCAACTCATCACTCAGCAGCTCGCTGCCGGCATTGAATCCGAACCAACCGACCCACAGCATGGCGGCACCGAGCGCCGTGTAAGTCAAGTTATGCGGCTGGAGCGGCTCCTTCAGATAACCCATACGTGGCCCGATCATCACGGCCGCCACCAAGGCTGAAATGCCACTGCTGATATGGACCACCGTACCGCCGGCAAAGTCGAGCGCTCCGCCAGCCAACGCACCCTCCACCCCAAAGGCCAGCAACCCGCCGCCCCACACCCAATGTGCCAGCGGGCAATAGATGACTGTTCCCCAAATGATCGAGAACAACACCATCGCGCTAAACTTCATTCGTTCGGCAAACGCCCCGCAAATCAAAGCCGGCGTGATGATGAAAAACATGCCTTGGAACAACATGTGAGTCAGCCGCGGGATTTTCGTGTCGGCCGTCTCGCCAAACATCGGCGTGACCGGTCCGCCAGTCGAATCACCCACCACGAGGTCTTCGCTCCAGTAACGCTGCACACCTTGCATGAACAGATAGTCGCCATTGCCGATCAGCAAGTCCCCGCCGCCAAACGCCAGTGAGTAACCGTAGCTGGCCCACAGTACGGTCATCAGCCCCATCAGAAAAATGCACTGCATCAGAATGCTCAGCACATTCTGCCGGCGCACCAAGCCACCGTAAAACATCGCCAGCCCCGGTGCGGTCATAAACAACACCAAGGCACACGAAATTAGCATCCAAGAGTTATGTCCGGCCAGCGCGATCAAGTCGACATCGACGTCGGCCGGATCGTAATCCAATTCCGCGGGTGCGGATTCCGAAAGGTCTTCGGCGGTGGAAGCAATACTCGCGGGAGCTTCCGGCAAGGTGGCGGCTTCTTGAGCGACCACGGAGGGAATCCAGAGACAGGCGAGTCCAAGCAGCAGGACAGATCGTAGGGGGCTCACAGGAACCTCGTTCGTTAGGGAAGAAAAGCGCGGCGGACAGGTAGCGTCGGGGCGATCACCAGTGGGGACCGTGGGCATAAGATAAGGTGCCCGTACGGCCAGCGGTAGTCAGCCAAGGGCCGAGCGATATGCTAAACAGATGACGGAAACGGTAGCCCGACGCCATTCCGCCAAATCCGCCACGTCCCGTCGCAGAAACGTTTCAATCGCCTGGAGAAATTGCATGGCTGGAAAATGGGTCGAAATTGAGTTCGACTGCTTGCCGCTTCGCACTGTCACGCGGCTCGACGTGCCGGTCGACGCTTCGCCAAAGTACGAACAGTTCGTGCTGCGGGTCAAAGATGCAATCACGAAACATGGCACGCTGAATACCTATTATCTCTATCAAGCCCACTGCACTTATCACCTGACGAACGATCCGCAACGCGGGATGGTGCGATTTGCATTAGAGGGGACGGTCTTGACCGACCAACAAGATCGCCACAGCAAACAAGCCGACCTGATCATCACGCTCGATCAAGAATCTTGTGCGTGGCTGACCGAACCGATGGTTGAGCATCTCTCGGAAAGCGTTCGCCAGGCGGTGCTTGTGGAATTCGATCGATACATCCAAGCCGGCGATCTGGAAAAAGCTCAGCAGCGGATTGCACAACTACAAGCCGAAAGCGACGAAGCGGGTGGCTTCGTGGGAATGTATCTCTAGCCTGCGGACTGCCGAACATCACGCAACCAAGCGGCCCCGAACAAGCCGGCAGCCGCTGGTCAAACGATCCGCCGCCTCGCTACGGCAGGGTCGCGTTAGGGCAGCGATACGGTGAGCGGCTTCGCGTTGGCGTTGGCTTGCGTCATCGGACGCAGTCCGGTCACGGTTTTCCCATTGGGTTTATCGGTCCCGATGCGAACGGTGTAGGCACCGTCGGCATACACGGGCAGCTCCACACGCGACGTTTGTTGGCGCACGGTGTACAGCACTTCGCCGCTCGCTTCGGCAATCACCTGCACGACCGGTTTTGAGGCACCTTGAACGTTCAACGTCGGCAGCCAACCGGTCGGTTGGCGGCTGTCGTTGTCTTGCATCGCGATCGTCATCGGCCAGCCCGCGAATTGGGCTTCGTCGCCGTCGGCGACATCGGAAAACCGCGGCCAGCATTCAAACGTGATCGTGCGATCGGTCTTGTTGAAGCGGACAATGCCGTGCCCATCGGCGCGTTTCATCTCGTTGGTGCGATCTTCCGGATTGGCATAAGCCAACATGCGGATCGGATTGCCCAGCCCGTCGAGGAACTCGCCGGTCCACGGCAGCGGACTGTTCGGCACCGGGTTCTGGCCCGCTTGCTCGCCTTCGGGGTGCCACCAACGACCGTAGATCGTGTTGACGATCGCGGGGCTGGTGAACCCAAACGGCCCGTCGCTCGCCGCATCAATCCCATGCTGCACCAGCACCGCCAAGTGCTGGTCGCCACAAATATGAGGCGCCCAAGCCCGACGGATTTCTCGCAGCGCTTTGTTGCGTCCCGTCTGCGGCCAACCATTGCAATCGAGGTCGGCCAACAGACGATTGTCGGGCTGGCCATGCAGATGCACCGCACCACAAAAAGCGGTCTGCGAGAGCACGCATTTCATCTCCGCACCGGTCCAGTCTTGGCCCCAGTCGTTCAGGAACTTCAACTGGCGATCGCCCAACAGTACCAGCCCCTCGACATCGATCGCCTTGCGATCGTAGCTGGGGTCGTTGATATGATCAGGCCGCGGACCCATTTTGGGAATTTTGCCTTCCGGTCCGCTTTTAAATTTGCGGTCTTCTAAAATTGCAAAGTCGATACCGCCGACGCGTAGGTTGGTGTAATAGACCCCAATGCCTTGCTCGACCGGAGTCGGATCATAAGCGTCCGGCAGATGCCATGTCTGGCAACGTTCGACCATGTTGACGTACTCCGCCGGATAGAAATAACCGCCCAGCGAGCCGGTCATTTTCGTGGTGTTCCGGCCGCTTTGTCCCCACAGGTTCGGTTGTCCAATATCGTGGTCGTCCGGAATCGTAATCACCGGGCGATTCCGCAAGACATCGCGGAACTGCAGGCCAAACTCCAGCCACCCAAACGTGTGCTCGGTGTGGTGGTAGGACTGGTCGCCGGCGAAGAACAGCAGATCGGGGTCTTGGCGTTTGAGGTTCTCCAGCATTTGCGGCCGCGGGCCAGGCGTGCGGCTGCTGTTGCATGACATTGAACCGACAACAATGACCTCCTTGTCGATCGGATCACGGCGAATCAAGCCTTCAAAGGTAGCCGCATCGCCGTGCCGCAGGCGGTACTCGACATCCTGCGTGTTGTCCCAATCCTCAACGCGGAAATGAGCCGACCAGCCGAGATCGATCACCGGCTCGGTTTGAGCCTGCTGCCATTGGCCGTCGCGTTTAAAGTCGAGGTGCACTTGCCGTGATTCGTCCGGCTTCAGCGGATGCAGTTGAGCGGTCAGTTTCAAGACACCGCGGTCATGGGTGTAGACCGCAAAGCCGATTACTTCGTCGCGAGGGACCAACAACCGTGGCGGAGTCGCCTTGCCGCGTGGCTTGCGTTTGACCGTTTCCCACCACTTGCCGGTCGCTTCCGATTCCAGGTACGGAAAGTCGGGAGCAAACGGGCTGACCTGTGCCGACAGGTTACCGGGTGACAGATGGATGGTCAGAACGGTCAGTAAGGCGATCAGCAGCCCCACGCAGGGCCGTTTCTTTGGCGGATCAATGAAAATACGCATGATGCTCGTGATTGAGGATGAGGAGGAAAGGCAACTTCGGACGGCGTTGCTAACTGGACAGCGCCAGGTTGGATGAGCCGTTTTGGCGTTAGTCAAAGTTTTCGCGGGGAGAACCGTGGCTATCGCCAAAACGGCTGATTCGTTTGTGGAGTAAATCGATCCAGCCTGCCGGTGTGCTTCTAATATAGTTCGATTAATGTAAATCATCTCCCTGGGCTTCACAGCCTTGGCAGCCTCGCGGCGGACGGCATTCGCCCGCGGGTGGACCGCTGGATTGGTTCCGCTACGATGAGGGGCCCTTTCCGCACGCTTGAATTTTGGGAGATTTCTTGATGGTTCGCACCGCCAGTACGATGATGCCGCTTGGTACCCCCGCCCCTGATTTTTCGTTGCCCGCAGCGGGCGAAGACCGGCTGGTTTCGCTGGGCGATTTCGCGGATGCAAAAGGATTGCTGATCATTTTTATGTGCAACCATTGCCCGTACGTCAAACATGTGGCACCGGAACTGAAGCGACTGGCCGACGATTATGCCGATCGCGGGATCGCGGTGGTTGGGATCAGCAGCAACGACGTGACGAACCATCCGGATGACAGTCCCGAAAAAATGGCCGAAGAAAAGGCCGAGCGAGGCTACCGGTTCCCCTATCTCTATGACGAATCGCAAGCGGTTGCCAAAGCCTACGGAGCCGCCTGCACGCCCGATTTTTATCTCTTCGACGGTCAGCACAAGCTGTACTATCGCGGTCAGTTGGACGATAGCCGCCCCAAGCAAGATTCGGTGCCCGATGGCTCCGACATGCGAGCGGCAATCGACGCGTTGTTGGCCGGGCAACCTACCCCGGAAACACAAAAACCAAGCATCGGTTGCAACATCAAATGGCAAGCCGGCAACGAGCCCGACTATTTCAAACCGGCCGGCTCGTAATTCGTAACACGCACCCCGTCACTCGCAACTCGCAACTCGAAAACTCACCCCCGTGTCCCCAACCACGATCCACGTTCCCGTCATGTCCGCCGAGTGCATCACTGCGCTTCAGCCATCGGCTGGCAAGACGCTGATCGATGGAACGTTCGGGGGTGGTGGGCACTCGCGTTTGTTAGCCGCACTGGTCGCACCCGGCGGGCGTGTTATTGGCCTGGACCGTGACGAGGGTGCAGTCGAGCGGTCCGACGCGGTGATCGAGCAACTTCGCAGCGAAAACGCCGACGCCGCAGACTGCCTGACGGTTTATTGCGCGAGCTACCACCAGGCCGATCGGGCGCTCGCGGTCGAAGAGTTGGAAGCGGTCGACGGGCTGCTGCTGGACCTTGGCTTGTCGAGCGACCAACTGGCCGATCGCACGCGTGGCTTCAGTTTCTCGGTCGACGCGCCGCTCGACTTGCGGTTCGACACTTCGTCGGGCGAACCAGCGAGTCAATGGCTGAAGCGTCTGAGCGAAAAAGAGATCGCCGACGTGATCTATCAATACGGCGAAGAACGCTTCAGCCGGCGGATCGCGCGCCGGATTGTCGAACTGCGACGGCAGCGTCAGTTCATCGAAACGACGACCGAGCTCGCCGATTTGGTGCGACGCTGCGTGCCGCGATCAAAAAACCACGACATCGATCCCGCCACGCGGACTTTTCAAGCCCTCCGGATCGCGGTCAATGATGAACTGGGCATTCTCGAACGAGCCCTCCGCGACGCGCCAGCATGGCTTTGCGAAGGGGGCCGGATTGCGGTGATCAGCTTTCATTCGCTGGAAGATCGCATCGTCAAGACGGCGTTTCGCGACGATCCCCAGTGGGAAATCATCACCAAAAAACCACTGCGTCCCAGCGACGAGGAAACGCGTCAGAATCCGCGGGCTCGTAGCGCTAAACTGCGCGTCGCCGAGAAACGTGCGGCCACTTTCCCCATGGCGTAACGCGAAGCCTCCTAGGAATTGGCCGGAAATGGCTGTGCTTTAATTTCTTTCCCGCGGCCTCGATAATAGGCACCGCTACGTTACCCATACCAACAGGTTGCCCCTTTGAATGCTCCACGCTGGACGATCGGCTATTGCACCAACGTGCATGCCGGGACCGACATCGAATCGATCCGTGCCAACTTAGATGCTTACGCCGTTCCGGTTCGCGAAAGTTTGCAAACCGCGTCGCTCGGCGTGGGCCTGTGGTTGCCCGCGGAAGCGGCACGTCAGTTAAGTGAAGGGGACCAGGTTTCGAGGTTTGCCGATTGGCTGCGACATCGCAGTCTGCAGGCTTACACCATCAACGGCTTTCCTTACGACAACTTTCACCAACCGGTCGTCAAGCACCGTGTCTACGAACCGGCGTGGTGGACCGAACAACGGAAGGATTACACGATCACCCTTGCCAACCTGCTCGCGGAACTGCTGCCCGCAGGCCGTGGTGGCTCGATCAGCACGCTGCCGATCGGCTGGCCGGGACCAACGGCCGACGAATTGGGACTGCAACTCGCCGGGCAAAACTTGCGCAGCGTCGCCGATCACCTGCACGACATCGAACAACGAACCGGCCACCGCATTGTGGTCGCGATCGAACCCGAACCGGGTTGTGTGCTGGACCGCGCGGCCGATGTGATCGAGTTCTTCGAGCAACACATTCCGAACCAAACGCATCGTCGTTACCTGACCGTCTGCCACGACGTCTGCCATTCCGCGGTCATGTTTGAGGACCAGGTCGAAACGCTGCAAGCCTATGCGGCGGCTGGCCTGACGATTGGCAAAGTCCAGGTCAGCAGCGCGGTCGAAGTTCGCTGGGCGATTATGTCGACGGGCCGTCGCCGCGAAGCGCTGGAGCAACTTTCACAGTTCGCCGAAGATCGCTACTTGCACCAGACGGGCCGCCAGCGGACCGATGGCTCGTTCGTGTTGACCGAAGATCTGCCGCAGATCATCGCCGTCGATCCCGCCAAAATCGACGACGACACGTGGCGCGTTCACTTTCACGTGCCGATCTTTCTCTCCTCCTTTGGCAACCTCAGCACGACCCGTGATCAGATCCTCGAGTGCCTGCGTTACCTCCGCAGTCCCGAAGCCCCCGCGTTTACTGGCGACGTCGAAGTCGAAACGTATGCCTGGTCGGTGCTGCCCGAAGCGATGCGCCGCCGTGGCTTGGCGGAAGACATCGCGGCGGAGATGACTTGGCTGAACGCCGAACTGGCACGCGAAGCGTTTGCGTAGAGGATAACCCAAGAACGCAGCTCCAACCGTGAAGCGCCGGTCGGAGCTTGGGCTTAAGTTGCTCCCGTCGGTCGTCCGGGGCGGACCGGTTTGTACTGGCAGCAATCTGCCGGACAGACGTCATGCCACGGCCCCATCTCGCCCAACGCCTCACGCTGCGGGTTTTCGCTCATCCGTTCCTTGACCAGCGAACAGATCATCTTGATAAATTCCGGATGCGTACCGACCGTTGCGGTTCGCTCCATCGCGATGCCCCGCTCTTCGCACAATTTGGCCGCTTCATCATCCAGGTCGTAGATCACTTCCATGTGGTCGCTGACAAAGCCAATCGGCACGATCACTAGATTTTGCAGTTTTTCCTTGTCGTCCATCTCGGCGATCGCGTCGCAGACATCCGGTTCCAGCCACGGTTGCTGTGGCGGTCCACTGCGGCTTTGAAACACCAAGCGGTAGTGCTGGATACCCACCTCCGCGGCGACTAAGCGTGCCGCTTCGTTCAGTTGATCTTGATAGCGACAGAAGTCGGCCATCGAAAGCGGGATGCTGTGGGCGGTAAACAAAACCGGGGTCGACTCCGCCGGGGCATTCAATTTGGCTAGCGATGCTCGCACGTTGTCTGCCATGGGGTGAATGAAGCCGGGATGGTTGAACCCCATGCGGACCTTCTCCACCCGCGGAGCTCCCTCGCCGATTTCGGCTTGCGCGTCAATCAAGTTTTCGCGATATTGGCGGCAACCGCTGTAGCAGGAAAACATGCTGGTGAAAAACGCTAGCGAACGCTGCACGCCGTCGGCTTTCATCTGTCGCAGCGTATCGGGAATCAGCGGCTCCCAGTTGCGGTTGCCCCAGTAGATCGGCAGGTCGATCCCTTCGGCCGCGAATTGTTTTTTCAAGGCTTCGAGCAACTGTCGGTTTTGTTCGTTGATCGGGCTGACGCCGCCAAACCCCTGATAGTGCTGTGCGACTTCCAGCATCCGCTCTCGCGGCACGTTTTTGCCACGCAGCACGTTTTCCAAAAATGGCATCACGTCATCGGGACCTTCCGGACCCCCGAAAGAGACGAGCATGAAGGCATCGTAGGGAATATCTTGGTTCGATTCGCTCACTGCAGGATTCCTAGCTAAAACACGGTCCGAGGGTTGGGTGATTAGTGCATCCCATTATCGTCGGTCCGTCAACCGGTTTGGACTTGCTGCCAAATCCCCATTTTCCCTACCATCGCCACCGCGCGACCTCCGGTGCGGAAATACCGGACACATGCGACAATGCAACCCCCCACACCGGATGCCAGGAGCGCCTGCGATGACCGCTACCAACCCCCGTCAAGACATGGATGCCCATGCGATTGTTCGCCTGCAACAGGAAACGGTCGAACGTTGGCACGAGCAAGAAATTCATAATCCTTACGCGGGATTCATGCAGTTGGTTTGTCAGCAGCACGAGCACAATTTTCGGCTGTGGCACGAAGAGGATATCGCCCGCAGTCCGACGGTCAGCGATACCGAAATCGCTCAGGTCAAGCGTAACATCGACAAACTCAATCAGCAGCGAAACGACATGATTGAGCAGTTGGACGATGCGATCACCGCTCGCTTGCATGCTGCGGGAGTCCAACCGCCGGCCGACGCGCCGATCAACTCCGAAACGGCGGGCAGCACGATCGATCGCCTGTCGATTATGTCGCTGCGTTTGTACCACTACGAAGAGCAATTGCATCGTGCCGATGCCGACGCGGAACACAAAGCCAAAGTGGCGCAGCGGATCGAAATCTGCCGTTTGCAGCACAGCGATCTGACCAACGCCCTGGCGATCTTGCTGGATGATTTGTTTGCCGCCCGCAAGCTGCACAAGACGTATCGGCAATTCAAAATGTACAACGACGCATCGCTTAATCCTGCGATCTATCAAGCGACCAAACGGATTGCCTGCTAAGAACCACCGGGAAGAGCGTCCGTTTTTTCACTCCACCCCGCGTTCACTGGAATTATGGATAATCCGTTCGCTGTTGTGCCGCGACGCTCGCCGTTTGCCGCTACCCTCAAAACATTGGGAGTGGTGCTGATCGGATTGACGCTGGTGCTCGGTTTCCAATATGGATCCCAGCAATGGCTGCTCGCGCAGTTGACGCACGAACTGGAACAGCAGCCGATCGAGGTTCAGCTCGATCGCTTGGGCCAGTTGTCGCAACTGGGCTCGGCCGGGATGGAAGTTTTGGTCCAGCAACTTCGGGCTCCCGAAGAACGCGTTGCCCGAGCGGCTTTCGATTTGCTGAAACAGCAGCAGCAGGAGTGGCTGCGGTTGAGCGATGCGGAGGCCGATGTCAAGCACCGGCAGTTGGTCACCGCCTTGATGCCGATTTCCGAATCGCTGGAGCTGCGGCGAACCGGCTGGGTGGCGATCTTGGCAAATCAGACGATTGTGGAAACGGTCGAGCACCCCTCTGGCGATGCCGCGGCGGCTTACCAGACGGCAACCGAGCTGTTGACGAAACTGACCGTCAGCGACCGCGAGGATGTGCTGGTGGTTTCCGAACCGGGCGGCTTACGCGTGTCGATGCGAAATGACCCGTTGCCATTGAGAAACATCGCCTCCGAAGGATCTTCGGCTGCCGACGTGCTGCCGGGTGCCTCGGAAGACGATTCGGACAACCCATCACCGCCGTCGCTCGACGCGCTGCCCGATGGTACCACCGCCGAACTTCGGCCGCTGCGGGAAACCTCGATCCGTGTGCCTGCGATGGACACGATCGCTGACCGGTCCCCCGAAGCCCGTCAGGTGATTGTCCCGGCCCAGCATTTGACCGATGCACCGTTCGAAACCTACACCACGCGCAGCGTCATCGCTTGGCTGCGCAGCGTCCAGCCTCACCTCCGCGATGCCGCCGATGTGGAACTGAAGCGTCGTGGTTTGGATGAGCAACAAATCTCCCTGGCGATCCGTTTGGCTGACCCAGACATCCGCGTCCGACTGGGCCTGTTGAATGAATTGCCTCGGCGAACCGATATCGATCCGCGTCAGTGGTTGCTGTGGTTGGCCGATGACGCCGAGCCCGATGTTCGTAGCAAAGCCATCGCGGCGCTGGGCACGATGCGAGACGCCGAAATTACGAGACGTCTGAACGAGAAACTGCCGACCGAACGCGACCCGGCGGTCGCAGACTTGATCCGGCGCATTCTGAGCGGGCGTTAAAACAGCTTGCGGGACGGTCGCTATCCGCTCAGTCTCGACGGCGCGGCGTGACGACCAGCGACAACTCATCCAGGTGTTTCAAGATCACGTCGGGATCGGGGCCAAAATCGAGCAAGCACGCGATCTCGGTCACACCCGCACGGGCCAGTTCATCGGCCAATCGACCACATGTTTCCGGCGTCCCCATCAAAGAACGTCCCCCGACGAATTTATCAAACGCCCAGCCCAGCAGATCGTCCATTTCGTCGGCTGACAAGGCATCGATTTCGACTTGCCTGCCGCGGCTAAAGGCCAGATTTTTCAGTAAGCCGAGATTGGCGCGCAGGTATTCGCAGTAGGCAGCCTTCGCGTGCTGATGGACCTCTTCGAGCGTCGGCGCCACAAACGTGTGCAGGGCCACCGAGACGCGTCCGGTTTCCACCGGCCAGCCATGTTCGCGGCGAGCGGCGCGGTAAAGTTCGATGTTCTTGGCAAGTTGATCGACATCTTGGCTGAACAGATGCGTCAGTACATCCAGCCCCTGTTCGCCCGCTTTGATGAACGTTTCTTGATTACCGGCGATCGTCAGCCAAATTTTCAATTCGTCTTGTATCGGTGCGGGATAGGTCCTCACATCGACCTCTTCGCCCGCGCCATTGGTCAGCCGAATCGTTTCGCCTCGCCACAATTGGCGGACTTGGGCGATGCCTTCATCCATGCGTTGGTAACGATCGGCGTAGGCATCGGGAGCGAGCGCAAAATCATTCGGATGCCAACCCGAAGCGATCGCAAGTTCGACACGACCGCCCGACAGGTTGTCGACCACGGCCCACTCTTCGGCGACTCGCACCGGATGATGCAATGGCATCACAACGCTGCCGGCGCGCAGCCCAATCTGCTTTGTTTCACGCGCCAGTGCCGCGTGCAACACCGCAGCGCTGGGATACAAGCAGCCAAACTTTGTGAAGTGGCGCTCCGGCAGCCAAATTGCAGAGAAACCAGCGGCGTCGGCAAATCGAGCCGACTCGAATAGCAGGCGGTATTTGTCGCCCGACGGATCGGTCTCTTGATCGCCGAAGAACATCAGCGAAAAATCGATCTGCCGCGCGGCGTCGCGCGGATCACCAAGCTGGGCGATCGCCGCCAAACAGTGCTCTCGCGACCCGAAGACTTCGGTCGGTGACCAGCCGGCGGGCACGGGGCGATTGGTAGGCCAAAACGAAGTTCGCCCCATCGCGCCGATGACCACTTGGTACGGTCCCTGGTCGGTGGTAGGTAATGACATTGGGTAACTCTAAAAGTGATACAAAGTGCAACCGACTTCAACACCCGCGCCGACGCCGATCAGCAGACCCAAGGAGCCGGCAGTCGGCAAACCCGCGCGACGTAGTTGCTGCCACTGAACCGCCAGCGTCGAAGTGAACAGGTCGATCGAGGATGCTTCGGGAACGACGAACCGTGAACGTTCGATTCCAATCGCGTCTGCCAAAGCGGTGGCGAAACCGGACGAGACACGCGGTGGCAACACTGTCGTAATCTGTTGCGGCGTCAGGCTTTGTTCCCGCAAAAAGGCCGTAACTGTTTCCGCCACACATTGCACCAAGCGTGACTCGGCATCGGCGGCTTGTTGGATCTTCAGCAACGTGCGGCCAGCTTCGAACGAGGTGTGCGTTTCGATCAGGTCTTGGTATTGGTCAAAGCGTTGCATGCGAGTCGCTCCCAGCCCGACGCCGCGACGGGAACGTTGCAGCAGCAGCGCCGAGCCCATCTCGGCGATCCCACGCCGTCCCGAAACGTTGAACTCGGCGTTGTTTTCCACTTCGCTGCTGGTGATCAGCGTTTTTTCGATGTGGCCAGCTTCCATCATGTGAGCGGCCACCAAACAAGCGGTCAACGCACCTCGTCCGCCGTCCAGCAAATCAAACGCTAAGGTGCGGCGACCATCCTGTTCGGGCAGGTCTTCATTGATTTTCATTTCGCCGGCCAAGATCGCCGCTACCGCAGGTTCACTGAGGTATTCGTTACGATAGACGCCGGCGTGGATCAACAGGCCTAAGTCACGTCGATCCCACGCCGCACTGTCCAGCGTTTGCTCGGCCGCGTCGGCAGCCATGGCGACGACATTGGCATTCGTTTGCGGTTGTGCGACCGCCGCCGCGATCAGTTCCACCGTTGGTTTTGCAAAGCCCAGTGCTTGGCCCGGCCGAGCCGGAGTGGCGTCGCCCTTGGTGACCGGCGCGAGCAACCGCTCTGGGAGATCATCGAACCGATACAGCGCCGTTCCGACCGTCTGGCCGGAGCCGCTGATCGCGAACACCGTTTGATCGCCGGAGTGCAACTGTCCACTGCGGATTTGGTCCATGACCGCCAACCAGTGGGTGGTGCTGGCGGTGTTGCCACGGGTCATCACGTTATAAACGGTCGTTTCGCGGTCACAGACTTTGCGGCCGTAGCTGCGGTTCAATTCCTCAAGCGCACCGTCAAGTGTGGTCGTTGACGTTTGGTGCATGATCAGTTTATCGACTTGGGTTGGATCCCACTGGAACTGTTGCATGATCCGATGGGCGTGGCCGACGGAGTGCTTCAGCGTCACCGCGGAGGCTCGTACCGCATCGGTCAACATGACCGCGCCGCCGAGCGACCCCTGCGTTACTTTGGCGACGCACAGTTCGTGATGTTTGCCCGCGGTGTAGAGGTCCAAGGCTTCGAACCCGGCACCGCTGTTGGACATTTCCAGGATCGTTGCCGCCCCCGCGTCGCCAAGCGTCAGGCAAGCGAGTCGCGGGTCCATGAAACCATCGATCTCCCTTTGGGCTGTGCTCGCGAGATGAGAGATATACTCGCCGCTAACAATCATCGCACGACGAACCGTTCCGCGGACCAACATGGCCCGGACCATCTCCATCGCGGTAAAGAAGCCCGCACACGCGTTGCAGATGTCAAACGTCCAGGCGTGAGGCATTCCCAATTGCTGTGCCAATTTTGCCGCCGTGGTTGGCTCGTAGGAAATCCGAAAATGGGGGCCGTCGTAGCGAGAGATATTGCAAGCGACCAGCAGGTCGATATCGGCAGGTTGATAACGCGAATTAGCAAAGCAATCGCTGGCGGCGTGACGAGCCAAATCGATCGAGAATTCGTTTTCGCCGACGACGTGCCGCGAGACAATTCCCGACATCCTCTCGAGCGGAAAGTCGAGCGGTTTCGCACAGCCTTGCACAACTTCCGACGTCGACATCTGGCGTGTTGGCAGATAGGTGCCCAAGCTCTCGACGACCATTTTTGCCGTCGACGAAGCTTTCGCAGACGCCGTGCGGGGAACCTCCGCCGGCTGGGCGGTGACCGGCGGCGCTGGGTATTGGGGCTTGTCTGACAAGGGTGGCACGACCGATGTCGGCGGACGATCGGCGACGGCAGACGACACGTCGGCTGGGAACCAAGGTTCGCCCACTTCGGCGGCTTGAAGAACCCCGCCCACGGCAGCCAGTTCCCGCGTGTCGACGGTCTCTCGCGTCGCTTCGATTTCTGCGGCGAGTTGTTCGATCGTTTGGTACTGAAACATCTTTTCGGGAGCGAGTTCGAAGCCCGCCAGGTTGGCTTGCTCGGCCGCCTGAACCGCTTGTAAGGAAGCGCCGCCGAGATCAAAGAAGTTGTCGCGAATACCGACCCGTTCGAGTTGCAGCACTTCGCACCATATTTCTGCCAGTCGCAATTCGGTCGATGTGGTGGGGGCTAAAAAGTCGGCGAGCAAATCGGGCCGTTGATCGGTCACCGCCGGGAGTGCCGCGATGTCGATTTTGCCGTTCGCCGTCAGCGGAAATTCGGGGACCGGAACCCAGTGGCTGGGGACCATGAATTCTGGCAGGCGAGCTCGCACGGCGGAACGCATCTCACTGATGTTGGGGCCCGGCATAATGTCGGGCGTGTAGTAGGCGACCAGTCGATTCGATGGCCCGTTGGGCGTCTCGATGGCATGTGGCACCACGATAGCGCCCCGCACTCGCGCGATCTGGCCAATCGCCGCGGCGATCTCGTCGGGTTCGATTCGATGGCCGCTAATTTTGACCTGATTGTCGATTCGGCCGAGAAACTCGATCTGGCCATCGGTGCGGAAACGGACTAGGTCTCCGGTGCGATACAGCGTTGCGTCATGATCGTCGGAGAACGGGTTGGGGACGAATTTCTCTGCCGTCAGGGCGGCTTGTCCGTGGTAACCGATGGCTAAGCCAGGACCCGACAGGCACAGTTCGCCCGGTACGCCGACCGGCAGGGGATAAAGGTTTTTGTCCAGCACGTACGCCTTGCAGTTCGCGATCGGTCGGCCAATCGGTGGGCTCAGTTCGCCCGAGGCGCGGTGGACCGTCGACCACACAGTCGCTTCGGTGGGGCCATAGGCATTATAGAATTCGCGGCCTTGGCTCCAGTTCTCGATACAGCTTGGCGTGCAGGCTTCGCCGGCGGAGATCACGGTGCGCAGGTCTGGTAAATCCGCGCCGGCTTGTGAGGCCAGGATGGAAGGTGGCAGAGTGGCAATCGTGATACCGAGCATTCGCATCTGTTCGATGATGATCGCGCTGGTCGGTTGACCGCCACGAATATCGGGGATGCATAACGCGGCCCCATTGTGCAAGGCCATCACGATTTCAAAAATGGAAGCGTCAAAGTTCAGCGAGGCAAACTGCAAGACGCGATCGTTCGTTTGGACGCCAAACGTTTGGGCTTGAGCGAGTGACAGATTGCACAGCCCGCGGTGTCGCAACAGCGCTCCCTTGGGTTGCCCTGTCGATCCCGACGTATAGATCATGTAAGCCGGTTGGTCGGTTTGCTGTGCGAAATTTTCCGCGGGGCGACGCGTGCTGTCGCAGGCGTTGTCAAAATCGGGAGAAACCGCTGGGACGGCAAAGCGGTCGTCATCATGCGTCACGATGCAAGCGGGTTGCGCGTCGTCGACCATATATTTTAGTCGTGCATCGGGGTAATCGGGATCCAGCGGCAGGTACGCCGCGCCGACTTTCCAGGTCGCGAGGATAGCCGCAATCGATTGGGCTCCGCGGGGCAGCGAAATGCCGACCACGTTGCCACTGACGACTCCCGCGGAGGCCAGTTTTGTCGCGATCTGTTCCGCATGGTCATTCAATTCCGCGTACGACTGAGTCGCCGTGGTAGTCACGATCGCCGGCGCGTCGCCCTGACGGGTGACTTGCTGTTCGAATAGCTGCAGCGCCGTGGTGGGTTGATAAGAAACGTGCGTCTTGTTCCAGGTCACAATCTGACGCTGGTAGACATCGCGCGAAACGAGCGGGGCCTCGGCGATCGCCTGGTCGGGCTGGCGCACAAGCGCCGTCAAGCAAGCGGTAAAGCCATCGGCGAGCGACTCAATCGCGGCGGGCGAAAACAGATCGGTGTTGTAACGAAAAGCCAGCGACAATCGGTCGTCTAATTCAAATACAATTAATGACAGGTCAAACGGCGCGCCGCGTTGCTCCATCAGCAGCGGCTTCAATCGCAATGAGGCCAGGTCGGCGTCACCGCCACAGAATTGATCGTCGCGAAGGTGACGCGGTTTGTCCCAGATAAACATCGTCTGGACCAACGGCGCGCGGCTGGGGTCTCGTTCGGCTTCCAGTCGTCTGACCAGTTGTGCAAACGGCAACCCTTGGTGCTCGAGTGCCGACAGCACATCGGCGCGCGTTTGGGTCAGCAGATCACGGAAGGTGGTTGTCGGCTTCAACTGTGCGCGGAGGACGATCTGATTTAAAAAGTACCCCACGACTTGTTCCCACTCGCTGCGAGAACGGTTGGCGACCACCGTGCCGACCAATAGATCGTCTTGGCCGCAGACCCGCGACAAGTAGCCTTGGTAGGCCGCCAGCATGGTCGTGAACAGCGTCGTCTGTTCACGGCTGGAAATGCTACGCAACGACTTCGTGATCTCGGGCGACAAACCCCAGTTGAACGAGTCACCTTGGTAGGTCTGCTGAGCCGGGCGGGGAAAGCTGGTCGGTAGTTGCAAAACCTGCGGCGCGGCGTGCAGCTTGGCTTGCCAATACTGCCACAAACGTTCGCCTTCGTCCGAATGTTCCTGGCCTTGCTCCCACTGCACATAGCTATCGAAAGAGCCTCCATCGTCGGGCTCCGATATTGCCTGCGGATGCATGTATAGTTTGCATAATTGCTGGATCAGCAGGTCCATGGACCACAAGTCGGCCGCGATGTGATGCATCACAATCGATAGCAGGTCGCCTTGCTCATGTCGCATCAGCGCGAACCGAATGACCGGGCCATTGTGCAGATCGAAGGGCCGATCGGCCACCTTGCGCACGTGTGTCAGTAAGGCCGCTTCATCCCAGTCGGTGCAGTCGTACTCTTCGATTTGAACGTTGCTGTTTGGCAAGATCACGCGCTGCGGTAGGTTGCCTTGCAAGCGGTAGCAGGTACGCAGCACGGGGTGCAAAGCGAGCAGGCGTTCACAAGCCCTCCGGACCCGTTTGGCGTCCAGGCAGACGGTTCCGCCACGCACGTCGGGGCCTGGCACGGCACGCGCGATGAAGGCAAAGTTGTACGCCGAATTGGTCGGCGCCAGCTGATGAATGGTCCACAATGACTGCTGGCCGATCGATAGCGGTCCGAGCAATTGGGTGCCGTCCGAAGCAAGTGTGGTTGCGGTTGCGGGAGTCACCTGCAGTCGCACTTCCGGTAGCACCTCCGAGGCGGTGCAGCGAATCACGCGGTGCGAGGAGGCCGCCGGGCTTCCGCTGCTTGCCAGGTTGCTGGCAGGAGTGAGGCCGGCGGCAGCCGTGGGAAGGGAAGTCGTCATTGCCGGAACCGACACGGTCGCCGGAGCCATCGCTTCGGTCTGGTCGAATGGCTCCAGCATCTTCTGCATCAACTGACGAATGCTCAGTCCTTGCAGGAAAGCCACCATCGGGATTTTGATTTCCAATTCGCTCTCCACACGATTCTTTAATTGAATCGCCATCAAAGAGTCGACTCCAAGGTTGTTCACCGGTTGCTCGACATCCAGCTCATTCGCATCAAGGCCCGAGATCGTTGCCAAACGCTCGGCGAGAAAACGTTCCAACAGCGCCGAGCGTTGCTCCGCCGGGGCGTTCCTCAGCCGTGCCGCGGGGCTTTCGTCGGAACTGGCATCGCGACTGGCCTGAGGAGATTCGCTAACCGCCGAGGCAACCGGTTGGGGATTCTTGGCGGTCGCCCCCGGAGACGACAATCCCGACGCCGAATTGGTCTCGGATCCTTTGCCCATCGGCGTGGCAACGCTTGTCGGTTGAAAGGCGACGATGACCGATTGGCATGGCGAGGGGTAATCGGGGGTCGTGAAGACGGCTGTTGCCGTCGGTTCGCGAAAACCGCTCGACCGCAACAGTGTCTCCCATTGTTCGGGCATCAGTAACGCGTGATGGGATCTCAGTTCCGTATCCGCGAACCGCCACCAACCAGACGTCATCCCAAAGATGATGTCCAACAAGCGTCGTTTGCCGGTGCTCTCCAGCAACAGCAAGCGACCGCCGGGGGCGACCACCTGTTGCGTGTTGTGCAGCGTCTGGCGCAGCGAGGCGGTGGCGTGCAGCACGTTGGCCGCAAGGACTAAGTCGTACGCTTGCGGTAGCCAGCCTTGTTCCAACGGCGTCCGTTCGATGTCCAGCACGCCGTACTCGATCTGTGGATAGGCTGTGAACTTTTCCGCCGCCAGATAAGTGAACACCGGGGAGGTGTCGGTAAAGGCATAGCTGTATTCAATTTGTTCGGCCGTTAAGCGTTCCAGCACGCCAGCGGTGGTGCCGCCGGTTCCCGCACCGATTTCCAAAATCCGCAGCGGATGCCGTAGCGACTTGGCGGCTGCGACGACTTGGTCGGCGACGATCCGATTGGCGCGGACAGCCATCGGCGAACGGCCGTAGAGGGCTTCCAGTTCGTCGAAATTACCATCGGGAATCAGGGCCGCCAGCGGTTCCACTTTGCCGGTCAAGACATCGCCGAGTGCCGCGCCGCAGCGACAGGCCATCCGCATCTCCAGCGCAACCGATGGATTGCCTGCCACGATTTGCGCTGCCAGTACGTCGCCTCGATCGGCCGATTCAGCCAGCGGACGCACGACGGTCCAGCCATTCGCATGGCTCTGTAGGTCGCCCTCTTCGCACAGGACTTCCAACATTCGCCACAGCATTTTGTGGTAGCCGGGAATGATCTGCAGTCGCTCGGCCACGTCGCTCAGCGTGATCGATTCACCGCGCGCGCCCGTCCAGCCCAAACGCAACAAGGTGTCTCGGAAGAAAGCCGCGATGACTCGATCGACGGCCGGTAGCAGCGAGGTGTAGTTCCGCAGTTGAGCCAGTTCCTCGGCATCAGCATCGGCTTCGACAGGTACAGCAGGCATTTGGGCGGCCGTTTCAGCTGGCAAGGGGGGCGACGTCGCGCGAGGTGCCGACGGGGTTTGTAAACCCGTCAACCAATGCCGGCGGCGCTGGAAGGGGTAGTTTGGCAGGAGGACGCCGCGACGTGACGCGGCAATGGCGGGAGTCCGCGATGCGGAGGAACGGGTCGTCGGGGCAGGGGTCGTCGGGGCAGGGGTCGTCGGGGTAGGGGTCGGAGCGGGCAAGCCGTGCAATAGGTCGGCCGCCGCGCCCCAGTCGAGATCGACGCCGGCAACGTACAGGTTGGCTGCGGCTCGTTGCAGCGAAGCAACGTCGTCGGCGACGCGTTCCAGCGTCGGCAGGTGCGGCAGGGTGGGACCGGGATTGACCGCTGTCAAAGCACACAAGATCGGATGCGGTCCAATCTCGAGCACCAGATCACATGCTTCGCCGAACAACGTTTGCAGCGCTTTGGCAAACAAGACCGGTTGTCGCGTGTGTTGTGTCCAGTAGTCCGCCGTGGTCAGCGCGTCTTGGGCGTGTTCACCCGTCAGCGTTGAGATAAAGGGAACCTGGGGCCGTTGCAGATCGAGCGACCGAGCGGTCTGGTGCAGTTCGTCGAGCACCGGATCCATCATGGACGAATGGAACGCGTGGGCCGTTGGCAGGAATCGAAATCCCAATCGGGCAGTCGACAGACGATTCGTCAATTCGTGCATCGCGCACGATGCTCCCGACAGCACGATCTGTTCGGGGCCGTTGATCGCAGCCACTGAAACGGAATTGCCGTCGTGGCCCCACTCAAACGCCGTGGATTCCAGCAGCGATTGGATCCGCGGCAAGTCGGCAAAAACGACCATCATCGTGCCGGTCGTCGGCAGCCTTTCAATCGCCTCGGCCCGGCGAGCGGTCAATCGCAAACCCTCTTCGGGACGCATGACCCCGGCAACGCAGGCCGCCGCGTATTCGCCCATGCTATGGCCAAGCACCACGTGCGGGGTGACGCCCCATTGCTGGAAGATTTTTGCGATGCCCACTTCGATGGCAAACAGCGCGATTTGGCTGGCCGGACTGCACAACCGTTGCCCGTGTTCGCAAGCCCGTTGGGCAGATTTTTCGCAACGGCAAGGTTGGTCCAGCAAAAACGAACGAAATGCGGAAGCGGGATCGGGATCGAGTTGATCGGCGCACTGGTCAATCCAGTCGCGAAAGGTTTTCGAAACACGATACAAGTCGCGTCCCATGCCGACCGATTGGCCTCCTTGTCCGGAAAACATCCAACCGACGCGAGGTTCGCCTTTCGGCGATGCGACTCCGGTGTAAACGCTGGTTTGCATGGATTTGCTGGTCGGCAAGTCGCTCGCAAAAGCCCGCAGGCCCGCTGCCATGGGTTGTCGATCGTCAGCGATCACCGCCACGCGATGCGGCAAGGAGGTGCGGCTGGCGGTCGCGGTGGCCGCGATGTCGGCCAGTTGCAACGTGCTGTCGAGCACCGGCTGTGCCACGGCGGCGGCAAGCTGTTTCACCGTTGTCGCGTTGTGGCCCGACAGGGCAATCAGTTGCGATCGCGGTTCCGTGTCGGTCGCCGTCGACGCGTTGTCTTCGACCGCTGCCCAGCCCGCTACCAACACGTGCGCATTGGTGCCACCAAAGCCGAACGAGCTGACCGCGGCGACGGGAGACGCAGTCGTCCAGGGGGCTGGCTGGGTCGGCAATGTTAACCGCGAACCGACCAGCGAAAGGTGCGGGTTCGGTTGGCTATAGTTCGCCAGCGGCGGCAATTCCCGGTGCCTGATCGCCAGTACTGCCTTCAGCAAACTGGTGATTCCCGCAGCCGCTTCCAAGTGTCCCACGATCGCCTTCACGGAACCGACCACGCAGGGCGCCGGCGGTTCGGAATTTGAGGGCAGGTCGTAAGCGTCGCGTAAGGCTTGGAACTCGATGGGGTCGCCCAAGATCGTGCCCGTCCCGTGAGCTTCGATCAGCGTTACCGCTTCCGCGTTCAGCTGCGCATCACGCAGCGCCGCCGCGATCAGCCGCTGCTGAGCGGTGCCGTTGGGGGCGGTGATGCCGTTGGTGCGGCCATCTTGGTTGACCGCGGAGCCTGCGATGACTGCCAAAATGGGATCGCCGTCTCGCTGGGCATCGCCGACGCGTTTGAGCATCATCGCCACGCAGCCTTCGCCGCGAACGTAGCCGCTGGCTTGGGCATCGAAAGACCTGCACAGTCCGTCGGCTGCCAGCATCCCGGCATCGCTGAGGGCTTCGGAAACGTCGGGCTGGAGAATCAGGTTTACGCCCGCGACAATCGCCGCGTCGCAGTCACCCGCTTGCAAGCTGCGGCGAGCTTGATGGACGGCGACCAGCGACGATGAACAGGCTGTATCGATCGACAGGCTGGGGCCGTGTAGATTGAGGTGATAGGAAATCCGATGCGCCGCCATGCTGGCAGCGTTTCCCGTCACACTGTAGGCGCTCGGCGCGAGTCCACTTTTCAGGATCGCTTGCGCGTAATCGTCGTTGCTGATCCCGACAAACACGCCGACTTGTTGACGCGACAAACGTTTTGGATCTTGGCCGGCATTTTCGACCGCTTGCCAGCAGGTTTCCAGCAACAGACGATGCTGGGGGTCGATCCACTGGGCTTCGGTCGGCGTGATCCCGAACAGCGCTGCATCGAATTGGTCGATATCGGTCAGCCAGCCGGCACGCGTGGTGGTCATGGCATCGGAAATCGCCATGGTGCGATTCGGTGGCGGTTCGGTGATGGCATGCTTGCCCGAGCGGATCCGTTCCCAAAACGCGGCCGGCGTGTCGCATCCCGGCAAGCGGCACGCCACGCCGACAATGGCGACTCGGTTGGCATCGATATCCTGAGGCTCGATATTCAGGGCATCGGTCGATACGGTCGGCAGCGCCGCTGGCGTTTCTTCACCCACTACCAGGCGAGCGACTTCGGCGATGTTGGGTGCGTCATAAAACAGCGTGGGCGGAAGCGGACGTCCGGCATGCTCTTCCAGTTCACCGGCGATCATGACCGCACTGACGCTGTCGAGACCGAACTCGGCAAACGGCGACTCGATGTCGATGCTTTCCAGCGGGCACCCGACCTGCTTGGCGATCCGCTCGGCTAGCCACCGCTGAGTCTCGCTTTCCGAAACGATCCGAACCGTTGCTGACGAAGCACCAGACGGGTTCGGCATGGTTGGTGGAACGATTGGCTTTGCGGCTTCCATGCCCGAATCGCGCCAAGCAAACGTGGTGGCCAACTTGCCCGCTTCGAACAGCATCCGGGTTTCACGACGACGCGGTTTGCCGCTGGAGGTGCGCGGCAAGGAACCGCTACGAATCAACTCGATCGCTTCGACCTGGACGTCGAATTCGGCAGCGATGTGGCGACGAATGGCAGCGACAATCGTCTTGCAGTCTTCCTCCGAAGTGCCGCGTTTGACTTCGTGGACGATCGCCAACGCCAGCGCCTGATCGCTTGGCCGAGCAACCGTAAAGGCGGCTGAACCGTGGACGATCGATTGTTCATGGCAGCGGTCGATGGTCGCTTCCAATTCATGCGGGTGTAAGTTGCGACCGCGGAGCACAATCAGGTCCTTCAATCGCCCCGTCACATAGAGATGCCCATCGCACAGCCGACCCAGGTCGCCACTACGGAGGTAACTTCGCGGATCATTCGGCAGGCGTCCGGAAAAGGTTTGGTCGCTCTCCTCGGTCCGCCGGAAGTATCCACTGCTGACGCTCTCGCTGGTGATCCAGATTTCGCCTTCCTCGTCGGCGTGGCATACCCGTTCTGTGACCGGGTCGACAATCCGCACCGTCTGGAGTTTGGAGACCGGGCCGCAACTGGTCACCGCTCGCGGAGTGCCCGCGGAAAGAGGCGTTTCAAAGACCTTGGTTCGCGGTGCCACATGACGGGGGCCGCCCGAAACCATCAGCGTCGACTCGGCCAATCCGTAACACGTCAAGAACGATTCGGCCCGAAAACCGCAACGCCCGAACTTGCGAACAAACCGTTCGAGCGTCTCGGGAACAATCGGTTCGGCACCGTTGAACGCCAGGGTCCAACAGCTCAGGTCCAGCGTGGCGGCTTGTTCATCGCTGATTTTTTCGACGCACAGGTCGTAAGCGAAGTTGGGCCCGCCGCTGGCGTTCGCGCGGAAGTCGCTGATCGCTTGCAGCCACCGCAGCGGTTTCTGCACAAATGCCGCCGGGGACATCACATACGTCGACAGGCCACTAAACAGGGGCTGCAACAGACCGCCGATTAAGCCCATGTCGTGGTAGGGCGGCAACCAACAGACGCTCCGTTTTTCGCTGCTGGTGAACGCAAACGTTTCGCGGATGACCCCCAGATTGTGAATCAGGTTGCGGTGCGTGAGCTGGACCCCGCGAGGCGACGAAGTCGAGCCCGACGTGTATTGCAGCACCGCGAGGTCCGCGGGCGAAATGGCGGGAGCCCGCCACTCGTTGGCCGGCTTTGAAAACCGGATGGAATCGACATCGACCCACGCCAATCGCGCGATCGAGGGAGTCGCCTTGCTGAGCAGCGATTGACGGGGGCATAAGGCGGCGTCGACCAACGCGAGGGTTGGCTGGGAATCCTCGATCACGCCATCCAATCGCTCGTCGCGGCGACGGGCACGTGGCGGATAAGCGGTGACGGCGGTTATCCCAGCGTATAGGCATCCGAAAAATGACGCCAAATAAGCCGCTCCAGGGGAACACAAGATCAGGGCCCGTTGACCTCCGTGGCCCGCCGCAAGCAATCGCGCAGCAATCCGCTTCGCCTGACGATCCAGTTCGCCATAACAAAGCTGCTCCTCAATGCCTTGATCCGCATTGAGAAAGAGGTATCCGTCGTCTTGATGGGCATTTCCCTGCCCGCGCTGTCTCAGCAGATCCACGATCGTCTGCGGGGGCTGCGCGGTTTGCGGAAGATTCATGGACGCCATTCCTCATAGAGTGCCTCTGGGAGACCAAGTTAGCTGTTTTGCCAGCGTTCGCCAATGTGTGGTCTGGTCGAGGACCACCCATTAAAGCTTTCGGGTTTGGTGGTCACTTCCCTTTGTGAAGCGGTTGAGGTTGCGGATCGTTACAGTGATTCCGAAAAAGGTCGGTCTTGAACCGATTTTCCGGCCTTCAAGGGCTCCATTGGTGAAGGAAAAACGTCATAATCGTTGTTGACGGCCTGCCAGATTGGTTTGGTGCGGGGCTGGTCGGCACGACCCGAATGGATTTTTTGAGACCGCCACGTGGAGCGAGCCGCTGTTGTTGGTGCGACCGGTTTTATCGGTAGCCAACTGGTCAACGAACTGTTGCAACGAGGCAGCACGGTCGACGTGCTGGTTCGCCACCCCGAGTCATGGTCGGTGTCCTTGCCGGTCCGCAATATGTGGCGCGCCGATATCACGCACGAAGATTCGCTGCGAGAGCCGCTGGAGTCGGTCGATGTCGTCTACCACTTAGCCGGGCGAAACTTGGCTCGGACCCCCCAGGAGTACCGCCGCGTCAATGTAGAGGGGACGGAAAACATCGTCCGCGCGTGTGCGGCGTGCGACAAACCGCCGCGCCTGGTGTTCGTCTCCTCGGTCGCCGCCCTGGGACCGACAACCGCCGATCAACCGCTGGCCGAGGATGCCACCCCGCAGCCGGTCTCGCACTACGGACGCAGTAAACGCGATGCGGAAGAACGGCTAAGAGCGTACGCCGACCGAGTGCCGATCACGATCGTGCGACCGCCTTCGGTGATCGGGGCGCGCGACCCGTATATGCTGAGCCTGTTTCAATGGGCGCTGCGTGGTTGGGTATTTGTGCCGGTGAACCGACAATGCCGTTACTCCTATATCCATGTTCAGGATCTGTCGGCCGCCCTCATTCCGCTCGCCCAGTACGGGCAGAGGCTGTCGGTTGCCGATCGTGCTGCCGGCATCTATCACGTCGCCGACCCGCAATCGATGACGTTTATCGATTTGGCCACCGCCGTGGCGGCGGTGGCCGGACGTCCGGCTCCCAAGTCAGTGGTGCTGCCGCGGTGGGTATGCCAAGTGGTGGGACTCGGCGGCGAACTGGCTGATCGGTTGTCAGGCCGACGCGGCATCGTCAACCTCGACAAGATTCGCGAAGGCATCGCCGGTTCCTGGTGGTGTGACACGACCCGTTGGTCAAAAGCGAATCTGTATCGGTTTCCGGTGACATTAGAGCAGCGGATTGCCCAGACGGTTGCCGGCTATCAAGAATCAGGCAAGCTCTCTCGCTAGACCCGTCTTGCTAGTTCCGTGCTCCAACCGATCGATCGACATCATGCCCGAAGGCCACACCGTGCACCGGATTGCTCGCGACCATCATCTGTGGTTCGCCGGTCAAACGGTTCGAGTCGCGTCGCCTCAGGGACGTTTTGCCAGCGAAGCAGCGCGGCTCGACCAGACCTGCTTGGAGCTTGTCGAGGCGCACGGCAAGCATCTGTTTTATCAGTGGAGTGAGTCGCGGTTCGTACACGTTCATCTGGGACTGTATGGCAAGTTCCGGCAGCATCGGTTGCCGACCCCCGAGGCGGTCGGAGCGGTCCGGTTGCGCGTGATCGGAACCGACCGCGCGTTTGATTTGAATGGGCCGAATCGCTGTGAGCTGATCGACGAGGCGGGGAAACGCAAAATCACCGAGCGGCTGGGGGCCGACCCGCTGCGCGGCGATGCGGATTGGGAAACCGCGGCCGATCGCATCCACAGCAGCCGCGCCGAAATCGGTCGCCTGCTGCTCGATCAAACGGTGATTGCCGGATTGGGGAACATCTACCGGGCGGAGATTTTACATCGGTTGGGCATCCATCCCGCACGCCCCGGCAAGTCGCTCCAAGCAGAACAGCTGCAAGCGATCTGGGACCTGTCGCGAAAGTGGCTCAAGATCGGTATGCGGCACAATCGGATCATCACGGCCGATCCCCAGCAGGTCGGCAAGACGCTCAGCAAGATGAACGCCGCCGAGCGTTTGACGATCTACAAGAAACCGCATTGCCTGCAGTGCGGCGCAGGGGTGCGGAGCTGGGAGCAAGCGGCACGCAAAATCTACGCCTGTGAAACCTGTCAGCGGTGACCGAAGGCCGCTGGCTCATCGCATCGCATATTGAACGGCCGAGTGTTTGCGGTAAGCTGTCGGCCTTCGAACATGCCACT